>JACCDO010354305.1_pt1 | contig 11447 bp, 8 predicted proteins | sample 7446101 | NCBI WGS metagenome assembly JACCDO01 (sample SAMN15323440, study PRJNA562643) | freshwater metagenome | isolation source: river surface water | place: USA:Blue River Watershed | collected 2017-08-16
GGCGAGAAATTAGCTTCAAAATCCACCGTCTCACTTTGAACAGCAACATTCGAAGGTCCGTCAGTTAACCAGTAATATTGGTTAAAATTCACTAACGCATCTAAATTTATTTTAGGATCGTAACTATAATATTCGTTACTAAAGAGTCTATTTGGGTTTTTGGTTATCCCGCCATAGTAATTTATTTTATCCAATAACTCGGGATACGTCACCGACAGGTCAACATCACCATTACTATCCCTTGCAACTACGGTAGGCTCTAACTGATATACGGTTCTATTTTTATCGGGTTCAGTAACATATTCGAAGAAATTTTTAAATCCAGGCGCACTGGCTCTGCCAACATAACCATTAATAGGCTGGAGGTTTGGTTCCGTTATTAACTGATCCAGAGTAGCATTTAGAAACTTTTTATTGGTTTCTGTTTTAAGAACTTCTGGGAGTAAATTTATAGTTTTTCTGACTACCATGTTTAATTAATAATATTATTTACTGCAGTTGAATTCGTTAACTGGCTCGCGGTAATACTGGATATAATTTCAATATTATCTACAGTAGCAACACTAATCAAAATTTCATCCGGTTGACTACTAATTTGCTGGAGACTACCGTAACTTTGTTCTGCGTTTTCTGGAACAATTATAATACTGCTTATATTCGGAACCATTGCTTGTTGAATATAAGTAGAGAGTTCAGTAAAATAAAAAGTGTCACCAAAATCCCAATTACCTTCAGCAAAGAATAAATTTATATGTCTCAACACTTGGCTTCTTATTTCACTGTCACTAAGAGATAACCCACTGTTCTTAATTACTTTAAACGTAGCACGTAGATTAGAAGATGCTTTGCTTCCAAATAAAGGTTTAAACTTAGCACTGTTATAAACTAAACTATCACTAACACACTTATAATCTTCCAAACTACTGAATTGCAATTTCAATTCTTCAGCAGTGGGAGAAGCTGGTTCAGATCCTATATTGTTTATTGCCCACGTTCTATAAGAAGATTCATACTCCTTTGTCAACACATACAAGTCAATAATATTTGCCGGACTAGGATCAATTCTTCGGTTACCTGGCGCGTTATGTCTGTATTGAAATAATAAATCCTGTCTACCATTTCTAGCAAAATACTCGGAACTAACATTACTGAGATTTCTTATACCATTGGATTCAGTTATTTTATAAAAAACATTATTTCCCAAATAAAATATTTGCCCAATAACAAAATTATTGATGTCTGTTCTAATCGCCGTGGTAGTAGAATATTGGGTTTCTACCATTCCTTGATCTACCACTGTCACATAGTTAAAATTATTTGATGATGATTCAATATGATAAAAAATTAAATTGGTAGAGTTACCCACTACTAACTCAAAAATATCCGGATCATCCGGAACACCGTCATCATTGTGGTCGCTATAAGTCAAATACACTCTGCTGTTGTCCACGAAACCATCACCAGATAGAACGTTCTTATAAACATACCAAGAAACGTTATCAGGTAACGGAGAAGTTCTCTGTGGATTTAAATTACTAGACAAAATCTTGATAGAATCGTTGATAGTCAAACCAGTAATTGGGTCGAAAATTTTTGTTGATTCGTCAAAGTAAAATTTAGTGTTTCTGCTACTATAAAACACATATCTCATACCCCTGATATCAACAGTGTATGTATTGTTATTAACTCTAAAATTTAATATCCAACTACTGTCATTATTTGTTCCTGCGGTGGTTAGATCAAATTCGCTAGTATTGTTAACATTTTGCCTGTCGATAACTACCCAAGATTGAGTGGTTGAATCAAATCTGATACCAAACTCCAAGTAATTTTGTATTCGTAAAATTAAATTTCTAACAAAATCTACACTAAAGGAATTACTGAATGCTGGAATTACCGTTTGAGCCACTGCATTGGTAGGAACATTTTCACTCAAAGATACTATACCATTGCCATTCGGCTGCAATCCTCTAGTAGCACCAGCAGTGACATTGGTGACCGCCGCTTTAATGTATTGCTGTCCCCCTGGTGGTATTTTCCCATCAGCCGGAATATTTCGAATATTATTTTGTCGATCAAAATACTTATTGGTGCCCGCACCAAAAACAATAATGCTATTGATACCAGCATATGCAGCAGTTCCAGTAACACCGCTGCCAATTAATTTTAATGTATTGCCAGAAACGTTAGTGAAATATCCAGTGCTGCTACTACTACCGACTGTAGCCCTGTTCCATTTCATATCAGTCAACGAATATCTAGGAAATTTGTCATAATAAAAATGTAATAAATCTTTGCTTCTTAATTTAGGCATTATAACATTTTGAATTACTTTATTGATGTCAACGCTAGTAGTCCAAGTAAACTTGGTAGTGTTATCTGTAAAGAATTCTTTATACAATGATCCATCATCACTAAAAATATTAGTGCTACTATAACGTCCGGTAGTATCTATGACATCTAGAAATCTACTACTACCTGCGCTGGATCTGTTTACTGCTTTAATCTTACTAATACTACTAAAATTAGCATATGGGAAAGTATTGTAATCTTCACCGGTAACCATGCGATTTTGTGTATAGTATTGCTGTGGAGCACGACTACGTATTTCGTCAATAGTTTCTGCGGCTAACGCATTTGCTACTGTATATTTTAAACTAGCAGATATAGTTAATGTCTCTGGTCTATTAGTTTTACTAATATACGGTATGGTTATTGTTATACCACGCATTTCATCTGGAGTGATTTTATAAGATGTTCCAGAACTAACTCTGTAAAACGTAGTAAATATTCCATTTGGTATTGATGCAAAAGTTCCATCGCCAAAAACTAAATCAACCTGATCATTGTTTCTAGATGCTACTTGATAAATCTTCTTGGTTTCTCTATTATTATAAATTACATTAGTTCCGACAACACTTATCACTCTTGACCACTCTTCTTTAATGTTGCCCTGATTGTTTAATTCATACAACCATAGATCAGTATTGTTAATATTATCAACATTAATGTTGATTAGATTATTAGGAATACTTTCATTTATATCAAAAGGAGTATTTCTAAGTTCTCCCTGTTTAAAATAAAAGAAGAATCCGGTGTTAACGCTGCCATTACCTCTGCTGTCATTACGATACAGTATGTTCAGTCCCCTGCCATATTTTGGACTACTTTCATAGATGTATGTGGATCCTACACTAGTGGGACTAACTACTTCAAATCTCAGTGGACTGCCTTCGACTTCGGATACATAGGGAAATACTGGTAATATATTACCAGGTATATTGATTGGATATTCGTCATGAACAATTCCGCCGATAGTCTGCTTGTGCGATGGCTTGCCTATTTGAACATTATTATTCAACGCAGCGTTCATAACTATGACAAATTGCTCATACCAGTTTGGGTTAGTAGAATCATTCCAGTTGATGTTAAGATTTGTAAGATTTGTGTTATCGCTATCGGATAATGTTTCCGTAGTTCGTATGGATTCTAACTTTAAAAATCCACTTGATGTCTGGTTTCTCTTGGGACTGTAAGAAATGAGTTTTGCTAATTTTATAACACTATCTCTGCGTTCGGCAGTATCGATGAAATTTTCTCTAGCATTCAAATCTCCACGAAACGCTAGATTTTGACCCAGATACGCTATCATATCTATTAGCGCAATAAACTCACTGCTTTCTACAAAGTCATTGAAATCCTCTGGGTAGTATGTTTGTAAATAGTCAACCATGCTCTTACGCAGGGTTTGATAGTCGTAGCTTTGAAAGTCAGCGTTCCTGAAACTCTCATAAACGCGAGTCCAATCCTGATTAACTAATAGGCTATTTTGTCTCGTAGTGTTGGCCATTGATGCTTTTTCCAGTTATTAAGTATTTATCGTTGTAAAATAATGGGTTTTTAAGCATCCATATTTCTTTTAAAATCAAGCAGCATCTTGTCCCTGAGGTTATCCTTGATATATATCAGATCGACCATAATTTGAATTCCGTGCTCATATTCGATGACCGTGACGTTTTCTGCAGCCACCCTTGGTTCCGAAGCAATGATTCTACCGATATCTTCCATAATTAGGTTCTTGGTTGATGCGTCATAGGGTTCATAAAGAAGATCCCATATCTTGCTACCAAACGTTGGATTCATGACCCGTTCACCGACTCTTGTGTAAAAATGATTGGTTAAATCCTGTTTAATCAGTTCAAAGTCAGTGGTTCTAAACTTCTTAGTTTTGTTATATGTGCTAAATCCCGTGTATCTACTCATATCAAGCTCCTACTTTATTTTTATTTTCTACTATACTGATTACCACTGGAGTTAAATTTTTAATGGCATTTATCCCATTGTCATAATAATCTTTGGTAGACATACCAGAAAATCCGGTAATATTTCGATTATCTAGATAAAATTGCTTGGCAACGGTGACATCTAAAAAATGAGTTATGATTATCAGACCACCTAGCACATCAGGAGACGTAGTATCCGAGACTAAATTGATGTTTTTTAACCTAGCAGCATTTATCTCGGTAAGCAAAAACATAGATTCTTCCTGCAAACCGGAATTTTTTAAAAATACATCCTTGCTACCTGGTCTGCTTCCTCCTTGAATCCATTCATCTGGATTATCCAGTGTAATATCGGTTGCAGTGGGTTTCGCAAAACCCAATAATTTTAACCCATATGCAGATATCTGATACTTTCCTAACCTACCCGATTCTGAAACGAAATTATATGATCCCCGACTAGCCATCCAAGATATTTGAGTAAACAATGCTTGTGTTTGCTCTTGAGTGAGATTAAGAATATTACCCCTAGGAGATGGTTGCGTCCTAAGTAGTTCCGAATCGGGAACTTTTAACAATGATGGAGTGCTGTTATTTACCATTTATTGTATTCTTTTCATTGGGATCTTTAGCTGCCTGTCCAGAGGCTCCCCATAATGATACTATCTCATCTGCATCTAATCGTTTGAACGGTTCGTGCGTTGGTGCATGAGTTACTATAGTAGGAACCATAGCCGGTTTTGATTCCCATACCCCATTGCCATCCGGTTCTGATTCTGGTATCTGATTTTTCTTGATCGGCTGAACTACCGGAGCAACGGATCCTCCACCACTATTAATTTTTACTACCCCTCCTAAGACAACTAGTTCACCACTACCTTTTATAGTTGAATTCTGTCCCTGAAGCGTCAAAATACTGTTACTTAGTGCTGTCAAGGAATTCTTTGCCTGTAGATTCAATGCATCTAAACTCAATGCTTGTATTTTTTGTTCGCTTTCAAATTTAACTAACTTCTTACCAAACATTTCTATGGTAGGAGCATTCATCTTGATACCGGTATCGCTATGCATTTGTATAGGTCCGTGACTTCTTAAATTTATACCCCTGCGTCCATAAATTAATACTTCCCCGCTAGGCGTTAGTTCTACCCAAGTTTGACCATTAGCACTGCTTATATAAACACATTGATTTTCTTCACTATCGTTCATTACGATTTGATGTCCTGCCGCTGTTCTCAATCGAACAAATCTGTTTAATCCAAAGGTATCACCATCATCCATAATGAAACTGTGACCACTTTCTCTAACTCTAACAATAAAATCATCAGGATTAAAATCTCCAGATTTTAATTTTGCTTCTAATTCTGCTTTCTTTGACTTTATGGATGCTACTGTTTCGTCTGTATAGGTTGCTTCTGGATCTTTTGCTCTGCCTGGTGTGCTGAAACCAAATACACTACTGACTGGATCCCTGTTGCTACTCGAGTTTAGCGGTCCTCTATAGATATCACCATCCAATCCTTGATTAATAAATTGTTTTGTCAAAGTCGGATTAATGGGTCGTTTTGTAAATTGATGCCAGTTCAGATTCTTCATTTTCTCTGGATCATTATCATTGAACTCACCGGCCGGATATTGTCTATCAGATTTTAATGCTGGTTTTAAATCGGCAGGAACAGTATCCATGTCTATTAAATTATGAGGAACTGCACCATAACTAGGAACCTGTGATCTGTTTAAAAATGGACTAACACAAGCAAACCAATAACCATTACTCAATGATCCATCTGGAAAACATACCAACACAACGTTTCCGATATCCGGAGGAGACATAAAAAATCCATAACTCTGTCTAGAAATGTTATATGTATTTTCCTTGCTAATTGGACTCTTTCCAGTAGTTTGCCCCATATAAGGACTAGCATAATCAACGGTTACCCAATTATTTCTATCGTTTGGATCCAATGCGCTATTTGTTTCTAGATAAACACGAAGTCTACCATTTCTGCTTATTTTATCTATTTCTTTAACAACTGCCCGGTAGATACCAGTTTGTTTGCTGACTAACGGACTATCCAAACTTTGCTGCAGCGATGATGGTTTACTTCCAGTATATGGTTTATTCTGCGCCATTGTTTACTTTCCTTGATATGTTGTGCTTGAAGTATTGATGTTGTTTAGTTCTTGCTCTTGAACTGGTAATCTTACCAAATTTAATGTTTGCTCAAATTTACCAGAAGAAAAAGTATGCTCGATTTCTACTATGGCATATTTTCCACTAAACGGGCTGTATCCATATTTACTTACATCTGGGTTTGCTAAACCAGTAGTTTCATCATAATCATTGGGAGATTTAAAATTTACAAATACATACAATTCTCCGTTATCATAACTAATACTTCCATTAGTTAGACCGGCAGTATTATAGATTCCCTGCGTTATAAAACAATCGTCTTGTTTAAATAGGGTCGGATCTCCTATTATTTTAAGTTTGACATTGATCATTTCACCCTTGGGTTGTCTAAGAATATTCTTGACTAGATCACGTTGTGCTGATGATTTATTATCTGGGTTACTTACTGATGTGTCCGAAGCAGTGTAATGTATCGGGGATGGTGCAAATTTTCCAGACAATGCATTAATGATGTTAGTATTAGTTTGCTTATTAAAATCGTTATGATCGCCAAAATCAGATCTTTGTTCTGCTGCTTGTTCTGCTTCTTTACTAGTTCCACTACCCTGACCAGATAACTGCGCCTCGCTAGTAATACTCATGGCATTGTAATACATCAGGTTAAATTCAATCTGTAGATCCAACACATCCCGGTTCTTACCTGTATAGATATAATTGTATTCCTTGACGTATCCTTGAACCTGTCCATTTTTTGATGTTTCTGGATGTGCCACGTGACGTAGATAAGGTTTTACGTGATACTCCATATCATAACTATAATTATTGGTTTTTTTATCATAATCAATGATTTTGACCACTGGTAATATTTTATAGTATCTAAACGTATTATCTGCCGTAGCCTTAACTCGTTGTTCTATCGGAATGTCATCACTGTAGTTAGTCAATTGGTCTCTGATATAACTACTATTATCCACAATGAAAGAAATAACATCATCAATTTTAGAACCGCGTGGAACGTTTAATTCGCCAGCCTTGAAACTTATGGAACCAAAATTTTTATCACTAACTGCTGATTGATTTTCTGCTTTTACAGATTTGTCATTGGGAACGGATCTAGCCATTGCTGGATTGTTCTGCCAATTTGGAAATGCTTGTGCTTTTCCTATCTCTTCTGCTACAATAATTTTTACTTTATTAGGGATGCCTACTTTATTATCCTTTTTTAATGTTTGATAATACCTGTTAATTTCATCAATCAATCCACTATTTTTGAACGTGCTGTTTTTTCCAGTAATTGCCTTGTATCTCAATTTATCTAGATCGCTGCCCTCAGCCGCTGATACATTAGCATCATCACCATTGCCCAAGTAATCAATTACCATTTCACCTTTAATTGGCATATCTTTGTGAACTGTTAGACTAGTATCTGACAATGCTTTGTGATGATATGGAACTGCTTTAATGTCGTATTCGGTTCCTTTTTCAGTGAGTTTAGTTTTCATTGAAACTATATTAATTGGCAAATATTTGGTCAATCCTTCGATTTTTCCAGGCAAATCTGCACTATAAAAATCAAGTTGCAACATATAAGGATCTTGAACCCAATTTTTATTACCTATCCTTTTAGATGTTTCGATAAGTCTGTCAACAAAAGAAAACCCATTTGGTTCATAGATCGTAAAACTATACTCAATAATATTACTTTGTTTACTTCTGAACGTGTGACCAACCACTGATCGCATACGAAAATTATCAATAAAAAATTCTTGTTGAAATTCATCCGCTCTGCCAAAACTTGAGCCGTGTCTACCGGCTCCAGGAACAATTATGTTTGCTGGTGAATATGGTTTACCTAATGCTGCATTATTAAATTGTTGAAAATTTAACATATGCAAACTAAACAAATACGTCCAACTGGCGTAATTGTGTAGCGGATTATCTATTAAAAACTGTTGTTCTACTAAAGAATCAGCAGATGCCACTACTTCTACTGGTGGTAAATTTCTTTCCATTGATTATCCCAATATTGATGTTAAATTTTTTTGTTTCGGTATGTAAATCCTAGCACCTGCTATTAAATCAAATACCGGATCTTTTATGATATCAGGATTACGCATAGCAAAAACCCACCACAAATTGCTATCACCATATAAGTCATAGGCCAGTAAGTCAGGTCTATTGTGGTGTGCTGGTAAAATGGTATACAAAACATCATCCTGTTCTTTGGGAAGATTTGGAAAGTTTGCTATATCCAAATATTTGCCATTTATTTCAGTAGTATAATACGGACTCGTTCGCTTATAGTATGCCATTAAATAAATCCTCCAGTGTCACTCTTAGAATCTTTGGCTAAATTCATTCTGACATAATCGTCATTGTTAAAGTTATCGTATATATTCTGTCTGCTGTATACCGGCTGCAGAGTTACAGCTACCGAACTGATTGTGGGAAGTCTTACAGAAGATTCGTCGTAATAAGGAATCGCTAAATAGTCTACATCAGCAGGTAATGTATGTGTAAATGAAGTCACTACACAAGGTATATGCGGTAGATAGTATTTGCCATAGCCATCAAGGAATACTAATGGCGGAGGTGTTCCCGCTAACTGGTCTTGGCCATAAAACATTTTTGTTACTGCTCTGAAAAAATGTATGGTTGCCATTAAATATCTTCCGTCTTCGATAGATTGAACGGAAAAATCACCAGTAATGGATATAGCAGATACATCGCTGCTTTGATAATAAACGGATGAATAATTGGTATGCATCAATGATTCAACACCATATTTTGCCGAGTGACTAAATTGAATCTGTGGGGTAAAAGGAAAGATTACCCCATTGGTTGCATTAATGGGTTCCAATACGTCTGTTCCAGCCCAATAAAATCTTTCCCTGGCTTGTCCGCTCATGCTTATACGAACTCGCCAATCATCTTCGGGATTAATAACTTGACCTTTACTATCTGCAAAATTAGTATTAAAAACTCTTCCCTTGAGACTCTCGAGCGTGGATTCGCCACCCTTTTTAATAGCATCCCCAAGTCTACCAACCCCAGATTTAACATCGGACTTGAACCCGCCACCTTTAAAATAGTTCACAGCACCATCAACTTTAGCACCTATAGTCACACTTGTTCTCCAATATCTTGTATTTATGGTGATTTTTAGTGACTTTTTTTCTATTAATAACTTGACAACTACTTACGTTTTTAGTAATATACTATCAAAAGGATTGTAAAAATGAAGACTAACTATCTAAACAATAAAGACTTACTTAAGGAAATACACAAAAGCAAGATAACCTACTGCAAGTTTGCGGATCCGGAAGCGGCAGATTACGATATAATACTGTCAGATATTAGCAAGATTAATAAAAAGAATATCACTCAGGGACGAAAAAATAGAGCAGAACGACTTACTAAACTAGCACACGAAGCAGCATTCCTAAAAACCGGTGTCAAGCAAAAACTAGACGAATTCGAAATAAAACCCAGTAAAATACCCATCACTGAGATTGTTTTTCGTATTATGACATGGGAACATATACCTCTGGACGATGAAAAAACTAAAAAGGCTAAACTAGCCGCGCAGGGTTTGGAGGATGACGAAGACTCCGTGCATACAGAATACGACGAAGATGACCCCGCACATAATCGTTATCTTAAGGTCAACTTCCCGCCATTTATACACTATCGTGTCACCGAAGAAGGGGAACCCTATGTAGTGGGCAAGAGTCACTGGGTCGGAGGACTAGTGCGTGGGAAATTTAGCAAGGATCACGGGCAAATGACCAATAAACTTGCCCATATGTTTATGAAACTCTGTGAGCGATATGGCACCAGATTTAACTGGCGTAACTATACCTACAATGATGAAATGCGCTCACAGGCACTGCTACAGTTAGCACAAATAGGACTACAATTCGATGAAAGTAAATCGCAGAACCCTTTCGCTTATTACACTGCCGCTATCACTAATAGTTTTACTAGGGTTCTTAATATCGAGAAGCGCAACCAAAATATTCGAGATGATATTCTCGAGATGAATGGTCTGGATCCATCCTATACCCGTCAAGGCAGCGGTAATTGGAGCGGCGCCGGTGGAGATGGTGGATACTACGACGAGTAATTTCACCAAAACTGTTGATTAATATTAAGACAATGTTTTATAATAAACAAAATTTAAGGATGTAAATGTCTAATTTATTTAGAAAAGCAGCAGTATGCACTGATATTCATTTTGGTCTTAAGTCTAATAGTCACCAACATAACGAGGATTGCTTGGAGTTTATTCGATGGTTCTCGTCTAAAGCTCGAGAGGAAGGCTGTGATACTGCTTTGTTCTTGGGTGATTGGCATAACAATCGTGCTAGTATCAATATTGTCACTCTTAACTACAGTCTACGTGCTCTGGAACATCTAAATGATAACTTTTCTGCTGTTTACTTTATACCTGGGAATCACGATCTTTATTATCGCGACAAGCGTGATGTTCAGTCAGTTGAATGGGCGCGCCACCTCCCAAACGTCAAAATATGCAACGATTGGTTTCATAGTGGGGATGTCATTATCGCTCCTTGGCTTGTTGGGGATGACCATCGCCGCATACCAAAACTAACTGCGAAATATATGTTTGGACATTTTGAGTTGCCGCATTTTTATATGAATGCTATGGTTCAAATGCCGGATCACGGTGAAATTAAACGAGAAGATTTCGTAGGAGTAGAATCTGTATTTTCTGGTCATTTCCATAAACGACAGAATTACAATAACATAACCTATATCGGTAATTGTTTTCCTCACAATTACGCAGACAATAATGATGATGACAGAGGCATGATGATACTAGAATGGGGACAGGAACCAGTTTATCATAAATGGCCTGATCAACCGAGATACCGTGTTTATAATCTCAGTGATGTGCTAGGAGATACCGATACCCTATTACAAAAAGGTATGCATGTAAGGATAAATCTAGACGTGGACATTAGTTACGAAGAGTCAACCTTTATCAAAGATACATTTATGTCAACTTA
>JACCDO010280112.1_pt1 | contig 11446 bp, 16 predicted proteins | sample 7446101 | NCBI WGS metagenome assembly JACCDO01 (sample SAMN15323440, study PRJNA562643) | freshwater metagenome | isolation source: river surface water | place: USA:Blue River Watershed | collected 2017-08-16
ATTTATGACCACCTGATTGGTGCTATTGATACATAAGGGTTTACAACAGATACGGTTCCAGAGCCTGTCTTTCTTGCTACTGGAGTTACTACTGTTGAACCTGCGTTAAATATTGCATAGAAATCATTTGATGCTGAGTTTTTCCCTTGAACATAAGAGGTGGCTGCATCTGCTGCTCCCATTGCTCTTGTGGTGGCACCTGATAGTTGGACTCCATAGTTAACACCTGCTGTGTTATCACCTACTGGTTCTACAACTCCATAAGAAACATGTACCCAAGCAGGTTCAGTTAATGTAACTGTGACTCCTGTTAGGTTAGATAGTGCTTGATAGGTACCTGTGTTAGTAATTGTTTCTGTGCCTTCGTATGAATACTTAGCAGGATTAGGTAACACTGCATCTGTATCAAACCAAATCTGTCCTACCTGTGGTGCAGATGGTGCTGCTGCTTGAACAACTGCAAGTCCACCTACTGAACCCCATGAGTTATCAGCCTTCTTAACATAGAAGGCATGGTCTGCCTCTACATAGGCTGCATTGACTGTGGGATTTAATGCTGTGAGTTCTGCAAAGGTATCAACCTGAATAACTCCATTGTCTTGCACATCAAGTAACTGCTCTGCTGTAAGAACATTACCGTCAGCAAACTCAATATATCTAATTGTCATATAAATCTACTCCTTGGAAACAATATAAATTTTACTCTCCATGTATCTTGGTCAGCATTGAATGTATGTTGCACACCAATGGTTGTAAGAGTTTCCTCATAAGTAAATGATTCTGTCTTATGATGAACTTTGATTCTGTCCAATATCTCTGAAGATGCTGCTAATGATGGGTTTTTCTTACCGTCCCATTCAATTTCCTTAACCAGTGGAGTTGGTTTCTGCCATTTGTTAAGAATGCTATTTGCCCATGAAGTATGGAAGTTCTCATCTTCTGCAAGATTAAAGTTAGTTTCAACATTGAGAGCATGAGTGCCATATCTATTGATTAGGGCTTGTCTTCTCTTAGGGTCCATAGTCTCTGTGACTATCTTCTCTACCGTTTTGAATTCCCCATAGAAAGTCTCTGGGTCCTCTTGGAACTCCTTTACAAAGTATCCGTATTTATTAGAGCCTGTCACTTCATTTATGGTTGATTGGATGTTGTAGTCAAGGGCAATGTTCTTATACCCATACTTAGTGGTGTCCTCATTGTTGAACTCCATAAGCGTTGTACCTACAGGAATAGTCTCTGAGGCATAGCACTTAAGCACACCTTCCTTGTCATAGAAGATGAATCCACCTTCTGTATTAGATGCAAGGACTAAGGCTTCCCATAGAGTTCTGTCATCTTCCCAGTACCCATGTTTAATCTTTCCCCCACCAAATATCTGCTTAGGTAAATCTTCCTTACCTGCGTTAGAAAACAAGGTAGTTAGTCTTTGATTCCAAGTCTGTGAACCATGTGCACCAAGACTTGATAACTTAGTCATGGTCTGCTGTAAGTCTGCAATAGGGTCCATCACATCAAATGAGATAAGTGGATTGTCTTTGTCGCTTCTATAATCAACAAACTGATTATTCATTCTTCCTTGGAAGATAATTTCACTGCCCCTGCGTAGGCGTACCTTTGTTTTAGGAACCATATAAATATTTACATTTGGGTCAAGAGTCTTATTCCTTGTAACAATGTGCATGACCCCTACAGAAGGCACAGGAAGGGCATAGGCACCTGTATAGGTGTCCACCCCTCTCTTTATATCAATGGATAGAACACCATCCATAATCTCTGTCCACTCATATAAATTGTCATCCATCAACTGTTCATCAGATGCAATTACAGCAAGGTTGATTCTGTCTGTACCAAGGGTAAACAGACCATCTACAAAGGTTCTAAGTTCTAAAGTTAATTCGTCTTGTAATCTCATCTACCGTTTACACCTGCGTACTTTTCTAATGCTGCACTAACAACTCTTCCAAGTTCATAAGAATCAGTACCCAGACCAGCAGAGATGTTTACTGTGATGGACTGTGCAGATGCTGAAGGGGTAGCAAAACCAACCCTGCCCATAGGAGATAACTCCATAGGGATAGCCAGACTTGCTCCTAAGTCTTTTACGCTCCTGACTGCTAAATATGCAGTCTTATCAATGCCTTTAATCAAGCCCTCTGTTATGCCTGAACCTATGCCCATGAACACCTTTGATGGGGAGTTGATTCCAAGGAAGTTCTTAATACCGTTTGTGATGCTTGAGGCAACATTCTTAACAGCGTTAATGGCTGAGGAAATCATGGAGCCAATTCCATTAATCATGCCCTGAACAATGCTCCTGCCTATGTTGAAGAAGGCAGAACCAAGTCCTCCAAGGAAACCTAATACATTGTCAATGAGTTGCTTGAATGGCTTTACTAAATCAACACCAACAAAGAGTTTCTTAAAGGTATCTACTATCCCCTTGAATAGGTTTACAAGCATTCCACCAACCTTGGAGAAGACCTTACCTAATTCATCCCAATGGTTGATTACTAAGATAATGATTGCAATGAGTGCTGCTATACCTGTGATTATCAAACCAATAGGGTTTGCATTCAAAACAATATTCAAGGCAATGTTAGACAGAGTTAAACCCTGAACAGCCTTAGTCCATAGAATGATTGGTGTTACAAGTTTGGCAATGGTTAAGAAGGTTCCTACTCCTATGAGTATGTCCTTCATGTCTTTAAAGTTACCGTTGGTCTTTGCTATACCGTTTTTGTCTTCGTCAGTGAAGAAATCAAATATCTTCTCAAATGCTTTGAGTAGTTTCTCACCAACTAAATCTTTAATCTCATTGAATGTAAATGAGAGTTTCTCCCAAGGAGTAATCAGTCCAAGAGCCTTCTTCTTATACTCTTCACTGGTCAATAGGTCTACTAAGAACTGAACACTCTTACCTGACTTGACTGCCCTATCAAAGGCTGCCTGTTGTTCTTCATTTAATTTAATTCCAAGTTGCTGTAACTCTGTGGCTGTTACCTTGCCGTCTTTGACTACCTTCTGCATTTTGGCTGATAGTTCTTCTACAGAGACATTGTTAGCCTTAGCAAGAATGATGGTGCCTTCTGCTAACTCAAGGGCAAGAGGGTCAAGTTCTGCTCTGAGTTTTCCTCTTAAGCCTTGGACCAGTGTTGCAATAGTTCCATCATCTACATAAAAGAGTTTAGAAAGATTATTAATCTTGGTAATGACACCTTCAGCCTCTGCCCCATATTCTGCTGCAAGTGCTGCAAATGCCTTCTTTTCTTCTTCAGCACCCTTGATTGCATCCTTAAACCAAGAGATACCTACTGATAAACCAAATGCTGCTGCTATGCCTTTGAAGGCACCTGTCACCTTTGAGACAGAACCATTGAGGGTATTGAGTTTGGCATTAGTTTCATTGACACCTCTTACAAGGCTGCGTGTATCCGCAACAATGTCTATAACTATGTTATTAGCCATTTTTCTTCTTTACCCCCTTCGTAATCCAGACAACTTCATCATTTGTTAACTCCCAGAATTGTGATGGTGTATATCCTGTGGCTGCACAGAAATCACCCATGAGTTCTAAGAGATTGTCGCTTTTGGGAGTTCTGCACCTGTCAATGCGTTTAGTTCATCAACGCTCATGTTCTCAACATGTTCCCAAGTAAGGTCAGGTTGAGTCTTTCTACCAATGACTAATGCGATAGCCATAGTTAGTTTTACCTTTGAACCAGTTTCCCATTCATCCATATTCAGACCTGTGAGTTTCTCAACTTCAGCAAGGTCCTTCATCTTTAGATTTCCAATGTCCATTAATTGCCTCCAATGTATTTTCTTCTTATGGCATTCAGGTTTGCTACATACTGTGTTCTTGTATATTCCCTGTTTGTCCATGCTGCTCTTCTTAAGAATGGTTGAGCCTTAATATTTCTTGCTGCCCATCCATATTCCTGAACACCTGCATATGGAACCTTCGCTCCACCTGCCCTGATTTGAATCTTCTGTTTTGCTTTGTTTGCTTTAACAGATGCAGCAAGTGCACCTGATGCTTGAGGAGCAATAGCAGAGGCAGTTTGTGCAACCTTTGAACCAATAGCGTTGTTAGCCTCTTTGAGGTCCTGAACAGCACCCTCATATTGATTGAGACTTCTAACTACTTCTCTTAGTCCTTTGACTGCAACTGTGAACTCTGCCATTGCAACCTATTAAGCCCCTGCAGTTACTTTTGTTGGCTTACCATCAAGTTTGATGGTCAAGTCATATGTAAAGTATTCACCTGCTGCTCCACCCATATCAGGAACTGTTTCTGCATATCCTGTTGCTGTGAAGTGTGGTTGTGTTGTTGATGGAACTGCGTTTCCATGTGGTGCAAATGTAAGTGTTAAGTCTGCTCCTGGGTTTGTAAACAACTGTGTCCATAGTGATGCTGCTGCAAAATCTTGGAACCCTGTCACTGTGCATGTGTAATCAAGTGAGTCTGAATAATCTCCAAAACCCATTTCACCAACTGCAGATGAGAAGACCACATTCTTTACTGAACCTGCGTAGTCAGTTGAACCAACCTTGAACACAATGTTCTTTCCTTTTAATCTTGACATTACTGTCCTCCTTGTGAATCTATAGTGATGTTAATGTTTGTACTTAAATATGTTGCACCATTAGCCTCAGTGAGGAATGGCTTATCAACATCTAATTTCGCTACTGCTGTGTTTGCCCAAATCAATGGGACAAGTGAATCCAATAAGGAGTCAAGTCCTGTTGTCTCAACATCATTTTGTGCTGTTGGTACAAGTAGAAGAATCTTCCAGTTAGTTGAATAGATGGCTTCATATTCATCATCATTAACACTGATGAAAGGAAACCCTGCTTCAAGAATTGCACAAGGTGCTATTGGTCGTGCAGGTGAGAACTTATAAACATTCTGTAGTTCTTCTCTTAGGATATTTGCAATATCTTCTTTGATACCTGAAATGTTCATGCGAACCTCACCATGTAACGGTTAAGTAGTGGGTAGACACCTGCTAATGGGTCTCTTGCAATACGGATAGGTGCTCCGTCATATGCTGAGTATTGTGAGATTCCCATAGGAGCAGAGCGTCTATGAAATAGTTCTGAACCAACCTCAAGGTAGCAACGCTTAAGAATCTGGGTAGGCACCTTTGTTGATTGCACATAAGATGCAATTAAGTCAGTTGCTGTATCCCAGCATTCTTCTGCAAACTCGTTATCCAAGTCAGAAGCACCTACATACGCTTTGAGGTCAGTCCAGTCCATTTAATTTCCCCTAATTAGTCCAGTGGATTTGCAACTTTTACAAGTGCTTTAGGGTCATGTCCTGCTACTGCAAGGTACCCATACACTGAGAATTGCTGTGTCAGATTGGTGATATCTCCATCATTGAGACGGAAAGGTGCACCTGCTGATTCGTAAGTTGTGATTGCTGAAGAAGCACCTGTTAGAAGTGTTCCTGCTGCAAGTGATGGGTCTACAACGATTGGTAGACCTGCAATGTTTCCAGTCAATCCAACTGGGTTGATTGAACCAAATCCATTTGAAGGATTTGTTGCTGCTGCGATTGGACGAGCAACACCATCAACCTGCTTAGCAAGTTGCTTGAATACATCAGATGAGCAAAGGATGAACTCCAGTGCCTTACCTGTTTCGTTATTAACCTTAGTTGCTGAGTCTGCAAGCATCTCAATGATTGCATCTGCTGACCATGCAGCAACTGAAGAAGTTGAAGTTGTTGTAAGTGAGTCAATGTATGACTTAACTACATTGTTAGTCTTCTTTGCATAGGCTGCTGCCATTGCTCTGAATGCTGCATCTACATAAGCAACAGATGAACGCTCAATCAACTGACGAGTCATAGCAGTGTATCCACCGTATGTCTTGATATTTGCAGTTGCTGAAGTTAGGTCAATCTTACCAAATGTAAGTGAGTCTCCTTCTGCTACCTGCTCTTCAATTGCTGAAGTATCAGAATTGAGTAGTGGGTATTCAATTGTCATTCCATCTGCTGGAAGTGGTGCTGATGTGAACACATTGTAAGTAGGACGACCATTGTTGAGAATGCGGATAGTTTCATTTACCCATGCGTTCTTTAGAATGCTGTCTGCCATTACTGAGTTTGTATCTGCAAATGCACGAGCAAGTGTTAAACCTGACTCATCACCTGTTGCTACTGACTTTACATATTCACCGTATGAACGGAATTTTGGTGCAGTTGGAGCCTCTGTCTTGTCTGCTGACAAAACTTCTAAGCGGCGTTCCAACTCTTCTGCATGATTACGCACTTCAGCGATTTCTGAAGAGTAATCAGGTGTTGTTGTTGTTTCCATATTTGTTTCCTCCTTGATTTCTCTAACCTCAGTCACTGAGGCGTTTTCATAAGCAGGGAATGCAACCAAGGAGACTTCCTTGAGATTGACCTTCTTGCGAATGATTGTTCTGTCTTGCTTCTCATCCACCAAGGGAATGAAGCCCACAGAAAATGAGCGAATAGCACCATCTTTAACTAACTCAAGGGTTTCATCCCCAAGTTTTGTGGAACTAATCTTTGCCTTAATCCAGAGACCATCTTCTCTTTCTTCCATTGAGTTAACTTTCCCAATGATTTCTTTATGGTCTCTAAAAAGTTTTACATGTGAGTTAAGGTCTACTGAGCCTCTTACAAACTGCTCTTTGTCTCCCCCACCAATGTCAATTACATCATTGTATGGAACTGCTCTACCAATGACTTCTCTTGTTTCTACATTAGTCTCTCTGATTTCAAAACTACGATTTTCCATTATTTTCTCCATATACCCTCATTTTAATTCACAGGTTGTTCCACATTGTTTTGTGGTTCCTGTGCAGGGTTGTTGTTTGGCACTACTGGTTGTGTAATTGGTGGAAGGTCTGCTTCATTTATTGGAGGCATTCCTTCAGACTCTCTAACTTCATTAACTGTTAGGAATCTCTTGTCAATTCCAATTGCATAACTTTGATATCTATTTAATACATTAGGTCTCAAGAACCCAGTCATATTAAATTCAGCCTTCTGACCTCTTGGTAGTAAGTCAGTAAGTGCCTGTTGAATACGGACTATGTACTGCTGTAGTCCATCTTCATATAGTTTCTGCCTATCTTCATTACCGTTTGTATATGTAAGACCTGAGCCTTCTACTGCAAGACCAAGGTACATACTTGGGACTCCAAACATGTTTGCTATCTGACGAGTAGTAAATGTCTGGTTAGCCAAGAACTGTGCTTCTTCAGGGTTAAGTGCTATTGATTGATAAGCAAGTCCTGATGAAAGAACAGCAACGCTTCTTTCCTTCTGTGACTCAATAAATGCCTTCTTGTTTGCAAGGGCAATATCAGCAGAAAGAAACTCTGATGTAGTAAGTGTTCCTGTAGGAACTGCAGCCATCTTGAACCAGTTGTCTGCATAGTTCTGCAAGTCGTTAGCAGATTGAATAATTTGTTTGTGTCGTTGTAGTGGTCCCTGTCCATATATATCCCCAGGAATTGACCACAACTTAAGGTGCTTAATAGTGCCAGTGGCTTGTTTTACGCCATTGATGGAGTACTCAAGGTTTCCCCTTGTGTCCTGTTCAATGTTTACCCAGTGAGCAGGGATTAACTCCATACTTGCTATGCCACGCACACCCTTGTAAATCTTCCAGTATGCGTTTCCATAGATAGCCATAGAGACAATTGTTTGTCCAATAAATTCACCCTGAGTTACATTGTTCTCAACATCAGGTGTTAGTAACCATGATGGAGTATCTACTTTTTCAATACCACGCAAAACCTCAACAGGTATCTGCATGGCTGCTGTTTCAAGAACTGATATACATCTTGTAACTGGAATTAGTTGTAATGCTGTAATTTCATTGACTACAAATGGTTGTCTAAATGGGATAAATGCCCCACGCTCTTCCAAGTCTTCTGGAACATAGCGTTCTATATATTCTTCTTCCCTGCCTAAAAGTTTATTAAATATTCCCATGTATCTCCTTTACCAAACCATCTGAGTTGCTTGAATTTGTGTGTCCACATACCAGATAGCCAAAACTGTTGCTAATGCTGCATCTATGTCTGTCATAGAGTCTTTTCTTGTGATTTTCCAAGACTCACCAACATTCTTACGCACTGCCCTCTGCATTTGCACTGACACAATTTCATCTTTTGGATGAACTAATGTCTTTCTCATAATTCTACGGTAGGCGTTGTTTGACCCATTGATTAAGTCCTTATGAGTAGCCTTATGCACTCTAATTCCACGCTGTTGCAGTGCTTGTGCAAGGTCTGAAGAAATATAAGAATCAACAATAAAAGGTGCACCAAACTTGGATAATCCAACACAAGCCTTTGTTAATTCATCAATGTTTGTATTATTAAATGATGCAACTAATTCAGTAGAAACTATGTCTCCATCTTCTAAAGTGGCTGCAACTATTGATGCATGGTCCCACCCTGGAGTTCTATCTACTGCAAATACCTGAACTCTTGAACAAGTACCGTAAGGAAGGCTCTGCCATGTACCCACAGGAAGCCACGCATTCATGCTTGAAACAAACTGGTTTAGGCGATATCTACGAGCATCAGCCTCTGGCATTGTTGCTAATTCATTCTTTACAGATGCCCAAGAAAGTAGTCCAGATGCAAGATTTGGGTTAGCCCTGCGTACTTCTGCCTCATCAAACACATCACAGCCTTGTGGAGCCTCCCAACAGAAGAACCCAAACCTTTCAAAGTTCTTATCTTCATCTACTGACTTAGCACCACGCTCATATAACTTCTTTAGGAGTTCTGAGGTGTCATCTCCTGCTGTAGTAATACCAATTGTTATACCGTCAGGTCTTGTGGCAGAACCCAATGCCATTGCAGTCCATACATCCTCATTAGCCACATGCAACTCATCAAATACAACAAGGGATGGATGTAGACCCTGTGCTGTTCCTGCCTTAGCAGCAATAACCTTGTACACACCTGTGCCATCAGAAGTCCATAGACCTCTATGCTCAGTAGAACGAGAGAATAGGGATTTAAGAATCTCTGAGGTTTGTGTTTGGTGTAGCAGTCTTCTATAAACAATCTTTGCTTGGTCTGCTGAGGCTGCTACTGAGATAACTTCAGGTGCAGGTTCATGGAGGAGCATTCCATAGAGTGCAAACAAGGCTCCTATTAAAGATTTACCATTCTTACGAGGCATTGAGATACAGACCTGTTTATATCTAAGTCTTCCTGCTAATTCAGGGTCTTCATGGTCATCTGGATATCTTTCCAATACCCTGCGGATTAGCCACTTCTGCCAGTCAGTTAGAACTAACCCTGCATTGTGCTTTTCAGGTAACTTCCATATTGCTTCTACTACATTTATTAACTTGTCACCATCAGTAACAAGATTTTCATCAAGGGAAGATGTGTAGTGAGTGGGTAGCCATTCCATTAAGCCCCATTAGCAATCTGTGCAAGCATTTCTTGAGGAGTTATGCTCAAATCCTGTCTTCTATTGTTCATAAGCCCTAAATTGCTCAATAACCCAATCAAAATAGGAGCCAATTGGTGCCTTCTATCAGGCATTTGGTCCATTGTTTGAGCAAGTAAAACAGCCTGTTGAGCAGCCCCTAAGTCTGCATCCTCAAGCCATGTAGCACTTCTGATAGATGTGATTACTGCGTTCTCTAAAGTTAAATCCAGTTGAAGGGGTTCAAAATCAGACTTAATCAGCCTGTGTGCCCTTGGTCCCTGTGTCATTCCTGTTCTCATTCTGCCTCCTGATTTACTAATTATAAATTGCGTGTATTTCCATGATTCAGATTCACTATTTACTGTGTAGGTTTTTTAGAAAAATGGATGCGGGGTTTCCTGTGTACGCATAAAAAACCCACCAATCAAATTATTTGAATATTCTTTGATTAATCAGATATAGAACTATCCAAACCTGAATATTTAATAGAATTACTTCTGTAAATGTCATTTGTATTTAGGGTTAAACCATTGCAGTCTTACTCTTGCTACATCTCTGTCTTGCAATGTGCTGTTACACATGTGACACATAGGCTCAAGGTTGTCTAACCCATCCCCTCCTCCCTTAGAGATAGGCAGTATGTGATTAGCAGTATCTGCCTCCAGTCCACATGTAACACATGAGGGATTAGTACTTAGTAATATCTTTCTGTTCTTCTTGTATTCCGTGCTGCTGTAGCCCATCTACCCATCCAATCCAGTCCATTGCTCTTCCACATCCACTGCATAACTCACTGGTTGGCTCCACTCTGCTACAAGTGGGGCACCAGAATATGGAGGTCGCTTCAGGAGGCGTTCCATCCTTTTGTCTATCTCTTTGTATTCTTGCCAATCTATTCTTGCCTCCCATATACAAACCAAATCAAGCAAATGAGGAGAACATACAAAGGACCAATCAGGATGCCAGTAATAGGCTGCTTGACCACATCTAACGCATGGTCTTGGTCTTACTGAGTGTTTGTATTTCTCAAGATAGTAAGTTGGACTATCTGGAAAACCTATCTCAGGCTGCCTCAAGAATTGCACCAAATACTGCTGAGACCTTCAGCAAGTAGCCCTTAGATGGATTAGCACCATCATTCATCTCTGCAGTCTTACAGTCCTTAACCAGTTTCTTAACCAGTTGAGTAGGTACTGTAAGGATTACAGGTTTTCTCTGTCCCTTGGGAATTACAAAACAGTAGTAATCAGATTTAGTTGTTTCTATGCCAGATGGAACAAACTTGCCTTGTGTGTTATTCCAACAGGTATGTTCTACATAGAGATTACCTGATGATGCATATACATAGTCAGTCTTAACCTCAAGGTCTTTATCTGTTAATACTTTGAGTACAAGGTCTTCTCCTGCTTTACCCTGCTTAAATGTGATATCCCAATCACTGAATGCTTTACTCATAATCTAATTATACTGCCTTATTTATAACAATTCTAAAATCTCTTTTTTGAGACCAAGATAATGCAACATCAAATGCCATGAGATGTATGTAGTCATAAGCATTTATTAATCTTTCAACATTTTGTTTATGTAAATGTTTTCTAAAGTTATTAGGGTCAGGAACATAATATTTTCCATTAGGACCCAAGGGATTTCTCCCTGTTGCAGGTCTTCCCCTCTCACCGTTCATACATATCATCCGTATCAGGATTAGTATTTCTATCTTCTAAATCTTTTTTAAACCAGATGATTTGTTCACTTGGTATAAATCCCCACTTTGATACATCCATTTGTTATCTGCCTTTTCTAATAGTTACCCTCACTTCGTGAGGAAGGGCTAACGCCCTTAATATTTAATAATTAATCAAGAAGAACTGTTCTTCCTGACTTTTAAATCTTCTTGATATTTAATGCCGTAGGCATTCCTTGCGAAGCAAGGGGTATATAAGAAAACTTTTAAGTACGACTTACCTTGGGTTCAAACCGTTAAATGACCAAGGACAG
>JACCDO011112585.1_pt1 | contig 11445 bp, 8 predicted proteins | sample 7446101 | NCBI WGS metagenome assembly JACCDO01 (sample SAMN15323440, study PRJNA562643) | freshwater metagenome | isolation source: river surface water | place: USA:Blue River Watershed | collected 2017-08-16
AAGCATATCGTGGTCGAAATGCTGCTGATAGTAACGTCGCCCGTTTTCGCCGAGTCGGTTTCGATCCTCAGTTGACATTGAATACAAATTTAAGATGGCTTTTGCAAGTGCGGGGCCATCTTCTGCTGGAACAGCAATTCCAGCTCCAGCTTCTTTGACTAATCTAGCGCCCTCACCATTCATTGAAGCAATGATGGGACGGCCAACCGCCATATATGCTTGGATCTTATTAGGAACGGTCGCAGCAAAAATTTGCCGATCTGAAAGCGTGGCAAGAAGGGCATCAGCCCGAGAAAGTAAATTTGGCATAGCTTCAACTGGGTAACGGCCAGCTAAGAACAAATTTTTCAGACCAAGCTCAACAATTTGTGTCTGCATCCACTCTAGTTCACTCCCAGAGCCAAGGACAACCAAACGTATATCTGGATGGGCTTTCAAATGTATAGCAGCTTCGATCATGACGTGGACCGCCTGTGCTGCCCCCACATTGCCGGCAAAAACTACGCAGAACCCTTCGTCAAGCACAGGAACGTCGGGCTTAGATCCAGCCTCTGGATCACAAAACGATACGTCGACTGAATTCGGGTAATAAATGATATCGGCCGATGGGGAAAATCTCTGTATCGCTTTCTTGAACGGGCGGGAGGAAGTTAGGATAAGGTCTGAATGTCGGTAGATAAATTTTACAATCACCTTTACCAAATTAATTAATACTCTATTACGCACGTAACCTGTTGCTTCAAGACTTTCTGGCCAAAGGTCTTGCACGTAGACAACCACCGGAATGCGTTTAGCCCATCCGATAAGCAAAGCGGGTAGCACCTGTAGCAACGGGGATGGCGCGTATACAAATATTACATCAGGCTCCTCTTTGCGCAACAACCAAGCACCCCAAAATGATGCGGAAAAGATAAATGATAGATAATTTATTGCTAGGCGCAATCCACTTTTTTTTCCTCGCGGAATTAAAGGCACACGGAAAATTTTCGCACCACTCCACTCCTCGAGTAGACATCCACATACACGGTAACCAGGAAAAACATTCCCTTCAGGATAATTAGGTTTGCCCGTGAGTACATTTACTGAAATTCCATACGACACCAATGAGGCAACTAACTCATTTATGCGAAACGACTCCGGCCAAAAGTATTGACTCAAAATAAGTACTTTCACACATCAGCCCTTCTTAAGCGCGCAATCAAGATTCCAAGAATAAAGAAAGTGATGATTCCCGGATAAATCTGACGCATTCCGATATCAAAAATGCCCTCTACCAGAATCAAATACCCGCCTCCTATCAATGAACCCAGAAGAACGGGGGTCGACCATATTTCTCGTCGCCTCTGCCAGAACAGGCGAATTGACATAACCAGCAATACGAGCAAAGGGAGAATTCCAAATATTCCGAAGCTGTATACAGCATCAAACCAATAATTCTTTGCATGCGGGAAATCGATTCCATCTGGCCTCGTCACATGACCAAATACAAATGCCTGAGGAGACTCAATAACTCCCGCCGAATAAAGGCGCCAATGCTCAAACTGACTGAATCTGTGAGTTGCTGAATTTAACAAGTCCGCGGAAGATGCCTCGACCATACTCCACTGAAAACGCGGACTGTTGAGAGAACTATCAGACTGAAATGCGTAGATCGCAGCGATCAGCATCCCGATCACTATAACCATCAACAAATACCAACGAGACTGTTGATATCGCCAATAAAATACACAAGAAGCAGTGATCCCAATTACTCCAGCGAAGATTGCTCTGATCGATCCAGACTCAACAAGATAAAGAAGTACGATAGGAATCATTACTCCGACAGCCAATCGCGTTGATTCAGAGAGCCCCCATAGCGCAAAACTTGCCATCGTCGCAAGCGCGGCGACAATCGCGGGAAAGTACTGATTGTGTTGGTAAATGCTGAAGATAAAAACAAATATTCCCGCGTGCGTGCGCCCCTCAATCCAAGTTGCTGCAAGTTGGGCTGGAAGAATCAAAAGCAGCACACCTAGCGCCGTGCGCTCAAAAATTGGCTCATTCTTGTAAACTCCAAACATCTCGCCCAGCACCAGGCCAAACATTGGAAATAGAAACTGTGACAGAAGTACAAGTTTTTCGGCCGCCTGAATCGAATCGTTATTTATGCGTAGCACACTTGCCATGCAAAAAATCATAGCGAAAAATACTAACGCAAGACTGCGTTTTGCCGCCGCATAATTTCCAAGAATAGCAATTCCACCGAATAACGCAAATATTGACAGCGGTGTCGGCACATCTAGCAACTGACCACTCATATTAAAAAGCATGGATGGATCACGAAACAGCCCCCCCTCGAACTGGAAGAAGACTGGCACCACCAAAAGTGTCCCAAGCACAAAAAATATTGAATGGAGCCGGGTGCTGCCAACGCGTTTTCGTCTTACTGCACCCCAGATATAAACGAGATTCAGACAGGCACTCAACAAATACAGACCGCTCATCGATTTCACCCCCAGGGTGAAATAGAAAATGGGCACACAGAGTACTAGCAGAATATTACTAAGAAGATCTGGCCCAAAAACGTCTCTGTCCTCTCTATGGCTATGAATAAAGTTAGCGCGCAATAACGCTGCAACTATCATTATTGCGCCGCCTGCGATTGAAAAACCAATTGCAAGCCATAGGGTGAGATTAAGCGTCACGTCGGTCAGCGCAATAGCCAAAGTGGCAATTCCACCCCCGACCATAAGCATGACAATAGCAGACGCGGCCATTATCCTCGACTGCATAACGGATGGGCCAAAACGGCGTAAAAGCGTTGGCGCAAGTATCTGGCCCATTATGATCGGTACGGTTCCACCAATCGCGAATGCCGTAAACAGCTCACCCGCGCCCGCCTTTCCGGCCAATACAACTACCATGATCCGGAACATATAGACGGAAACCCCGATGATCGCCGTTGAGCCAATGTGCGGGATCGCCGAGTAGATCGTAAAAAGCTCGCTCGTCTTCAGTGACAGTCTAGCGCGGAATATGGATATCAAAGGAACCAACGCCCATGGAATCGCACTGGTCGCAAATTCGACGTCAAACCCTAGGGATAGTGTGAGACACAGCAGAAACCCGAAGGCCTCCATGAGAATGACAAATTGGGCGTGACCTCTCTGATCAAGTCGCTCTTGCAGTGCAAGCCCGATATCCCCGATCCATTCGACGGCCCGCCTAAGGATCAAGACCAACGCTAAAGTCGGAGCTATATCAGCAAGAGTCACGCTGAGGAAATAGACAACATACGCCAGCGGCAGCATCAGAACCAATCGTATCTGCAACATCCTGCTTGCGACTAGTTCGGTACCATCGGCCAGTATCAAATTACGTGCGTTCGCGGAAAAAACAAAAAAGGTCGCTGCAGAGGCGCCCTGCACCAAGCCAATACTCGCGGCGACCTCATGATTGCCCGCAAATCCCATGACGATTAATAGCGCCGTCATCGAATAGCCGTTCAACAGAACGGCTAGCGGAAACCAAAATACTGTCATCCCAAGCCCAAAGGCGCGCATCTATTGTGTACCAAACCTTACTACAGACAGTCGCATCACCGACCAGAAGCTGTGGTGAGTTCGGCTCGAAATCATCGCCGATCTGAAGTAGAAATTTCTGACGGAACGCGGATATATCTCCAAAGAACCCGATCAGCAATAAAAACAATCAAAACATTCAATAAAAGTGTTCCGAATAACAGATACGACTGTGCCGGAACATACCCGAAATGAGCGTAGCGGTACGCGACCACCTGTGCAATAAGAGAAGATAAGACCAAATTCCTTCCGGCATATTGATAAACATAGATCTCAATCACAGCAGCAAGAAGACCGCATAACATCAATGCGCCGAATAGAAATGGAAGCGAACCCGGATAATACATAAAAGCAATAATACCCGGCAGGGAGACAAAATGAAATAACGGCTTTCCGAAATTGAATGTGTTCCTATAGGGAGAATTGATGAATCTTCTATCGTAGAGACTCAACTCACCCTCACGAAAGCGCTCCTGCCAAGCTTCTCGCCAAAGATTCCAACCCAAATCACCTGCCGAGGAAACAGCGAAAACGCCTTCAATTCCTACCCAGCGCTCCAAGAATAGAGGTGTAGTCATACTCTTAACTTCTGATGTTAGCGCAATTGGACTTTCTGCTTTGACATTCACCGCTTCGCCATATGATTTTGCACGCAGATAATTTACAGTTAAAACCGAGAATGCAAAAAACAACAGAAAGATCGAGGCGACTGCCACTGCGCGAAAATAGCCAACCCTTATATTCATCGAAGAAAGTGCTCGCCACGCCCCAATTGCAAGACCGGTCGAGTTTAAAACCATACCACGACTTAACAATGAGACATTTGATAGAAATGTTTCAAAAATTGCCGGAATGAAGGCCATCGCTGTCAGGCTGCGATTTAGTTCGATTTCATAACGAATTATCAAGGCCGATACTGTAGATAGTCCGAACTGAAGCAACCATTTATAAATGCCATTCAGCCCAAACGGCAGAATTGTTTGTGCCACCATTCCGCGTTGATAAATCCCCAATAATGCATTGCTGATTGCAACAATTATCACAACTGCAGCAAATGCACCGAGGATTTGAATTCGATATTTTTGATACGCAAGGAAAAGACCGGATTTTTCACATGTGGCAGAGATTTGCGGGTAAATGAAAAACCGCTGTCTTATCAGACTTGCAAACAGCAGAGCTGTCAGGCCACAAGTTGAGACAATCAGCGCATGATCAAAAGCTTCGGGGGAGCCAGTAAATGCAATCGCTTCACTAATATACGCATGACCCAAGCCAATGCGGAGGGAGAACTTGAGCCAGAATCCCAACCACAAGAAAATGCCGATAAAGGTGTCGAAAAACAGCGCGCGACGTTGAAACCCATTCAGAAGCAGCGCGTTCGCCACTATGGTAAAAAGTATGTAGTAGTACCACTCACCAGAGTAGTTAAAGCCGGCAAACAAGGTGACTGCAGCCACCCCCACCAAATGTATTGCCAAGATGAGTTTCGTCATAACAAATTACCAACATTCATCCGAACAAATCACTATGAACATTTAATTTCTACTAATGAGCGATAAAGATTCAACATCATTACAGCCGTTTTCGACACATCAAACTGCTGAGTCGCAATCAATCTGGCCGCCTCTCCCATTCGCTTTCGCTTTTCCGGAGAATCGTGAAGGTGCATGATGGTTTCGGCAAGATCGTTGGGGCATCCTGGCTTCACAAGCATTCCTGTCTGGCCTGGCATGAAGGTGTCAGGTTTCGGACGGCTTATCGCTGCGATGCTTGGAATGCTGTAGAAGCCTGCTTCAAATATTGGCCGCCCGGGTGCGTCCAGATAGCTGGGAAAGCAAACTACATCAATTTCCCTATAAATGCTATTCAAATCAATGGTGAAAGGTCGCAGCATCACTACGCCTTCCAAGCCGATTTGTTTCACCAGCCTTTCGATCTCATTTGTCACATTCTCGTTAATGCGGAGTATTTTTAGTATATTGTCGCGCCAAATGTTTTTCGCACGCGAACCTGAACCAAACATCAGGAAGCGGATGTCGTATCCCTTATCTCTGCAAATCGCCGCGGCCTTTACAAAATCCACACATCCCTTGGAGCGAGCCAGTACTCCAACCATTCCAACCGAAAATGGTTTTCCTAGATTTTTACAGACCGCCTCTACACCTTGAGGGGCCAACAATCCATTGTGAATCACATGAACCGGCAAGCCGGCCGGCAGGCTTTCGCTTACATTTTCATTGATCACCACGACAGCGTCTGCGTATTTCCTGTAGAAACTCTGCAGCCAGCGCTTACGACGTGTCTCGGCCGTTCTTTGCACCGCCCGGGCGTGGATGACAAGAACGCTTTCGGGAAATAGGCGCCTCGCTAGCCAAACCGCGAAGGGCATTGTTATGTCATTTACGTGGACAACGTCAAAGCGCCCCCATCGATTTCGTGCACGCAGCAGTGCGCGATATGTTGGAAAGAGCAGGAAGAATTCCCGTAGAAGAATGATCCATCTCAATCCCCGGTAGTAACTGTAATCGCAGTTGTCGAATTGAGATATGCCCTTGCAGATTTCGACAGGAATGCCGAGGCCGCACAGCATCTCGACGAACTTTCCCTTTGGACCCACGAAGTGCGGGGCAATCGCGCCACCTGGAAATCCACGCAGCAGTTCATATAGGCTACGTGATGCGCCCCCGAGAAGACCTACGTGATGCACGTACAGCACACGCAGTGGCGATGGCGCGGGGTTGATGGGCATAGCCGAAGTTGCCCCGATCATCGATTCCGAAGTGCCATCAGTCTTTTGTGGCTGCGATACAGAACATCCCACAGCGGCTTCTCCGTCGCGTATGCAGCATGCGATACCTGCGGTGCCGCCATGTAGTTGTCGAACGACTCCGGCGTAAATCCGAGCTTCTTCAGAACGAACGCATGGTCGTCACGCTTCTGGGCGGGGTCGGGATAAGGTGGCTGCGACATCATTTCAAGCGCCTGCTCACGTGTCAACTGACCCGTCATAATGAGGGTCGACAGGTGCAACTTGCGCTTGTCGACGCCGAATTTGCCGGGAAGGATATAGCCCTGATAGAAACGCGTGAACACCGATTCGTAATGCTTGTAAGGATAGGGATGGTAGTCCACCTCCTTCTGAAGGGTATCCAGAGCATCGTCCTTGCGGTATTCGAAATAATCCAGAAACGGCGTCCAGCGAATTCCGCGCACATAGCGATTCCAGATGAATCCTGGCACTGAAATCAGCGGATGGGTCCTGATCGGCACGGAGCCAAAACGTCTGTGAATGTCCCGAATGTTCCTAGCGTCGAATTTCAGCCAATTCCAGTTCGACGGCATGTGCATTCCCTCGGTCGAACGGTTCGTTCCCGCCAGAATCCACTTCACCTTGTATTGCCGAGCCATCCGGTAATTCAAAGCTATCATGGCATTGTCCATCAGCATCTCGATGTCAATGACGTTCGCTTTGAAAAAGGATAGTTGCATATCCCGGTTCTCCTCCCAGTCGATCACATGGGTGAACAGGTCCACGTTCAGCGTCCGCACGAGGTTAGCTATGTTGTGCACCGCCAGTTCGGAATTCCAACCGTTGTCGAGGTGCACCGCTAGCGGACGCAAACCGTTGCGCACTGCCAAGTACAGCGCATACGAGCTATCGACGCCCCCGCTCAAACCGACGATGCAATCGTAATCCTTGCCTTCGCCGTCGCGCCGCACATGCTGAAGAAAAGAGTCCCGTTGCTTGGAGGGTGCCACGAGACCTGTCTGTTCAAGCCGGGCGAGAAAGTCGGAGCAATAGTTGCATCGTCCCTTCGCGTCGAAAACGATGTCCGACGCGGTGGTGTCCATGATGCAGCGTGTGCAGATGCGAGGATAGTTCATTTTGTGCCGAGCAACCTTTCAAGTTCCTTGTAAGGCGGGTAGCTGATCAGCACTGCACGGTGTCGTCCCTGAAAAACGAACAGGCTCCCCGCAGCCACAGCACTCGCCCCAGCAGCGACGGCGGAGACGAAATCCTCCACCCGCCCTCCACCGCCGCAAGCGATTACGGGAAGGGAGACTGCTTTTGCTACCTTGTCGATTAGATTCAGGTCGTATCCCACCTGCGTGCCGTCCCGATCGACGCTATTCAGAAAAATCTCTCCTGCACCGGCATGCGCCAGTTCTTCTGCATAGGCTTCCGGCGATTTGTCCGTAAGCCTTCCCGATGAAGCATCGAACACGCGGTAACGCCCCAGCCAATCTCTTTTCACGTCTATCCCCACAACCACGCTCTGAGCGCCGAGCACACCAGACAACTCGGCAACCAGACCAGGCTTGGAGAGTGCTGCCGCATTGACTGCGATCTTCTCGATGCCGAGCTGCACTATGCGAAGCGCCTGCTCGACCGAGCTCACTCCGCCGCCATAGCATACCGGCATGAAGCATTCGGAAGCGATGTCAGCGAGCAGGTCATATTTCGGCCCGGCGCCCCGCTTCGAGGCCTCAATGTCGAACACGATAAGCTCGTCGACTTCTTTTTCGTTGTAAATCTTCACCGCGTTGATCGGGTCGCCCACGTACTTCGGGTCTCCAAAGCGCACCGTTTTGACCAGTCCTGCGTTGCGAAGAAGCAGGCAGGGTATGACTCGTGCGCGCAACATAATCAAATCGCCAGAAATCGCTTGAACAGCGCCATGCCGAAACGGTGGCTCTTTTCCGGGTGGAATTGAACACCGAACAATTGACCCCGCTGGAACGCGGAGACAAACTCCCGCCCATGGACCGTCGTGGCGACCACATCGGATGCATCGTGGCAGGAAACAAAATAGGAATGCACAAAATAGTAGCGCCGGCCATCTTCATCCCCATCAAAAAGGGGACATGCCTTTTTCACAGCGATCCGGTTCCAACCCATGTGAGGGACTCGCGGCAGACCTTTGCCGGTGGGAAAGCGCCGCACATCTCCGGGCACGAAGCCGAGCCCAGGTAACTGACCTTCCTCGCTGAATTCCAACATCAGTTGCATCCCTAAGCAGATACCCAGTACTGGCACCCCTCTAGCTACAGCCTCGCGCAGCGGGATATGGAGTTGCTTTGCCATGAGGTTATTCATGCCATGATCAAAAGCCCCCACACCTGCCAGAACAATCTTTGATGCACTGGCAATAGCCTCACTGTCATGCGTCACAAGCGGGTTGCACCCCAGCCTGTTCAACATGTTTCTGATAGACCCATAATTCCCGACGCCGTAATCAACTATTACCATCATAGGTCTGCTCGCAGCCAAATTTTCTTTTGATGAACAATATTGTTCAGTTCAGATTACTGACTTACTTTCCTCACTCTGAATTTGACAAGCGAAATTGGAGAAATTTTTACATGCGTCATACCTTCGAGTCCACATCAATCGGCTGCCGACTCGCAGAGAAGATAATTCGGCGGCATCCGCGGAGAACTGCCCCAGTGCACATGCCAGTTCGCCTGCTTGCGGATTGGCTGGAAGTAAAACACCATTGATCGTATCGGTGATTTCACAATTGCCTCCCACAGCCGTTGCAACTATTGGTATCCCGAAACTAATGGCCTCCATGATTGACACAGGTGTTCCTTCTGAACTACTGACGTTTACAAATACATCCACTGGTCGCTCGCTATACCAAGACCGAATAAATGCTCCAGAAACGTGGCCATGAAAATGCCAACGGACTGAAGGGGGCAGCCTCGCTGCCGCCTCCTCAATCGCACTTCTTAACGGTCCCGCCCCAAAGTGGTTCCACTCGATGTGCAAGTCAGGCTGAATTTTTGTCAGTTCAGCAAGGCCGTCAACGACCAAACCAACTCTCTTCACGTTCGTCAGCGATGAGCAGGTCACAACGCGCAGTACCCCATCGCTTGATTGATGGGCGTGACAACCAGGATCATTAACTCCAAGACGTGCCAGAAAAAATTTTTCTCGATATTCAGGCCATTTACCTTTGAGATATGCAACTCCAGCCTCTGAATCAGGGAGTACTGCATCAATGAAGTGCAACGCCCTTTTTCTAAAAGGTATGTAATCTGGACGATGGCGCGCTTCGTACAGATCATCGCCATGCGCCCTGGAAACCACTTTCAAGCCAGGAAGTTTCCGTTTAAGCAATGCGCATCCGTAGGCCGAATGCGCGCACCAATATAGGTAAATCACGACCTCTTTGTCGTAAAGCCGACGCTCCGAAAGCACGCGACTGACCCAGGCGCCCACTAATTGGGCTCGTCCGGAATATAGAGCAACGCGAGCTAACGTCTTCCATCTCAATAGCAACCATGGATATCGCATTAGTTCGCGAAAAAACTCAATCGAAAAGATGCCTCGCAATGCCAAGGCAGGCTTCCCTTTTCCAAGAGCTGTCGCAAGCGAGGCGTCAAACAAAGCACGAGAATCCATTTCAAGCTTGCTTCCCTCAAGACGCTCAGGAGCAACACTTACGGTGTCAAATGCCTCTAGAAGATATGGAAGCTCAGGATCAATAAAACTATTTTCGACAGATCCACTAAATGGATATGTATTGGCGATTAGTATGAGATGGCGCCGCATTCGAATTAACAAAGGGTTTTGCGCAACTCGCCGACAATAAGAGCGGCAGCGTTGCCATCACCATACGGATGAATAGCACGACCATGACTGCCAACTGCGGCAAAAATGGCTGCAACGACTTCGTCAGTGTCTATTGGCGGGGCCAAACGGTTCCATCCTCCATCAACCAACTCTTTCCATTCAGTCTCGCTCCGCAGAGTGACGCAAGGAACACTGTAGAAAAAAGCCTCCTTCTGAAGCCCCCCTGAATCTGTGGCGACTACAGCGGCATGCTTCACTAGTTGGGCCATGTCGAAATAATCAAGCGGATCGGTGACAATGACATCGTCACTAAGACTCTCCCAAATACCTTCCTCCATGACCCTTGTGCGCGTGCGAGGATGTATGGGTAAAACCACATTTATCTCGGAAGCTACGCGCTTAATCGCCGATATTAGAGTACGCAACCTGCAAGGGTCATCTGTGTTCTCTGCACGATGTATGGTAACCACAGCATAGGGCCGTCCAACCAAATTAAGCTTTTGTAGTAGGCCTTCGCATCGATCAGCGTAGCCGCCATATATCAATGCTACATCGCACATGACATCGCCAACCTGGATAATTTGGTCCGATGGAAACCCTTCGCGACGCAAATTTTCCACAGACGCAATGGTCGGCGCAAACAACCATCGTGAAACACGATCGGTGACGATGCGATTTACTTCTTCGGGCATACGCATGTTAAATGATCGAAGTCCGGCTTCTACATGAGCCACTGGAATATGCAGCTTAACGGCGGCAAGAGCACCTGCAAGTGTCGAATTGGTGTCTCCGTATACCAAGACTGCATCCGGCCGTTCAATTACCAATACCTCTTCGATAGCGCTCAACATACGCCCCGTCATCGCACCATGGTTGCCACCGTTTATACCCAAATGGTACTTAGGTGTTCTCATCTTCAGGCTCGAGAAAAAAACATCGGACATCTTTGCATCGAAATGCTGACCTGTGTGCATCACAATTTCTGAAAAACAGCTATCCGCGGCATCAAATGCCATTGATACTGCGCTTGCCTTAATGAACTGCGGACGCGCGCCAAGTATGGTGATAATCTTTTTTGTCATGAAATAGAGGTAAAAGCCTTACACGGTCAGGACTCTGCGGCGACGAGGACTTGCCGCAGGTAGTCAAGGACCGGAATGAAACAGTACGGGCCGATACTGGCGGCTAGGCGGGTGGTATCGGCTACCGAGCGAGCCACAGGATCAGGGGTGGGATCGAGACAGACATCTAGCTCAGGATGAATTTCTCGGGCTGCGACTACTAGTTCATCGATGCGGGTTGCAT
>JACCDO010016986.1_pt1 | contig 11442 bp, 9 predicted proteins | sample 7446101 | NCBI WGS metagenome assembly JACCDO01 (sample SAMN15323440, study PRJNA562643) | freshwater metagenome | isolation source: river surface water | place: USA:Blue River Watershed | collected 2017-08-16
CGCATTCGGATTAACGCTATTCCGCATTCGTGCTTGATGGATTCAGACATGTAGTATTAGGAGAAGATTTTACTAAAATTTAAGCCCAAAATTAGGGAATTATTATCAGCAATTTGGCTTATTTTTTAAATTTAATTTAAACTTTTAAAAGCTCAAAAAATAGGTTTGGGTGGATTAAAGCACCAATTAATAGAATGGCCAAAAGCATATAGCCCCAATCCATCCCAGAAAGTTTAGCCACAGGTAAATCCTGTCTGCTTTCCCCTTTTTTTAAATAAATATGATACGGAATTCGTAAATAATAAAAGACGGAAATTGCCGTAACCAAGAGCGCAACAATCAGTAATGCTAACACACTGGTTTGTTGGCCATTCTGGTACTTTTCCCACAGCTGACTAAAGTATGTCACCTTCGCCAAAAATGTTCCAGCTGGTGGAAGTCCGATCATTGCAATTAAACCAACCAACAAAGTGGCCGCACGAAGGGGATTTCGTTGGGCATATCCTGCCCATGTATTCATATCATCTGACCGTATCGAATCCCCCGTCACTTCATCCACTTGATAGAATACCAAATAGGTACTCAAGCCATATAAAAAGCCATAAAACAATACCGCTTTCAATGCCTGATCTGCCGGGAATAACCACACCATCGCCATGAATCCACCGTGTGCGATGCTCGAGTAGGCTAATAAACGCTTGCTGTTTTTTTGGCCCATCGCGGCTAAATTGCCAACAATCAATGTTGCGATGGCTAAGAAACTAATCGTGGATACCATGGATAATGGAATGTAATGAATGAGTTTGATGCCCAATACGCTGACCGCGATTTTAGGCACCACTGAAATCCAACTCATCCAAGAGGCCGGTAAACTTTCTAATAGATCCGGACTCCATGGATGAAATGGAACCCATGCCATCTTGAATAAAATACCCACGGCCAATAAGCCCAATGCGAGGTATGCGAAAACAGGGTCTGCAGTAGATAAGCCCCGACTTAAATCCGCCGAGAATAAATACATATTTCCACTTAATCCATAAATGAGTGAAATCCCATAAAGCAAAATAGCCGAAGTGCCCAATCCAAATAAAACATAGGGTAATGCTGCCCGAGCACCAATCGAATCCTTCCGCATCGCAACTAAGATATAGGTTCCCATGGAAATCAGTTCTAAACTGAGGAATACCGACAAGAAATGCGCACTCATGGTGGTCAATAAACTACCCAGCAAGATGGACGAAAAACCAATGTTTTCTTCCAAAGAAAAAGTTTTACGATGCAATTGATTCAGGCCGAGTAATACGATCCCTAAAGCAAGAATAAGTGAATTTGTGGTGTTTGACCCGATGTTAACTTGGAATAATTGAAAACTCACAAATCCCGCCAATCCTTGATTCAATCGCTGGAACGCCAATCCGAAGGCAAGCAATAAGCCCAACTGCGCAATGAAATAACGCCATGAGTCTGCGAATTTCGATGGTTTACCAGGTAGGAATAAATCAGCGAAAATGCTGATTAGAATCCAAAGGCCCACTACCAATTCAGGTAAAATCAACGAAAACCCCTGCGTGGTGCCGTTTATTTTGCCTGGAATGCTGGAAAGGAGTTCAGTTGAAAACATATGTTTTATTTACTCGGTAATTTTTCTTTTAAATAATGGGCCGTCGGATTATTTTTCACTTTAATCATATCCTCGGGAGTGCCTTCATAGGAAATGTGGCCACCCAATTCACCACCTTCTGGTCCTAAATCTATGATGTGATCCGCACATTTAATCACTTCCATATTATGTTCAATAATGATCACCGTATCACCTTGCTCCACCAAATCATTCAATGCTTTCAATAATTTTTTGATGTCATGAAAGTGCAATCCGGTCGTTGGCTCATCAAAAATAAACAAGGTCTTGCCTTTATTAGCATTTCCCTTACCTAAAAAACTTGCCAATTTAACACGCTGTGCTTCTCCGCCCGAAAGCGAGTTAGAGCTTTGGCCTAATTTAATGTAACCTAAACCTACTTGGAAAAGTGGATCGATTTTCTCCGCAATTTTTGGTGCTTTTTCCTGGAAAAAAGGAATACTTTCCTCAACAGTTAAATCTAGAATATCCGCGATATGCTTGTCTTGAAATTTAATGTCAAGGACTTCTTGCTTGAATCGTTGGCCGTTGCATGATTCGCAGGTCAACTTAATATCAGCCATAAACTGCATTTCAATAGTGATTTCACCTTCACCTTGGCATGTTTCGCAGCGACCGCCTTCTACGTTGAACGAGAAATGTGCAGGTTTATAACCACGTGTTTTTGCCAAAGGAAGCTCGGAAAACAACAAGCGAATGGCATCGTATGCTTTGATATAGGTAATCGGATTTGACCTCGATGACTTCCCGATAGGCTGCTGGTCCACCATCTCAATCCCCGCAATCTTATTCAAACTACCGCCTAACTCACGGAATCTCCCAGTTTCTTCTGTCCCTAATTGGAGGTGACGAAGTACCGCCGGATAGAGAATTTTACGTATTAATGTCGACTTGCCCGAGCCACTGACTCCTGTCACCACGGTCAATATTCCCAAAGGAATTTTAACGTCTATATTCTTTAAATTATTTTCATTGGCCCCTTTAATCTCGATATGTGCCAACGGCTTTCTGCGGAATGTGGGGATATTTATTTTATCGGTACCACGCAAGAATCGAAGCGTGTGGCTGTCGGTTTTATCATCTTTTAGTGCTTCTGCCAAATTGCCTTGGAAAATCAAATTGCCACCATGTCGGCCTGCCTCCGGTCCAATATCAATGATTTGATCCGCTGCACGCATGATGTCTTCCTCGTGTTCAACCACGATGACCGTATTGCCCATCGATTTTAGTAATTCTAAAACAGAAATTAGGCGTTCCGTATCCCGAGGGTGCAAACCGATACTAGGTTCATCTAAGATGTACATGGAGCCTACGAGCGCGCTACCAAGGGAAGTAGCCAATTTGATTCGCTGGAATTCACCGCCTGAAAGGGTAGAAGTGAGCCGGTTTAATGTCAAATACCCTAATCCCACGCGGTCCATGTAGTCTAATCGGTTCGTAATTTCGACTAAAATTCGTTTGGCAACTTTCTGATCTGTTTCAGATAATGTCAGTGAATCGAAGAATTTTTTCGTTTTCGAAAGCGGCCAAAGTACCAAATCGATGATCGAAGTATCGTTGATTTTTACATTCGCAGCATCGCCACGCAAACGCGAACCTTGACATTCTGGACAGGTAGTTTTGCCTCGATAGCGTGATAAGAGGACGCGATACTGGATTTTATATGTTTCTTTTTCGAGGTGATCGAAAAACTGAGTTAATCCCGCAAAGTATTTGTTCCCTTTCCAAAGCAATTGCTGCTCCTTCGTACTCAAGTCTTTGTACGGTCTGTGAATGGGAAAATCAAAGTGGATTCCATTGCGTAACAAAGGATGCAACCATTCGCTCATTCGCTCGCTGCGCCATGGGGCGATTGCTCCTTCGTAAACCGAAAGATTTTGGTCAGGAATGACCAAGTCAGGATCGAGTCCTAGTACTTTACCATAACCTTCACAATTTTTACAAGCGCCGTAGGGATTGTTAAACGAAAATAAGTTAAGACTAGGTTCTTCGAAAACCTGGCCGTCTAGTTCGAATTTATTGGAAAATTGCTTGCGTTTTTGGCCATCGACTTCGATCCAACAAACCCCTTCGCCTTCGAAATAGGCTGTTTGAACCGAATCTCCAAGTCGGAACGTAGTTTCTTCATCATCCGGTTTACTGATGAGTCGGTCAACTAAAATGGCAATTTCACTTGGTTTAGCTTGTAGTTTTTTTAAGGTGTTTGGCTCCTCAACAATTTCCTCTAGGTCTAGAATTTCTTCCTTGAATTTGAGACGCGTATATCCTTTTTGAATGAGCAATTGGCATTCATCCAAAATACTCCGATCCGGGTGTTCCACCAGTGGCGCAAGGATTAATATTTTTTTATCGGGATGTGTTCCAATCCAATCGACGATGGAGGAAACAGAATCTTTTTTTACTTCTTGCCCTGAAATCGGCGAATAGGTTTTGCCAATTCGGGCAAATAATAATTTGAGGTAATCGTAGATCTCGGTGGTGGTGCCAACGGTTGATCGTGGATTTTTTGTGTTTACTTTTTGTTCAATGGCTATCGCTGGGGATACGCCACGAATGTAATCAACAGCTGGTTTTTCCATGCGGCCTAAAAACTGGCGCGCATACGAATTTAAACTTTCGACATACATGCGTTGGCCTTCTGCAAAGAGTGTATCAAATGCTAGTGAAGATTTTCCAGAGCCTGAAAGTCCGGTGATTACGACTAATTGATTTCGTGGAATGGCAACGTCAACTCCCTTTAGATTATGTACGCGGGCACCCTTAATAATGATGTGGGACCGAGGGTCCAGATTTTCGAAATCTTGGGGCAAGGGAGAACTCATATCTCAAAATTATCCTTTAATTTTGATAAACCCAACGCTACCTTTGGCAAACCTCCAAGGTTTGCCAAAGGTAAGGGGAAATCAACCCTTAGAAACGTTATAAACTGATCAAATGAAATCAATATTCTTATTTTTTGCCTTCGCTTTTTTTTCGATCTCCATCGTTAGTCATGCGCAAGATCCTGTGGTCATTGCAGAAGAAGGTGCAAAGGGTGATCTAGATGTTGAGCCAGATGTAAAAGACTTGACTTTTCGACAAAGATTACATTTTGGTGGAGGTATTTCAGGATTGAGTTTTGGTAATCCGACTAGTATTGGATTGTCGCCAATGGCAGGTTATATGTTGACAAATAATACTGTTTTAGGTGTTGGCTTAACGTATCAATACTTTTCTTATCGCGGATTTCAGGCGTCAAATCTACTTGGGGAGCGAATTTTTGTTCGCCAATATGTTCCAGCTTTAACAGCCATGATTGGACAAAGTTATTTAACTGCCCAAATCGAAAATTTTCAAGATGTTTCTAGCGCTGGATATCGCCTGAAATATTCCACCCCGGTATTGGTGGGTATCGGAATTGGATCCAAGTTTGGCATCAATTTAAATGTCATGTATGACTTGAATTATACGGCATCTTCGAACTCTCCTTATGGCACAGCATTGGTCGTTCAGGTGGGTGGATTTTTCTTTTAAATTTTTAAAACAATTTGGCCTAAAATATTGTCTTAGTAAGCAGAGATTATCAGCGATTAATTCTTAATTTCGAATTCATTTATTATTCACATGTCAAAAGCACTTTTACCTGAACCTCTTTTAGTTGAGGACCCAAATCGTTTCGTTTTATTCCCGATCAAGCACGATGATATCTGGAAGTTTTACAAGCAATCTCAAGCGTCTTTTTGGACGGCTGAAGAAATCGACTTGCAACAAGATTTATCAGATTGGAAAAAATTAAATGATGGCGAACGTCATTTCATTTCGCACGTTTTAGCCTTTTTTGCAGCCTCTGATGGAATTGTAAACGAGAACTTGGCGAATAACTTCTTGAAAGAAGTTCAGTACGCAGAAGCGAAATGTTTCTATGGTTTTCAAATCATGATGGAAAACATTCACTCTGAAACGTATTCTCTTTTGATTGATACTTACATTAATGATCCTACAGAAAAAGATCGCTTATTGCGCGCCATTGAGACGATTGATTGCGTGAAGAAAAAAGCTGATTGGGCATTGAAGTGGATTGAGAGTGATAGTTTTGTTGAACGCTTAATCTCATTCGCAGCTGTAGAAGGGATTTTCTTCTCAGGTTCATTCTGCTCTATTTTCTGGTTGAAAAAACGTGGTTTAATGCCAGGTTTATCATTCTCTAATGAGTTGATTTCTCGTGATGAAGGTTTGCACTGTGATTTTGCATGTATGTTGTACACGGATCACATTAAAAATAAAATTTCACAAGAGCGTATTTACGAAATCATTTTACACGCAGTTGAAATTGAAAAGGAATTCGTGACAGTTGCTTTACCAGTTTCATTAATCGGAATGAACGCGGAATTGATGTGTCAATACATTGAGTTTGTGGCAGATCGTTTGTTGGTTTCTTTGGGATGTAAAAAGAACTACAACGCAACTAATCCTTTTGACTTCATGGAAATGATTTCATTGCAAGGCAAAACAAATTTCTTTGAAAAGCGTGTGGCAGAATATCAAAAATCAGGTGTCATGTCAGATAAAGAATCGATGTCATTCTCAATGGACGAAGATTTTTAGATATACAGATTCAAATGTTGGATGCCCTGGAGAAATTCAGGGCATTTTTTTTACCAGCGTTCAAGAATCATAGGTAACACTAAACCGATGATGATGCCCGAAAGCACAAGTACATAGGTTCGCTGGCGTATATGAAGTGTGTGGGCTAACATGGTGCCGAGCGCTAAAATAGTCGCGACGACCACCATTTGGCCTAATTCAAGGCCAACATTAAATGCGAATAGTGGTCCCGCAATACCAGTCTCTTTCCCTAGTAAACTTTGTAAATAATTCGAAAAACCTAAACCATGAATTAAGCCAAAGGCGGAAACCATCCAAAAGGTATTCATCGGTTTTTGACCTTCCTTAAATCTAAGGTTGTTGAGTGCCGTGACGAAAATCGTACATGGAATTAACCATTCAATCCATGATGGAGAGAATTCTACGATTTGTAGTGTGGCTAAGGCTAATGTCACCGAGTGGCCCAGCGTAAACCCACTAACTAAATAAAATAGTCGCTTTATGTCATTCAACGTGTATATGCACGTAATTGCCAATATAAAGAGTAAGTGATCTAACGCTTGCCAATTCAGAATATGCTGTAGTCCAAGCAATAAGTAGGTTTGGAAAGTAGACATGAAGTAGGTTTAGTACGCGCAATTTATTTAATTGTTGACAGCATTTTGAGTAGTTCACGCATTTTTATTACTTTAAATCAAAATTTGAAACATGAAAAATAGCTTCCTAACTCTCGTATTTACGTGCTTTGCACTTATCGCTTTTTCTCAAAAAGCGGACATTGCCTCTTTAAAACAAGCTGAATTAAATCGATTTAAGGTGATGGTCGCTAAAGACCGTGCAGGATTGGAAGCAGTCTTGCATTCAGAATTAGTCTACTTTCATTCGAGTGGAGTTGCCGATACGAAAGACTCCTATATTGCCTCGATTTTTTCAGGTAAATCGAATTATCAATCCATTGAAGCAGTTGAATTATTGACGCGTGTATATGGTAAAACAGGTATAAATACGGGAATTGTCAACATTGTCAATTTAAGTGCAGACGGGAAAGAAACTCCGCTCAAATTACGCTTTACGGACGTATTTGTCTTCGAAAATGGCCGCTGGCAAATGGTTTCTTGGCAGTCGACGAAGTTAGCCAACTAGCCCCGAAGCAAAACTTTCGATTTCGGAATAAATAATTCCTAATTCATCGTTTGTAATGCAATAAGGTGCTAATATATATAAGGTATTACCCAGGGGTCTCATCAGGATCCCTTTTTTTATGAAGTTTTGATATGCGCGATCACGTATGGAATGCATGTATCCTGTTGCTTCGCCGACGGCAAGTTCAAAGGCGATAATCGTTCCTTGAATGCGTATATTTTGGATAATTGGATGTTTGCTTTTGCTTATTTTCCATGCCGTATGACTGGCCTCAATACGCGCAATGTTTTCCCAAGTCTCCTCCCGCTCCATTAAATCCATGCTAGCTAATGCCGCTGCACAAGCCATCGGATTCGCCGTAAATGAATGACTATGAAACAACGTTTTCTTTCGATCATCCGAAAGAAACGCTTCAAATAATTCATTCGAACAGGTCGTAATTCCCATGGCCATCATACCCCCAGTTAAGCCCTTCGAGAAACAAGCGATATCTGGTTTGTGGCTTAAATAGTCCATCGCAAACCATTTTCCCGTTCTTCCAAAACCCGTCATGATTTCATCTGCAATGCCTAATAGCTTATTTTCGTGCGCGATTGAAATTAAGGTATCCAAGGTTTCTGGCGTATACATTTTCATGCCACCAGCACCTTGAATTAAAGGCTCAAAAATAAATGCTGCATAATCATCTGCATGCTTCATTTTATCTCTCATCGCAGCGATACACGCTTCAGGGTCACAAGGACTCGGTAGAAATTCTACCTCAAACAACATGTCTTGGAACGGCGCATTGAAGGCGCTAGGGGCACCCAAACTCATCGCACCAAACGTATCTCCATGGTAGGCATCTTCCAAGGCAATGATTTTGCGCTTTTGCGTTTGACCTTGATTGTGAAAATATTGAAGTGCCATTTTAATGGCTACCTCTACGGCCGTACTTCCGTTGTCTGAGAAAAATACTTTTTGGAAATTATTGGGCAAATGACCCAATAGCCTTTCAGATAATTGTATGGCTGGTTCATGCGTAAAACCAGCAAAAATAACCTGCTCCAGTTTCAGCGCTTGTTCATAAATTTTTTGGGCCAAATAAGGATGACCATGTCCATGTATATTCACCCACCAAGACGAAATCGCGTCTATGTATTTCTTGCCATCTGCATCCACTAAGTAAACACCCTCCCCATGCGTAATCGGAATCGAAATGGGCTCGATTTGATGCTGAGTAAACGGATGCCAAATAACAGCGGCATCACGTTGCGCTAAATTAGCAAGAGAATGATTCGGCATATTGATTAATAATACTTGAGTTAATTTCTGATTCTTCGTTGACGCGTAACATAACTGGAAGTCCAGTATGCTTTATTATAAACGCCTCACCCGAAGTATTTGTTGGCCCATTAAAGATAATTCCCGCCATTGAAATGTTTCGGGATTTTAATATTTCGTAGGTTAATAAGGTATGATTGATGCTTCCTAAGTAGTTTTTGCTGACCAAAATTACCGGTAAGCCCAGATGCTGAATCAAGTCTAAATTGGTCTGTTCATTATTCAATGGAACCATAATTCCCCCCGCTAATTCAATCACTAGATTATTAGTCGTCTCTGGTAAGAAAAATGCACCAATTTCAATGCTGACCCCATCAAGCTCAGCCGCTGTATGTGGTGAAAGTGGGTGATTCAAGGCGTAAGTTGACGGAAAAACCTGTGTTCCCGGAACCCATTGTTGGACCCAATAAGCATCCCCATCTGTTAAATTTCCTGCTTGTACCGGCTTCCAATAATCAGCCTGAAGCGCCTTAGTAATAATGGCTGAACATACAGTTTTGCCAATTTCCGTACCGATACCTGCGATGATAAATTGCTTAGGCATTTGATTCTAAGTTTTGGATGAGGGCCAACATATCTGTTTCTTTCGTTTGTGACGTTAGGGTAATTCGAATGCGTTCTTTCCCTTTTGCTACGGTTGGGTAAACGATCGGTTTTACGGCAAATCCTGCCTTTTGTGCTTTGGTTGCTTTAGCTCGAACCGCCTCATTTCCTGTGACAAAAAAGGTTTGGATGGCAGTTTCACTCGGCCCCCAATAATTGGATTGTATGTTTGATCTAAAATAATGAATGTTGTTTTGTAATCTTTGACGCTCATGGTCAGCCTGCTGGACAAACTGCATGACGGTCAATAAATGCTGAATATGTTCCGGCGTAGGAGCCGTGGAATAAATAAATGGTCGGGCAAAATTGATCAAGTATTGTTTTAAAATATCTGATCCCAAAACAACCGCACCCGCATTTCCCCAAGCTTTCCCAAAAGTGACCACACGTGCGAATATTTCAGGGTAGGTCGCACCTAATCCTGCTCCTTGTGGACCATATAATCCGCCTGCATGTGCCTCGTCCACAATTAATTCAAACGAATATTTTTCTCGAAGCGCAATCAATTTCTTTAGCGGAGCCATATCGCCATCCATCGAATAAATAGATTCGACGACGACCCATTTGGTGGTAGAAGTGGGATATTGCTCCAATAAATGCACTAAATCATCCAAATCATTATGCTTGAAAATTCTTCTTTCTGCAGCACTTAATCGTAAACCATCAATTAAACTAGCATGCAATAATTTGTCACAAAAAATCACATGTTCTTTTTGTGCCACGGCAGAAATCAAACCTAAGTTGGCCTCATACCCCGAGCTAAACAATAAAGCTTCCGCCGCATGATGCATAGCAGCGCATTGATTTTCAAAAAGTTCAACGCGTTCACTATGTCCTGAAATTAGGCGTGAACCTGTTGACCCATTAATCGCTTGTCCCACGGCTTGTTTTTGCTTCCAAGTTGAAAAATCTTTCGCCATCACTGCAGCGAGTTCTTGGTTGCGTGCGAGTCCTAAATAATCATTAGAACAAAAATCGATCAGATCATCTACACGTTTGGTTTCACGCAATAAGCCAGCGGCTTTACGTTCATTCAATTGCGTGATTAGGAGTTCGTTAGCTGATTTCATGACCTAGATTGGTCGTAAAAATACGAAATAATCGGGCTTTGGTGTAAAAACAAAAGAAAATGCTTGACAATCTAATACTTAGCACGTAGTATTGCAGAGCGTTTCGATACGAGAACGCTTCAAATTAGACAATCCCTCTTTTATTAGCTCTTTGCCAAACAAATTCGGTACAGAATTTTGCGATTCAATGAGGATTGATCAATCAAAAAAGAACATCATTTACCCCATTTATGGATAATAAAGAATCCTCAAATTCCGCCGAACGTCCTAAGCGTCAACGCATTCAAAAATCAAACGAAGATAACGCACCCCTTTTGCCAATGGGCGAAGCGGCTGCACCATCGATTGAAGAAGCTGCACCTGTTGCTGAAGCACCCAAACCAGCTAAAAATATTCGTCCGCGCAAAGGCAAATCTGAATCATACGAAGCTCCTATTGAAATAGAAGGGATTATCGAGCCCGAAGAAGTGGATACTTCTTTTGTAACTAGCGATGCACCTTTGGCAGCCGACAAAGTATCGCCAACGGACGCACCGGTTGATTTGAACACCTTGCCGAAGGAAGATGCGCCAGCTCAACAGCCTCAGCATCAACACCGTCAACATCGCAATAATTACAATCAAGTTATCAAAGAATTGGATGGCTTAATTGATAATGAAGGGGTATTGGAAATCATGCAAGAAGGCGGATACGGTTTCATGCGTTCATCGGATTACAACTATTTAGCTTCACCAGATGATATTTATGTGTCTCCTTCTCAAATCAAAATGTTTGGTTTGAAGACCGGTGATACCATTTTAGGAAAGATTCGTCCACCGAAAGAAGGGGAGAAGTATTTCGCTTTGTTGAAAGTGGAATCAGTGAATGGAAAAACTACAGATGAGATTCGCGATCGGATCAACTTTGAATATTTAACACCATTATTTCCCGAGGAGAAATTAAACTTGTCTTCGACAGCGGATAATTATTCGACACGTATTTTGGACTTGTTTGCTCCGATTGGTAAAGGCCAAAGGGGTATGATCGTAGCCCAACCGAAAACGGGTAAAACGGTCTTATTGAAAGACATCGCAAACGCAA
>JACCDO010300097.1_pt1 | contig 11442 bp, 4 predicted proteins | sample 7446101 | NCBI WGS metagenome assembly JACCDO01 (sample SAMN15323440, study PRJNA562643) | freshwater metagenome | isolation source: river surface water | place: USA:Blue River Watershed | collected 2017-08-16
ATGTAAATGGTAACATACTTGGAAACTTGCTCGGCGATGTTTTAGGAAATGTCATTAGTAATGTAAACGGTAACCTTCTTGGAAATGTCTTAGGTGATGTCTTAGGGGATGTCTTAGGGGATGTCCGTGGTAATATACTTGGAAATGTCTTATGTGATGTCATTGGTAATGTCGTAGGTAATGTACAAAGCAACGTTGAAGGAAATGTACTTGGCGATGTCATTGGTAACGTTATCGGAAATGTTTGCAGCAATGTAAATGGTAACATACTTGGAAACTTGCTCGGCGATGTTTTAGGAAATGTCATTAGTAATGTAAACGGTAATCTTCTTGGAAATGTCTTAGGTGATGTCTTAGGGGATGTCCGTAGCAACGTCCGTGGAAATATACTTGGAAATGTCTTGTGTGATGTTATTGGTAATGTCGTCGGTAATGTACAAAGCAATGTAGAAGGAAACGTACTCGGTGATGTCATTGGTAATATCATCGGAAATGTTTGCAGTAATGTCGAAGGAAATGTGCTTGGCAGCGTATTGGGTAATGTCTTAGGTGATGTCAAAAGTAATGTCGAAGGAAATATACTTGGTAATTTACTAGGATCTATATTAAGTGATGTCCACGGTAATGTCCATGGAAATATACGCAGCAATGTAGAAGGAAACGTACTCGGTGATGTCATTGGTAATGTCATTGGAAACGTTTGCAGTAATGTCAATGGCAATATAATTGGAAACGTAATTGGCAATATATTGAGCAATGTGCATGGAAATATATTAGGTTACATATTGGGTAATGTAGTAGGTAACGTTGAAGGTGGAGTCGGAACGATTACTGGTGATGTACCGGGTAACGTAGGTGGTAATGTAGGCGGTAACATACTAGGTAATGTTATTGGAAATATATTAGGTGGTGTCGGAACCATTACGGGTAATGTACCTGGAAATATTGGTGGAAATGTTCTCGGTAATGTCATTGGTAATATTTGGGGAGATGTACTTGGTAATGTGCGCGGCGGTGTCGGAACCATTACCGGTGATGTTCCCGGAAACGTAGGCGGCAATGTAATAGGTAATATATTGGGCAATATTGTCGGAAATGTAGAAGGTGGAGTCGGAACCATTACCGGTGATGTTCCAGGAAATGTTGGCGGTAATGTCATTGGTAATTTATTAGGTGATGTACTTGGTAATGTATTGGGTGGAGTCGGAACAATTACCGGAAACGTACCTGGAAATGTTGGTGGTAATGTTCTCGGAAATGTAATAGGGAATATATGGGGTGATGTAATCGGTAATGTGCGTGGCGGAGTCGGCACGATTACTGGTGATGTACCTGGAAATGTAGGTGGCAATGTTATCGGTAATATATTAGGAAATATAGTAGGTAACGTTGAAGGTGGTGTCGGAACAATTACCGGTGATGTTCCGGGAAATATTGGAGGAAATATACATGGTTATGTACTTGGAAATGTCTTAGGTAATGTAGTCGGAAATGTATTAGGTAGTGTAATAGGTAATGTAGTTGGTAATGTGTGGGGCGATGTAATGGGAAATGTAGAAGGTAATGTAAATGGAAATATTAACGGAGACATCTATGGAAACATTATCGGTAATGTAGATGGAAACTTATTAGGAAATATTATTGGAAATCTAGATGGAAACTTATTAGGAAATGTATTAGAAAATATATTAGGAAGTGTATTCGGAAATGTACATGGTAATGTATTAGGCAATGTAGACGGTAATGTGTTAGGAAATGTTTTATGTAATGTACGTGGTAACATATTAGGAAATGTGTTAGGAAATGTGTTAGGAAATGTGTTAGGAAATGTTCGTGGAAATGTAGACGGAAATGTGTTAGGTAATGTAGTAGGAAATGTGTTAGGTAATGTAGTAGGTAATGTCAATGGTAATGTAGTAGGAAATGTATTAGGAAATATAAACGAACATGTGTTAGGTGATGTGAAAGGAAATGTTCAAGGTAATGTAGCTGGAAATTTAATAGGTAATATTATAGGTAATATACTAGGTGGAGTAGGTAGTATTATAGGAGATGTTCCAGGAAATGTTGGTGGAAATGTATTGGCAAACATAAATGGTAATGTATTAGGTAATGTATTTGGTAATGTAAGAGGTAATATATTAGGTGATGTAATTGGTAATGTGCGTGGTGGAGTCGGTACGATTACTGGAAATGTTCCAGGAAATGTTGGTGGTAATGTTATTGGTAATGTTTTAGGGGACGTATTCGGTAACGTACAAGGAGGTGTCGGAACAATTACTGGAAATGTACCAGGAAATGTTGGCGGTAATGTGATTGGTAATGTGATTGGAAATATATGGGGTGATGTTTTAGGTAATGTGCGTGGTGGAGTCGGTACGATTACTGGTGATGTTCCAGGAAATGTAGGTGGTAATATTTTAGGTAATGTTTTAGGCGACATACAAGGTAATGTAACCGGTAGTATCAGTGGTAGTATTAGTGGCGATGTAAACGGTAATGTAACCGGTAATGTCATTGGTAATATATTTGGAACCGTTTTTGGTGCAATTAAAGGTGATGTTACTGGTTCAGTAGGTAATGTAACGGGTACCGTATCTGGTGACATCACAGGTGATGTCAAAGGTAATGTAGTAGGTAATGTAGTAGGTAATGTATTAGGTGATCTGTATGGTAATATAGTCGGTACCGTCGAAAATATATCCGGTAATATTATTGGTAGTATTCTTGGTAATGTATTAGGTAATATTTTAGGCGATATTCAAGGTAACATTAGTGGTGCAGTAGGTGCAATTACTGGCGATGTACCTGGAAATGTAGGTGGAAGTGTTTATGGTAATGTATTAGGTAATATTTTAGGTACATACATTGGAACTGTCGGAGCTATTTTAGGAAATGTACCTGGAAATGTAGGCGGAAACGTAGGTGGAAATATTCGCGGGAACGTTATTGGTAATGTACTCGGTTCAGTCGGAAATGTCAACGGAAACGTATTAGGTGATGTACAAGGAAATGTACAAGGAAATGTACAAGGAAATCTCATTGGTAATATAATCGGCAATATATTAGGTGGGGTCGGTTCCATCATTGGTGATGTTCCCGGAAATGTAGGTGGTAACGTATTAGGAAATATCAATGGTAATTTAATAGGTAACTTATTAGGTACTATTTATGGATCCGTCGGCACCATTATAGGTGACGTTCCTGGAAATGTAGGCGGTAATGTATTAAGTAATGTGCAAGGCAATGTACTTGGAAATGTACTTGGAAATGTGCAAGGCAATGTACTTGGAAATGTACAAGGCAATGTACTTGGTTCAGTCATTGGAGACGTACTCGGAAATGTACAAGGCAATGTACAAAGTAATGTACAAGGAAACATACTTGGTGATGTATTAGGAAATGTACAAGGCAATGTACAAAGTAATGTACGAGGAAACATATTAGGAAATGTTGTCGGTAACGTTCAAGGAAATGTACTCGGTGATGTATTAGGAAATATTCGAGGCAATGTGCAAAGCAACGTTAGAGGTAATATATTAGGTGATGTACTTGGCAACGTACAAGGAAATGTATTAAGCAACGTACAAGGCAATGTATTAGGTAATATATTCGGTAATGTGCGAGGAAATGTATTAGGCGATGTACTTGGTAACGTACAAGGAAATGTATTAAGCAATATACAAGGAAATGTATTAGGTAATATATTCGGTAATGTGCGAGGAAATGTATTAGGAGACGTGAATGGCAACGTACAAGGAAATGTATTAAGAAATGTACAAGGAAATGTACTCGGAAATGTAATCGGTAACGTATTAGGAAATGTATGGGGAAATATTTTAGGTAATGTCTTGGGTGGAGTTGGTACAATTACCGGTGATGTCCCAGGAGATGTGGGTGGAAATATAAAAGGAAACGTGCTAAGAAATATAAATGGTGATATATTAGGTAATGTATTAGGTAATGTACAACGAAACGTCAATGGAAACGTATTAGGAAATGTGAATGGTAATGTCTTAGGTAATTTATGGGGAGACGTATTAGGTAATGTCCTAGGGAATATACAACGAAACGTCAACGGAAACATTTTAGGTAATGTGTTGGGTGGAGTTGGTACAATTACCGGTGATGTGCCTGGTAATGTCGGTGGAAATGTATTGAAAAACATAGGCGGTAATATCTTAGGAAACGTTTTCGGTAATGTGTTGGGCAATGTCTTAGGAGATGTTCAGGGAGATGTTCAAGGAAACGTACGTACAAATATAAGAGGAAGTGTCTTAGGCGATGTATTAGGTAACATACAAAGAAATATCGGTGGTAATGTAATTGGTAATGTACTCGGTAATATATTAGGCACTGTAGGTAATATAACAGGCGATGTTCCTGGTAATGTAGGTGGAAATATATTGAAAAACATAGGCGGTAATATCTTAGGAAACGTTTTAGGTAATGTGTTGGGTAATGTCTTAGGAGATGTTCAAGGAGATGTTCAAGGAAACGTACGTACAAATATAAGAGGAAATGTTTTAGGCGATGTATTAGGTAACATACAAAGAAATGTAGGTGGTAATATCTTAGGCAATGTATTAGGCAATGTCAATGGTAACATACTTGGAAACGTGTTAGGTGACGTAATAGGTAATGTACTAGGTAATGTACAACGTAATGTCAATGGTAATGTATTAGGTAACCTGAATGGAAATGTGCTAGGTAATATATTAGGAAACGTGCTAGGTGGTGTGGGAACAATTACTGGAAATGTTCCTGGAAATGTAGGAGGTAACGTATTAGGAAATGTTATCGGTAATGTATTAGGTAATCTATGGGGCAATGTAAGAGGTAATGTCATCGGTAATATTCTAGGTAACGTGGTTGGTAGTATACAAGGTGGTGTGGGAACAATTACTGGAAATGTTCCTGGAAATGTAGGAGGAAATGTTGTAGGAAATGTTGTAGGAAATGTTGTAGGAAATGTTGTAGGAGATGTATTGGGAGATGTCCGTACAAATGTAAGAGGTAATGTGTTGGGTAATGTGTTGGGTAATATATTAGGTACGGTCGGTAATATTACAGGCGACGTTCCTGGAAATGTCGGTGGTAATGTCCGTGGAAATTTACTCGGCGATGTATTAGGTAACGTAAATATGAATGTCCGTGGAAACGTATTAGGTAATGTTCAAGGAAATGTAATGGGCAATTTATTGGGTAATATTTGCGGTAATGTACAAGGTAACATTCTTGGTAACATTCTCGGATCTATCGGAATCATTGCAGGAGATATTACCGGTAATTTAGGTGGGAATGTACGTGGTAATGTAAATGGTAACGTATTGAATAATATTAACGGAAACGTCCTCGGAAACGTCCTAGGAAACTTGCATGGAAACCTATGGGGTAATGTACGTGGAAACGTATTAGGAAACCTATGGGGTGATGTTTTAGGTAATGTATTGGGTGGTGTAGGAACAATTACTGGAAATGTACCTGGTAATGTAGGTGGTAATGTTATTGGCAATGTTCTCGGAAACGTATTAGGCAATATATTAAGAAATATTAATGGTAATGTTATTGGCAATGTTCTCGGAAACGTATTAGGTAATATTTTATCGAATGTAGGAGGAAACGTCTTAGGTAGTGTATTAGGCCATGTGTTTGGTAATGTGCAAGGCAATATTCAAGGTAATATTTTAGGCAATTTATTAGGTTCTATTGGAATTATTGCGGGAGATGTTACTGGAAATGTAGGTGCAAATGTTAGAGGAAATGTAATAGGAAATGTAGTAGGAAATGTGCAAGGAAATGTAGTAGGAAATGTGCAAGGAAATGTAGTAGGAAATGTAGTAGGAAATGTACAAGGAAATGTAGTAGGAAATGTGCAAGGAAATATACAAGGAAATGTCGTCGGCAATGTACAAGGAAATGTAGTAGGAAATGTCGTCGGCAACGTACAAGGAAATGTAGTAGGAAATGTAGTAGGAGACCTATTAGGAAATGTATTAGGAAATGTGCAAAGAAATGTCAATGGAAATATATTAGGAAATGTACAAGGAAATGTCGTCGGCGATATAATCGGAAATGTAGGAGGTAATGTCAATAGTAATATTTGCGGCAATATTTTAGGCAATGTTTTAGGCAATATTATAGGTACATACATCGGTACGGTCGGCGCTATTTTAGGTGACGTCCCTGGTAATGTAGGTGGAAATATTATTGGAAATATATTAGGCGATGTTATCGGAAATATCAATAGTAATGTACGCGGTAATATATTGGGTAATGTGTTAGGTAATGTTCAAGGTAATGTATTAAGCAATGTGCAAGGTAATGTATTAGGTAATGTATTAGGAAATATATTAGGCACTGTAGGAAACATTGGAGGCGATGTATTCGGTAATGTAAATAATAATGTGCGTGGAAATATATTAGGAGATGTATTAGGCAATATCAATAGTAATGTGCGCGGTAGTGTATTGGGCAATGTAATAGGAAATGTACAAGGCAATTTAATTGGAACTATATATGGTAATGTACTCGGTAATATTTTAGGTACATACATTGGTACTGTAGGTAATATATTAGGTGATGTTCCTGGAAATGTTAGTGGAAATGTAATAGGAAATATAAATGGAAATGTATTAGGCAATATATTCGGTAATGTCCGTGGAAACATAAATGGTGATGTATTAGGTAATGTCAATAGTAATGTGCGAGGTAACGTGTTAGGAAATGTAGTAGGTAATGTGCAAGGTAACGTGTTAGGAAATGTAGTAGGTAATGTGCAAGGTAACATATTAGGTAACATATTAGGCACTGTAGGAAATATTGGAGGTGATATTCCAGGTAATATCGGAGGAAATGTCCGTGGAAACATACTTGGTGAAGTATTAGGCAATATCAATAGTAATGTACGTGGTAATATAATCGGAAACATACTCGGTAATGTGCAAGGTAACGTGATCGGTAATGTACTCGGTAATGTGCAAGGTAACATATTAGGTAACATATTAGGTACTGTAGGAAATATTGGAGGTGATGTTCCAGGTAATATCGGAGGAAATGTCCGTGGAAACATACTTGGCGAAGTATTAGGCAATATCAATAGTAACATACGCGGTAATGTAATTGGAAACGTACTAGGTAATGTGCAAGGTAATGTAATTGGAAACGTACTAGGTAATGTGCTAGGTAATGTGTTAGGCAATATATTAGGCACTGTGGGAAATATTGGAGGTGATGTTCCAGGTAATATCGGAGGCAATGTCCGTGGAAACATACTTGGTGAAGTATTAGGAAATATCAATAGTAACATACGCGGTAATGTAATTGGAAACGTACTAGGTAATGTGCAAGGTAATGTAATTGGAAACGTACTAGGTAATGTAATTGGAAACGTACTAGGTAATATATTAGGTACTGTAGGAAACATTGCAAGTGATGTTCAAGGTAATGTCGGAGGAAATGTCCGCGGTAATATAATCGGTAACGTCTTAGGTAACATTTTAGGTAGTGTAGGAAACATTACAGGTGATGTTCCCGGCAATGTTGGAGGAAATGTCCGTGGTAATATTTTAGGTGATGTAATAGGTAATGTGAATAATAATATTCGCGGTAATGTACTCGGCAATATAATAGGGGATGTGTTAGGTAATGTGATTCGTAATATCAACGGCAATATACTCGGTAATGTATTAGGTAATATATTAGGTACTGTAGGAAGCATTACAGGTGATGTTCCAGGTAATGTCGGGGGAAATGTTATCGGCAACATTATAGGAAATGTTTATGGAAACATTATAGGCACATACATCGGTACAGTCGGAAATATTTTAGGTGATGTTCCAGGTAATGTCGGAGGCAATGTTATAGGAAACATTCTAGGCAACATATTAGGTAATATATCAGGTACTATCGGAAATGTAGGTGGTGATATATTAGGAAATGTCAACAATAACATTCGCGGCAACATTCTAGGAGATGTATTAGGTAATATTTTAGGTACATACATTGGTACGGTCGGAAATATTTTAGGGGATGTGCCAGGTAATGTCAGCGGTAACGTTATCGGAAATGTATTAGGAAATATCAATGGTAATATTCTGAAAAACATCAACGGTAATATTTTAGGTAACATATTAGGTAATATTTTAGGTACATACATTGGTACAGTCGGAAGCATCCTTGGTAATGTCCCTGGCAACGTAGGTGGTAATATTTTAGGAAACGTACTAGGTAATATTTTAGGTACATACATTGGTTCAGTCGGAAGCATCCTTGGTAATGTCCCTGGCAACGTAGGGGGCAATGTTTTAGGTAATATTTTAGGTAATGTAAGTGGTAATGTTTTAGGTAGTGTAAGTGGTAGTGTAAGTGGTAATGTAAGTGGTAATGTTGTAGGTAACGTAAATGGTAATATTTTAGGCAACGTACTAGGTAATATTTTAGGCACATATATAGGTACAGTTGGAAATATCCAAGGCAATGTACCTGGAAGTATTGGTGGTAATGTAAATGGCAATATTTTAGGCAACGTATTGGGTAATATTTTAGGTACATACATTGGTACAGTTGGAAATATTCAAGGTAATGTTCCTGGTAATGTCGGTGGAAATGTTTTAGGAAATGTTTTAGGTAGCGTTTTAAGAAATATAGGAGGAAATATATTAGGAAATGTAAATGGCAATATTTTAGGCAGCGTATTGGGTAATATTTTAGGTACAATTGCAAGTGTCGGAACGGTTAATTATATTAATAACGCTGGAAATGTATTAGGTAGTGTCGGAAATGTATTAGGTAGTGTAAGTAGTAATGTCGCAGGAAGTGTGTATGGAGGTATTTATGGAGATGTATCCGGCAATTTATTCGGTAGTATTTATGGAAGTATCTATGGAACTATATCTGGAAATGTTGGTTATGTAAATTATGTTGGAAATGTCATACAAAATGTAAATGGCAATGTTCGCGGTAACGTTATTGGAAATATTTATGGTAATGTGTTAGGTAATGTGTTAGGTAATATTTTAGGTACATACATTGGTACTGTTGGTAATATTCAAGGAAATGTTCCAGGAAATGTAGGTGGAAATGTACTCGGTAATATTTTAGGTAATGTTCGCGGTAATGTTATAGGGAATATTTATGGAGACATCCTCGGTAACATCATGGGTAATATTCTGTCCACTGAAATAATCGCAAGTGGAAACGTCAGAGGTAATATTTTACCCACAATCTATTTCAACTTCCCTACATCCGCCCCAGCAAGTGGCAATGTATTAGGAACAGCATATTTTGATTACAATGGTGGTACTTCAAGACTTGCCATTTACGATGGATCAACCTGGCGTTATTTGAATACAACTGAGATTTAGTCATTCTAACTAAAATAACCCAAATAGTATTAGCATCATATAAAAATAAATAAAAAATGAAACCACATATGGTTTCATTTTTACAAAAGATTATGTCATCATCATAGCAAGCAAAATAAACATAAGTACAAATGGAGAAATCACAAAGAACCACGCTAATGCTGGAACCCCACCTCGACAAATGACATTGAGTACCCATGTCCAAAATACAACATACAAAATCTTGAGAATAAAAATCATCGTAACACTCGAAACATTACAATGATACATGCCTATGCAATACATGTTATTTTCACCTAAATTCTGAAAAGCCATCACAATGATCGCAATCAAAGAAATGACTAAATATACATATGCCGGTGTGCACAAATTACGTAATCCTGGAATATTTGCCATTATACAATAATGTGATAAAAAAGATTCATCAAATTATGCAAGTGCTGGATGGTTCTCATTGTACTTGGTTCCGACAGGTTGTTCATACACTGACGGATTCGTTGTTATAGTCCCTGAAATTAAACCACTTCCCACAGGTGCCTGCACGTGACTACCAAAAGATGCAGGTACATTGTATGCGGCCGAATTTAAAATCAAGTCGCTATTCGTATAGCTAAATCCACCGCGTTGTTTATGACGACGTCTCTTACCTCCGTTACCTCCAGCTAAACGCGCATCCACAATAGTCTCTGGATTATTTGGATCCGCTACATGATCATTCAATCCATAGTAATAGCGAATTGGCACTGATTCCGGTCCAGGTATAGGTCCATTTGCATTTCCACCGAAAATACCGACCTTTGGTGCTCCGCAATTTCCACACCCACCCCTATATTTTCGAGGACGGTGTTTCTTTGATTGGTTTTTTTTATGTTTTTTGGATTGGGTTCTTTTTTTATATTTGCGCGTTGCCATTATACATTAGGACTATAAAAAAATACAAGTTAATGTGATGGATTTATTCAATATCTACATGCGTCAACATATGGCGTCGGCAACATACATTTGTCAAACGCAATTCATCGAGAACATGACCCTCGTGAGTTTTTTCCACGTTTTTTTGTGTTAAATAAATGACCTTGTCGACTTTCATACCGTCTTGCAATTTGCGTTTGCGAACTTGTTCTAAATAATATCGATATTTGTCTGCTAAAACATTACCACATGTAAAGCATTTTACTGGAATAATCATTCTTTAGAGTATGTGTTATAGAGTATATGCAGTTTTTATTTTGTTTTTGCGCGGAATCAATTTTCCGATTTAGCATCAAATGATTATCTAAATATTTACTATAGATGAATATTGTTTGGATATGGATATTACTGGTAATCATAGTGATGGTTTTGATTGCCGGGACAATGAATGGTGATTCCGAGGGATATCGTTCCATTACCGGGAATTCATCGATTTCGGGGAATGTATCGATTTCGGGAAATACATCAGCTAGTGGATTACGCTATGACCCGAATAATTATGATACACAATTCCATCAAGAATACCCACCACCCGACGATGCTTTAGTCAAAGGAAACATAGTGTATTATCAACCAGGGTCGTTCAAGTACGGTCCTACCTCGTATGTGCCATACTATGAAGACAGTGTGTATTTAAGTCGTTCGATGAATGTGCCAGTGAACGCACCTTCTTACGTCAGTAGTGCCGCCGATGCGGGATTTTGCAATTACTATAAATCCGACCCCGACCAATTAGAGGCGAAATGTAATGCGGTAGGTCCAGCCAATTGTGCATCGACGACGTGTTGTGTGCTTTTAGGTGGACAAAAATGTGTTGCGGGTAATGAGAACGGACCGACCATGAAGGCCAACTATAGCGATTTCTTAGTGCTCAATAAAGATTTTTATTATTACCAAGGCAAGTGCTATGGCAATTGTCCACCACCTTCAGGTGGAACACCATAATTTTGTATATATATAATGCGTTGTCTAAACGGGTTTAAACAACATCCAGCAAAATCTGGAAATTGCGTGCATAAAAACACAATTACTAAGAACAAAAAAACGGTAGATACTGCTAAAAAAACACCTAAAAGATGTCCTAAAGGAACCCGTAAAAACAAGA
>JACCDO010957449.1_pt1 | contig 11440 bp, 6 predicted proteins | sample 7446101 | NCBI WGS metagenome assembly JACCDO01 (sample SAMN15323440, study PRJNA562643) | freshwater metagenome | isolation source: river surface water | place: USA:Blue River Watershed | collected 2017-08-16
CCTGTACATTAATATCGTCATCAATGGATCGACGCATAGCATCGGTATAGTGTCGATTGGCGACGGTTGGGTCCGCCATAACAAAATCATAAATGGTGCCCAACTTGTAGCTATCTATACTACTGGGTGGTAAATATGCGGCGTATTTGATGAAATCTTTGGCCTTCTCAACATCGGTGTTGCTAATCATGGAGTTATATACTTTATCGCGCATATAGGTGATTGTACGGATCGCTATGTAGTATATCAGTGTTATGATGATCACGATGCATATTATTTTGAAAGAGGACTGCATGTGCGTCAGTATATGCCGCTAATTATAAAATTGAATTTTATATATTAAATATACATTAACAAACATACATATAGCATATAAATCGCACAATGGAGTCAAAACAATGGATCGACGAGTTATCATTTCCGATGACCCCAATTGGTCTCAGTGACGCGTATACCATGGTTGACGCAAAAGTACCCGGGCTCAAAACCGAGCTATACCTCCATCAGCGGACAATTGTCAGGGCTATGATGGATCTAGAATACAAGCGCATATTTAGGGGTACATACACGGTGCGGACGAATATTGGGTTGTTATCGGAACCAGTTGGTTCTGGTAAAACATTTGATATTTTAGCTCTTATATTGCTACAAAATAAACCAAAACAGTATCGCGACAATATTGTATCTCATGTCCATGGCAAAGGCATATATGCTACTATATATAAAAAATATCCGAAAATGATAGACGCTAACTTGATATTCGTCGGCATTTCTGTTCTCCACCAGTGGACGGCCTCAATTGTTGAGTACACAAATTTGAAGCTATTCGTGGTCGACGGTATTGCGCGACTGGGGCAATTGATCGACATGATCGAGTCCGGTGAAGTATCCAATTACGATGTAATATTGGTTAAAAATAGCAAAGTTTGTCGCACGCCTGATAACTTTCCTGCTGATATTCAACAAAGAGAAAACATATGCATACAAGCACCGACGATCTTCAATGTGATATCAAACCTGGTTCACGTGACATGGAAAAGAGTCATCATCGACGATTACGATACCATACAACTGGCGACATCATCATTTTATATAAATAGCATCTTTACCTGGTTTATTAGTTCCACCGACCGAAGATCGATTAGTCGGTTCACTAACAATCATAAATATGCTTCGACGGAAGATGCACTGCTATTATGCGCAAATAAATTACAAGAAACAACATGCGACCGGACATTTAAGTTATTTAGGGTGTTCAATGAGCCGGCGTTCTACACACAATCCATCCAGTTGGCACCGCCTAAATTTTACAAATATAGTGTGGTCAATACAAATGACAGGTTTATCAATGCGATCGGCAACATGTCTGACCCGCACGCGCGTGAACTCATGCAGATGCTCAATGCTGATAGTATCGAGTCGGCCGCAGAGCTCGCGGGGATCAAATCAAACAGTGTTATTGATATCTTTGACAAAATATTGTCGGACAAGTACAAAGTAGTACAGCACGCAATCAAAAAGCTCAAATTCATAGAGGACGCCATACAATCCGAGCAATATTGGAGACCTATGTCCGAGATCCCGGAAGGCGAGCCGGAGACGTACACGGCGCGAGATCTTGATGAATTTAAGGAAATAAAGTATCATTATCTCGGCATCAATATGTTTCTGCAGAATGCCGCCGAGAAGACACAGGCTTTGTACGACCAAAATATGCTCGCGATCAGACGTGTCAAAGATAACCTGGAAATAGCAGAGTGTCCCGTATGTATGAATGATCTGGGTGATCCGAACGACTTAGATGACGTTTCTGATTGCGTCAACTTCGTGATCTTTAAATGTTGTAACATTATCCTTTGTTCGGAGTGTTGCTTCGGCACCATCTTCAAAAAGAAGCTTAATGGGGAATGTATCAATTGTCGGTGCGAACTCACCATCAGAGACATCATATTCATGAAGGGTGGCGATATTGATTATGATGACTTGCGATCCGGATTTGATGACGAAAACATCGACAAGAACATTGATGCGGTTAAAAAAGTCAACATTGTTGCAACCAACGTAGCTGCGGCTACTCTAACAAGCAAGATCGATGTCATAATGGATATTGTTAACGGGCACGTGGTACCCGCCCGCGAGCAAATCAATGTATTGATCGACAATATTATGTACGGCACGATTGAAGGGTCTGATATTGAGCCGGCAGTTCGAAAGACATTAATATTTTCGAACTATGATGAGACGTTAGCCAAAATAGCCATGAAATTGCAAGTCCAAAATATTAGCTACTACAATCTTCAGGGGACCCCAAAGCAAATCAGCGACATTGTGTCCAAATTCAAAGCGGCTACTGATCACGTAGTATTGCTAATCAATAGCGTTAAGTACTGTAACGGGCTAAACTTACAATGCTGTACCGATATTGTGTTCACCCACAAAATTCTGAACAAAAGTATTGAGTCACAAGTATGTGGACGTGGACAGCGGATCGGTCGCGTCGGTTGCCTCAACATCCATTATGTCATGTACGAAAATGAGATCCGATACATCCGCACAAGATAGAGGCTGATCGAATTTATTCCAAATATTTTTTTGATGCGGTAGATATACATCAAATACGCCACACTATGGACGCCAATGGTACGAATGCGGCAGTGACACATGCGTTATTATATGTTTTGATGTTGATATTGTTGTATGAGTTACTGATGATCGCATCAAATTCCGGCACATATACCGAATACTTTTCGGCCAATCCTCCGACCAAATATGTACTTTCGAATAGCCCGGGGGAGACTGCTGTCGATGAGTACTTAGACATTGATGAAGAGTTCAAGATCGGACAGCAAAAGAGCCGCAGTTCGGAAAGAAAATGGAGCTTCAAGTACGTTAGGGCACCTGTGAACGCCAGCGTAGTGTTACGCGCCAGGACTGTTAGTGCCGGCAAGCTGGAAACTATCAAGACCGCAATCATCCGGATAACACCGAGCGGATCCACCGGGTTTTCGTTCAACGTCGAGGAAATGTTCTCGACCAACGGCGTGTTGATGCCCGACGCGGGTTCAGATATGTATTATTATATCAAATTTTTGAGTAGCCGAAGCCTCGAACAAGAATTGAAGGCGAAGCAGGCGCAAGACATCAAAATTAATTTGTACAATCGATGCTTGATGGATCGTAAGGGGTTCGGTATGAGTAACAATAAAATTATCGCATCGTGTCAAAAGAGTATCGAATAATGCTTTAAATTTTTTTTGGCATGTATACTATATGAAGCGGAGCACTTATTTGGAGGAGAACGATGCTGCCATAAACGAGGACATATTGTTCAGGAAAGAGTTCCAATTATATAAAAAAAATACAGAGATGGTAGTTGCTTTACAACGTCAACAGAAGCACGACCGGGATAAAAATATCATTCCGAATTTTTTGGTCAATATGCGCCACAAGGGCACCAACTATCTGGTCCTCGAAGAGCATCAACTTTTTATGAAGAACTATTTTAACCCAAATACTCCATACACGCGACTGTTGCTTAAGTGGGACACCGGTATCGGTAAGACAGTCGGGGCGATCTCTATTGCGCTCAACTTTATTAATTATTATCAAAAAGAGGAGCTGTTTTCGGACTCGAATGTAGAAATTGGGTCGGTTTTTGTTATTGGGTTCACCAAGCGAATCTTTGTCAGTGAACTGCTCAAATTTCCGGAATTGGGGTTCTTATCGCGCACGGAACGGATTAAACTTGACAATTTAAAAGAACGCTCGTATACCGGCAACCCGGCCAGCATTGAGGCATATAAAAAGTTTGCACTTATTGTGCGGAAGCGCTTGTATAGTCGAAAAGGAAACGGGTTCTTTAAATTTATAGGATATAAGGAGCTGACAAACCGCTTATTTGTCAAAAAGGATCGCAATGTCAACATCCATAGTTTGAGCCAAGAAGAAGTATTTAAAGCTATTGCGAATGGTCGTTTGGTGCTAAACCGGGACGTGCTCATGTCGTTCAAAAATTCGCTCCTAATTTGCGACGAGATCCATAACGTGTACAATTCGGTCGAAAAGAACAACTGGGGCGCGTCGTTACAGATCATCCTAGATTCGCACGAAAGCTGTCGCGCGCTGTTCTTGTCCGCGACCCCATTGAACAATTCGCCGACAGAAGTGATCGATTTGCTCAACTTGCTGGTTCCAAGGAGCGGCCGCCCGAATGACTTCAAACGAGAAGAATTCTTTGACAAAAATGAAAGTTTGGACGAAACAAAGGATAACAAGATAAGGGCCCTGATGCGCGGTCGCATTAGTTTCATCAAAGATACGGACCCCGAGAGGTTCGCCGAAAAGATCATTCTTGGCGATCGGCTACCCGGCGTCAAAGAAAATATAAAGTTCATCAGGTGTCCGATGTCGAAATTTCATTACGCGACATATCGTACTGTGATCAAAACCGCAGATGACGTGATGCCACACGACGGGCATTATTTGACGGACTTTGCCATCCCGGACATCCGGGTCAAGGATCCATTCGGCGCACCCGGTATCTATTCGGCAGCGGCAATACGGGACGTTATGAACAGCACACCGCAAGCCGTCAAAAATAAGTACAAAATACATTATTTGCCCCGCAACAACATCATTAGTGGTGATATTCTACAACGTGACTCATTGAAACAAATATCGTTCAAGTACTACACTATGTTGACACGCATATATGACAAAATTAAAAATAAAAAAGGAAAGACATTCATCTACCATAACTACATTCACATGTCCGGAACCCTGTTCATCAAAGAGGTGCTGTCCAGGAACGGCATCATCGATGAGTTCGAACAGAGCACGGACGATACGTTATGTGCGATATGCTCCAAAACTAGGCGCGAGCACTCTAAAAGTCAGCTTACGGCGGTCTCTGGTGGTGACGGAACGGAGCGTGGTCCCATAAATGAAGTGCCGACCGGTGACGGATGGATAAGCGTGAGACTCAACGACAGGGAGCTGTTACAGTACTTTTTGTTTGATGGTTATAAAGTGATCCCCATCTATACTATCGACCCAGATGCGGACCCGAAAGAGCTCGACGCCTACATACGAGACGCGACCGATATTGTGCTACATCGGCGGCTGCGGTGCGACTTTGGTCCAGAAAAGGACTCAAGTGTATGTTTATTCAAAGAATTATTGGGGCGGTATAGTGATAAATTTGTGCGATTTGATGATGGCGAAGACACGTTCTACTTTGACCATGCGTTCCGCGCCAAGGACAAATATAAATTGGACTTTGTGGACAAACTACGGAAGAAGATCGGTCGTGTGATCGGTGGTGACGATCATTTTTTTCAACCGGTGCGGTTTGTCATTATTCATAGTAATCTGGACAAAAAAGTCATCGAAACTTCAATGGAAAAGTTCAATAGCATCAATAATGTACACGGACACAAGTACATGATCATTATCGGCAGTAAGATAATCAAAGAGTCGTATTCCATGAATTCGGTCAAAAATTTGCTCGTTATGAGGCGCCCCGACAACATTTCGACACTCATACAGATCATCGGGCGCGCAGTTAGACTGAACTCGCATCGGTTGTTGCCGCTGGAAGAGCGCAAAGTAGAGATCGAACTATATACGTCATGTCTACCAACGAAGACCAAATCCGGCGAATACGAATTGGGCTATAATGAAATTAGGTACTTAAAAAAGATACAGACCCACAAAGTGATCCAGCGTCTCGAGAAAATAATGCACGAAAATGCCATAGATAAGTACTTCAATTACGACACTATTTGGCGTAAGAATGACAATACGGCGCTGGATATCCTGCCGTATGAGAACCAAACCACAAAGACGTTCAAATTGAGCGAACTTAACCTGAGCACATTCAATGCGTACTACCGGAAGAATGAGGTCGAATACGTCATGTACATCATCAAGCGTCTGTTTGTCGAGACATCAGTACTATGGAAGTACAACGATATGTGGAAAGCCGCGCAATCACCACCGTTTAGCGTAGAAATAGATACTTCGCTGCTTAGTCAGGATGTATTTGATATCGCGCTTACAAACCTCTTGTATGTCGACGACGCGACCAAGTTCGTCGAACCGATCATCCAAAAAATTAATGACGCTACGTCGACCCCGGACCTAGTGGATGTGCTGCGCGATCCTGTCGATAAATTGATCTATTTGCGCGGCGTTGCGCATGTTATCAGTCAAATGAATGAGTTTTATATTTTGGCTCAATTAGATAATAATTATGAAATTGTGGTGGATATTGAGTCGATCTACCGCTCCAATCAAAACAAAAGAGACAGCATTATTAATGTAAACAAATACCTCAAATTTGATCTACAGACCAACTATAATGAGAAAAAAGCCCGATTCTATAAAAAATGGAGTGGTGTATCCATCAGCAATCTTGAGTCTGCAATATGTGATTTTGGCATGAACTTCCACGAGTCATTGCTCGAGGATTGTATACAATATGTGTTCCACATTTGGACTGACCCCAAAGTTAAAAAGGACGAACTACATGCGTTTTATATCAAATTTTTATACTATTATGATCTACAAAAAATAGTAGTATGGGGCAACACACTCAACGATACAATGGCAAAAAAATATACCAAGTATATGACACCAAGCATCCCCGCCGTACTCAAGAACACTAAACGCGGGAAGATCAACGAAGAGGACATCAAAAGCTCTGGCTTGATCAATTTCCTTAATACGACCCTCAATCGATCCGATCCAAACTGGATCTCGACCGGAATGCGCAACGAGTACAATAAAAAGCTTCATGCCATCGATGCAATGTTTGCCGGGCGTGATAAGAAGGGTGCCAAATTGACCCGCGCGAGTGCGGAACTGGTGCCAGTTGGGCACTTTATTGGTCGAACGCCAAAATTTTACCACCCGAACATGGGCGGGTGGCATTCCGATCCTGCGTACATCGAAACCGACGCATTTGTCAAGGAAAATTCAATTATTGTTGGATACGATGAGCGGTCCGACACCGGCATATCCGTCAAGTTCAAGGTTCGCAACCCCATCCAGAACATCAAAAAATTTAAGGATACGCGGATGATAGAAAAGGGTAGCGTTTGCTCCACAAAGTCAAAAACGTACCTATATCAGATAGCAAAAAAAATCGATATCAAAATTGAGGGTAGCATCAATGTCGATGATCTTTGCATGAAGATACGAACCAAATTGATATACTTGGAGCTCAAGGAGCAGATCCGGGCAGCAAAGGAACCAAAATATAAGCCACTCAAATACTTCTACTTTGTATTCCAAACACGCCCAGAAACAGTTTAGTGTATCAGTACATTGACGATCCATTTTGCGTTGTGTTCTCGCCCGGGTGCTCTCGCCTCGGATCGGATGTGTCTTGCTTCGTGACATGTGGCTCGGGGAAACAAAACTAAAAAAATATACACAATGTGTGTATCAAAAATATGTATGGTATATGAAGTCTGATGCGTACCACACGCTTTCGATGTTTTCGCTATCGCATCGAACAGTGAAGTCTTCGCAAACTCGTGCCCAATATAAGGAGTTTTTATATCCATATCCTTTGATCAGGTCCGGCAAAGCAAGTTGAATTTGTATGATATTTTTGTTAAAGAGAGTCTGATCGGGGGAGTTCCGGCGACAGCTCCGACTTGCGGCGCCGCTGCGATCGAGCAGACATGCTACATACTTCATATCGCGACTAAATACAAAGTAATCATTGACGAGGATGTATGTTCTGTCGTCGAACATTACTTTTTTTCTTAGAAATATGCTCAATTTGCTGAACGGCCTGATGTTCGCAAACACGTCGATGTATTCGCCACCACTGCGGCCTTGCGTGGCAACATTGAATCTGATATTCATCGGAATCCACTTAATTTCGAGGAATGTCATGTTGGACAGCATCAGGTCTTTAACACTGAGTCCGAACTCATACTCGTCAATTTTGTCGGTGAACGCAAGATCGAGCAACTCAATCATTTTTTGCGTTTTATGTGGAAATGAACATATAAATTGATAAATGGTCGCATTGTAATGCTTTACGGTATATTTCATGTATTCTAGTACCAGTATTGGACTGAATACGAACCGTGCCGGATTGTTCGCATAATGCTTGTATCGTTCCACCCAACCGAGACCTTTCTCTTCTTGGATGACGACGGCGACCTCTCTTGTCTTGATATTTATAAATTTGCCATCAATTATGGTATACTGCTCGTTCCCGATGGTAAAGATGCCCATGTGCTTGATGACAGTCTTATTTAGGTTCTCAATAAGGCCAACATTGGCTAGCAAACCGTCGACGAGACCGATCGTGAGCGACATTTTAATAATAATTTAAAATAATATTCAATTTTTATATATTGTAGGTACTTCGATACATTTGTTCCAAATGGAGTTCCAAAATAACACGAACTACCCTCTTTCGTCGAACCGGCGACTGAGCGAGATAGGTAGCATGTATGACAAAGAAAAGGAGTATTTAACCAATCATCAGTACATAGTGAAGGAGTTCATGATAGAGTCAAACAACCGCGGGTTGCTCATCTACCACTCGCCAGGAACGGGCAAAACTGCCATAGCCGCAGCAATTGCGGACTACTACAGGAAGCACGACAAGTATCGGCGCATCATTGTTATGCTTCCCAAAAGTCTCGAGAACAACTTTCGGCAGACTGTTGCGACGTATATGAAGAAGAACCCAGACAACTCCGACGCGGAAAAAAGTCGCACTTTCATTGACAACGCCGTGCATAGATATACATTCATCAGCTTAAATGCGTCAAATATGTTCGCACAGGTCAAAGGTATAGGCGCAAACAAGAAAGCCGAAATATACAACAAAATGCTCGGAAAGTTTAACAAAGAACTAAAAATTAATAGTCAGAAGCACAATATGCTTGAAAATTCGCTCCTCATCATAGATGAGTACCATAACTTCAATAACTCGATCAAAAACCAATCCAAGAACGCAGTACAGTTGTACCATGCCATAATGAAGACCAAAAACATAAAGCTCGTGTTCTTGACCGGTACACCGATCATCAACACACCATTCGAGGTCGCACCGTTGTTTAATTTGTTGAAGGGATACATCGGGAAGAGCTCGACACTATTTCCAGAAAATTATGATGAATTTGAGCGATTTTTTATTGAAAAGTCCGCTGACGGCACGTTAAAAATTAAAAATAAAACCAAGTTCCAAAACCGTATTTTTGGCATGGTTTCGTACTACGGTGACTTCTACTTTGACAAAAAAGACAAGGAGGGGTTCCCCGAAGAGCGACCCATTATCATCGAAAAGGTTGGGATGAGCGATGTTCAGTTTAGTCGATACAAGGACGCGCGCGTGATCGAGCGCAAGGAAGAGAGCTCAAAATTTAAGAAGTCCGGCGAAAAGTCGCACAAATTTGAGATTGCCGACAAGTCAAAGGCAAGCAGTTCGTACCGCATCAGATCGCGCCAAGTGAGCAATTATTGTATCCCCGAGTACGCCCTGGTGTTCAAGAACAACGGGCTCAAAGTGATCAAAAATATCCACAAAATCAAGCACGAAGATCTGGAAAACGTCGATGAATATTCTCCGAAGTTTGCCAAAGTACTCAAAAACATTGAGTCTCACAAGAACCAACTGGGCCTTGTATACTCGGAGTTCGTCTCGGGCGAAGGGATCGCAATCTTTGCGAAAATTCTTGAAACGCGTGGCTATACGCGCTGGCTACCTGGTCGATCAAATAAAAGTCGTGTTATTCCAGTTTCAGATGATGTAGCGATCATTGACATCGATGGCGATGCGGACATCGATGGCGATGCGGACATCGAACCCACCGGGCCAGCAGATGAACCCACCGGGTCAGTAGACGAACCCACCGGGCCAGCAGACGAACCCACCGGGCCAGTAGATGAACCCACCGAACAGGCAGACGATCCAGACGCCGACCTTGCGACACCCATCGAAAAAAAAAGTGTAAAGGTATACGCGATCATTTCGGGCGATATTCCCATCGCGGACCGACGTGAGATACTGCGAAAGTTCAACGCACCAAAGAACCGGTATGGTGGCGTGATCTCTTTACTTATGATAAGTAAGTCGGGCGCAGAGGGTCTCAGTTTTAAAAATATTCGACATTTGCATATTATGGAACCGTTCTGGAACTACGCACGAATAGAGCAAATTATCGCGAGAGGTACCAGGTTCAAAAGCCACTCGGCACTGGAACCGACCGAACAGAACATGCAACCGTACATATATTTATCGGTCTATCCACCCAAGTATAAAGGAAAGGATCTGAGTGATGAGCTCCCGACCGATCAGGAACTATGGGCATCATCGTTGACCAACAAAAAAGTAATCGATGACTTTATGGTCGCAATGATAGAGAGCTCGATTGACTGCGCGGCCCATTATGACACGCTCAAGGAAGATATTAAACAAAAATACTCATGCCGTGTGTGTGCGCCAAATAACGCCCATCTATACGATCCCAACATAGAACGCGACATGAAGGCGCCCGATCCGTGTCAGAAGTTGAGCACATCATCGAGTATCGACGTCAAAGAAATAAAGGTGACCGTGGGCGACACCGAGGAGACGTTCTACTATAAACAAGATCCGAACGACAAATTGAGCATAAAATTGTTTGTATTCGACCCAACCATCAAAGGATATATTCCAATGAAGAAGAACTATCCATACTACGGCGACATTGTATCAAAGATATTGTTCCCTCAAGACTGATCATAATTGTTCTCAACGAGCGTGTTCGCGTCCATGCGTGCCGGATTCTTTGTATTCGAAAGTAAGGGGGTCTTTCGGTCGCTCATGATGTGACAATATTGCTCATTTTCCGCAAGCGACCCATGTTTATTTTTTGTATATTCATTTAGGGCGCCGATGCCAGTGACATATCTATTATATTCGTCAGCCGCTGGTGTATATCGATACTTATCACGGTACACATAGTTTTGTACGTCCGGCACATATACCGATGTAGAGTCGCTAGAAATCACCGAAAAGTTCTTGTCCGCTGGATTTTGAACTAAAACTATGTTACTATCACCAAAACTGTATGTCACCGGTGTGGAGGTCATATATGATACACAACCGAATATGGTGTCAAATATCGTCGAAGGTCCACCGGAGTACATCACCCACATAACAAATATAAGTGCTAAAATTAAACTGCCATCCGTGGACGCCCATTCAAATATGGTACGCATTCTATACTATTCGAACCATTGTTTCGCTTAAAAAAAATATCTCAGCCGTGGGCATGCCACTTATTGCTGCTGTTGATGGTACCATTTTTGGAATGCCATAAATTGGCGAACCATTTCCGGAATGCGGGCGATGTCTATATGTGATAGTAGTTCATCGACCTCGTCGTCATCGACCTCGTCATCGTCATCGTCATCGTCGTCATCG
>JACCDO011204277.1_pt1 | contig 11440 bp, 14 predicted proteins | sample 7446101 | NCBI WGS metagenome assembly JACCDO01 (sample SAMN15323440, study PRJNA562643) | freshwater metagenome | isolation source: river surface water | place: USA:Blue River Watershed | collected 2017-08-16
TAACCATAATCATAATAACCATAATCATAATAACCATAATCATAATAACCATAATCATAATAACCATAATCATAATAACCATAATCATAATAACCATAATCATAATAACCATAATTACGCCGTTGATAGATGGTGACCGTCATCTATTAGCGGCTTCATTGTCTTCATTGTCTTCATTGTCTTCATTGTCTTCGTAATGCCTTCAATTGCATCCACCATGTTCACCGCCAACAAATGTTTCAAACTCTGTCATGTAGTAGTAGTTGCACTCATTGCACATCATGACGAATGCGCCATTGGGTCGAGGATGACAAACAAAGTCGCTTTTGTCGCCAAGACCGTTGTCGCAATCGCAACATAAGCCAAATTTGAACCTTTCGCCTTTTACAGCGCGTTCCTCTTTCGTGAGGTTCATGAAGGGTGCGCGTGGAGCTTGATACTCTTCTTCATAGTTAGGTTCAGTCATGGGAATGTCGCCACAAGCAATCAAGTTTAGGTGAGCCCTGATGTATGAACCGTTGGTAGCGGAAGCATTAGCGGAAGCAATTGTAGTCATTTCGTTCGTCGTCGTCGTAGTTCTTGGTCACTAATAGATTTTAATTGAATAATAAAAAAAATCAATTTGTTTTTTTTTTCGTATTTTTTTCGTATTTTTTTCATTTTTTTTTCATTTTTTATTTCATTTTTTATTTAAATTCATTCGATTTCATTCCTGTGGGTGAGTTCTAAAAGTAAAACTTATACGCGGTTCATTATTCTTCGCCTCACGAGGCACCTCGTGTGTGTAAATGTCTTGAAAATGTTGACCACCCATTTCACAAAGAAGACCGTCAGTCAGAGCGAGTCGAGCGACAACCGATTTTGTCTTTTTATCGCGAATAATAAAGGTCCTTGTTCCTCCACATGATATCGACCATACTCCGCATTTTTTATTATAAACACCGCTGTCACTGTGAGCTGAAATGTAGTCGTTGCCATTGTTGTATCTATTTACGAGAATCGCATTAAAGGGGCAAGCCAGTTCTCCATACTTTTCTTTCTTCATGCGATTCACTTCTATCAGCAACGAGTGAAGCGAAATCGGAATTGGCTGCGCCTTCATTTCATTTCCGCGTGAGTAATTGTATGCATCTACTAAGTCACTGAAAAATCCTACATCACGGCGCTGACGGCATGTTTTTCCATATACAATAATGGGAGGTTGTGAAATAAATTTATCCTTTACATCAGCAATACAAGTTTGAATGAGATTTCCAAAGTGAATACCAATATTGCAAGTATGAAGCCAACTGTTTTCCTCAAAATCTGCCTCAAATGCCTTCCATTTTTCGCCAGTAGTCATTTTTATCTTGAGAAAAATGTATTGAAATAAAATAAATATAAAGTAAAAAAAATCAATTTTTTCTTTTTTTTAGCCCAATACCACTACAGCCTCGGCCACTCAGTTTTTTTCTTTTTTTGTTTTTTTTAATATGCAGGCGCACGTATAGACGGTGACCCTCATCTATCGATAGCGCTTTAATTGTCTTCATTGTCTTCATTCATTGTCTTCATTCATTGTCTTCATTCATTGTCTTCATTCATTGTCTTCATTCATTGTCTTCATAACGTCCACGCAACGTTAACAGCCACTGTGTTTGACGGCAAGAATAAAGAGATACAGTTCCATTTGGTATGTGATGTGTGGCGCGTAGAGGCAAATGGGTCGGTTTTCAACGTCGTTCTCATCCCCACTGGTTGTTCCAATCATGGCCATCATGGTCATGAATTTCATACCATTTCTTTTTGTACGTTATCCCATCATTGTCATCATTCCAGCTTGGCTCATCATTGCCACTCCATTTCCATCTGGGTTTTTGTTTCTCTTTGTTTTGTTGCGCGGTACCGGTAGCCATACTGTTCATCGTAGTCGTTCTTGTGGTCACTGATAGATTTAATTAAATAATAAAAAAAATCAATTTGTTTTTTTTTATTGTTTTTTTTTCATTTTTTTTTCCATTTTTTTTCATTTTTCTATTTTTATTTCTATTATTTTAATTATTTTATTTTTTTTCAATTCACATTGTGTAAATGTTACAGTTCGCAAACGCCCCTTTCAACAAGCGCGACGTGTTTCTCTCTCATCATTTCCGAAAATAGTACAAATTTTTCGAGTGCCTCTTCAAGTTTCTCTTTGGTCGGGTCAATGTTTTTGATGGCAAGCGTTCTTGTAATTTCCCTGGAGGACCGCTTTGCAAATGCAATGGCACGCATGTTTCGATCAAGAACGATTCTTCGCTCTCTGTTTTCCGATGTTTCTGTCACTGCATCACCTTTCATTTCAGATCGGATTTTGTAATTCTCTTTTTGAAGTTTGTTGATTTGTGACTGGTTGATCTGCTGTGCTCGAACCATGGTCTTGCGCAAACTCTCAAGCTCGTTCAAGCGTGAGTAAACAGCCTGGCGACATTTTGCAAATTTTGATTTCATACTGGCAATGTACATGAAATATTCGGTTTTTTCCATTGCATTCATTTTTTGTTGCAGTTCTTGGCACTGGGATTCAAACATCCCGGTGATGAGAATAATATAGTTGTCAAGCAAGCTCGGGCTCATGGAAGGAGAAATGCGCTGAAATTTACCCTTTTTTTTGTCATAATATTTCGCAAATGGGTTGATAACTGCCAAAGGGTTGATTGGGGTTCCGTTGTCGTAGCAATACTTCATTTTGAATCGTTCTGAATAGAATGGAAAACACTATCAAATCAATTCATAAAATAAAAAAAATCAATTTGTTTTTTCTTTTCTATTTTTTTAATTTTTTATTTTGTTTTTTGTTTTTGTTTTTCATTTTTCATTTTTCACCAAGATTTGAATACTTCACCATGTTTCTTGAGGTGTGCTTCTGTCATTTTTATTTGTCGCAAATGCACTTGCTGATGTGATAAACTCGCCAATCGTTTGGCGTCCTCAAGCATCTTCTTCATTTCTTCAACCTTGTAGAGATACAAACCGCAATCCTTGTGGTTGCAAATCGAACATACGTTTCCACAGTTTCTTTTGCTATTTTTTCCCATTTCAATCGATGAACCGGACACTGCTGTAAATATATTTTATAATAAAAAAATCAATTTGTTTTTTTTTCTTTTTATTTTTTCAATTTTTTCAATTTTTTTATATTTTTTCTATTTTTTTTTACATATTGTCGCCGTCGCCACCATTCTATTCTTCATTCTCACTCGTGACACAAACCCCACACAAACCCACCACTATCTCATCGTCACCAACAATCCGCCTAATTTCACTTTCATATGGGTAAAGGAAATAGTTGGGAGTTTCATCGAACGTGATTGGGCTGTTGGCACCATGTTCAAATATGATTTCAGCTATCTCTCGAATGGTTTGGGGTTTTAATGGAACATCGTGTTGGACTGTCACGGTGAATTGAATGTTGTAGAATCCAAATGTGCACAGTTGCAGAGTTTTCAGCGATACTCCTTTGATGTGAGCGCCGTCGTCCAAATAGTCCAAGTCGTCCGGTGATGGCAAGATGTCGCCAATGTGTGTTTTTAGGTCCTCGAAATTTTGTTGGGCTTCATCATTTTCCAACCTATCTCCAGGGAGTCCTTCATGAAAATCTCCGAGCATACCCATGTTGATTCTGAATGTGACGTCGGTTGAATGCATTATTGTTGTTACTCTTGAATGTGAAACACTACTACATGATATTATAAAAAAAAATAAATCAATTTGTTTTTATTTTGATTTTTTTTTTATTATTTTTCATGATTTTCTATCATTTTTACCTTGTTGTTCGTTGAACCAGCGCCCACATTTGTAATGAGGTCAATCCGTGAGAATACACATTCGAGCTTTGGTGAACTCTTCCTCTGAAATAAGCTTCTCATCAAGAAGTTGTTGCAGCTCGAGGAGGCGTTGTTTTTTGGTGCGCAACAGTGCCTGTTGGTCTACGGGTACATATATTTTTGAATTTTTTTTCATCTCTTGTTCTTGTAGAAATTGACGCCTCAGCATAGCCACATCATGAGTTGTGACATATTCTTTATTGACTGTAGATTCGGATTCAATCCACTGACCTTGCTCTTCATTGAACCAGCGCCCACATTCATATCCAGTGCACCATGTGCACACTTTACAAATATCTGGAGTATTTCCACAGTTTGCACAGTAAGGTTCGCAGGGTTGCCAATCGCATTTGTTTTCAGGATTGATGCGACACTTAACCCCGCTATCATCGTAATCGTAATCGGGTTGTTGTGTAGTCATGCAATATTTGACTTGAATGAATTTGATGCCATATTCTTTTTTACAATAAAAAAATCAATTTATTTTTTGTATTTTTTATTTTTCCATTTTTTATCTTTTGTTTTCGTTTTTTCTCATTTTTTTCGTTTGCCAATCAGTAGATTCCGTGAGGATGACATACGGCACCTCTGACGATGTTTTCGTCAAACCCTTCGCTCCTTAAAACTGTTTGATACGTATTTGTATCGGCAGCGTCTCTTTGGACTTCAACTTGATTCACTTCGTCAAATAAATGGAGTGTTAAGATGTATTTTGCGGGTTGTGTCGCGGTTCTTAGCGATATTTGCTGGACTCTTTCAATTGTTCCTAAGAGTTTGAACGATTTTTTATTTTTGTTCTTTCGAAACCAAACTCTTGTTCCGCGCACGACACGTTGGTCGCGTTCTCCGGATTTTTGTCCTTCCCAAATCATTGTTCTTGAACCTTCAACATATTCGTTATTGTAATCTGCACCAATTGTCACCAGTATGATGCTGGGAACAATCGGTCGAATCGTTGACGTTGTTGGCATTTTAACTTTGTAAAGAAACACTTGCTGCATTTCATAATATAAATGAAAAAAAATCAATTTGTTTTTTTTTCGTTTTTTTTTGTTTTTTATATTTATTTTCATTTTATTTTCATTTTATTTTCATTTTATTTTCATTTTATTTTCATTTTTTTACAGTTTATTCCCAGTCTGAGTCAGTGTCAGAGTTGTAAAATGGATCGCCGCTGCAATCGGTGGTGCCCGTGCTTCGACTGTAAGAATCTTCCCTGTAGAAGTCACACATTTCACAATCACATGTTGGGTCTTCGGTACACTCTGTTTGTTCTTTTTCTTCTTCTTTTTTTGAAACAGTGGGGGGACAGCTGCACTTGGCAATTGTTTCTTTGATGACCTTTTGCCATGCATTCATAACGGACTCGCTGGTAATCATGTTGGCGCCGGCCATGAACATTTCAATGAGTGATCCGTCAAGGTTTCCGCGAGGAACGCACACATTTTGAGAAATTTGTTCGACATTGGGAATCAAGACATTCTGAATGAAACTGTCGCCGTCGCGTGTAACGAAATGCGTTCCTGGACTTGATCCATTTTCAAGATGAATTTCGTTGATTTCGCGTACAAGTTCACCAAACCACTCGTATGTGATCTGTTTGGGAATAATGAAGAATGACTGAAGGCCGTATGTCCAATGAGGAATCACGTTGTCGACTGTTCTGTCTTGTCCTTTTTTGAATGCAGGAAGGTAGAGAAGGTAGTTGCGAATGCCGCATCGATTGTACGCCTCAGATGCTTTTATGATTGTCTTGAAATCGACGGGAGAAGAAACGACTGAAGAAGTAGAAGCTTGCATCGAAACAGAATGGAAGAAAACACTACATGATGACATTATAAAAGAAGAAAAATCAATTTGTTTTTTCTTTTTGTATTTTTTCATTTTTTTTCGATTTTTTCAAAAGTTTTTTCTTTTCAATGGTTGTTTCAGATATTTTTCCATTTCTTGACAAGCGGGGTGACTCCGAATTTGGACTCTTCCCATTCAATGTAGAATCTACCAATGTTGTGTGACGCAGCAAAAACGCGTTTGTATGTCTCTTCATATTCATGATCGGTAATGCGTGTATACGTTCTCATTTTGGAATGAAGGATGTCCATTGCATCAACAAAGTGGGTTGCAAATGCGTTATCGTCAAATCCTGTGTTTCCAACATTTGCGTCAAAGTTCAGGGGATACCATTGGCTTCTTTCCTTGTCAGTCTCCCATTCCGAGTAAACTGGATTAGTAGCAAGCCATACCCCCATCCTACCTTGTTCTTTTTCCAGTCGGTTGATTTCCGCCATTTCGCGCCGCTTAATCTCGCGATTAATGGTATTGTTTAACCATCCGCGACGTTGTTTCGTCAATGCTGCTGCCATCTTTTTTCTCTGATTCCTTGGAACACTATAAAAACAATATATTAAAATAAAAAAATCAATTTATTTTTTTTTATTTTTAATTTTCTTTTTTATTTTATTTTTTATTTTATTTTTTATTTTTTTTTCATTTCATTGATTAATTATCATTGTCATCGTCGTCAATGATTGGAGCAGGATTTCTATATTCATGGGGAAGTGCACGAGGAACAGGAAGACTTCGGTAGACGAATGGTTCAAGCGGTGTTGAAAATTTTTGTGCCATTTCATTTGTGGCTGGATGATCAATGTACGCCGATGCATTGAAATTTGCCCATCGATTCATTTGAACATCAAATAGCTCTTTTTCTCTATTTTGTTTTTCGATTTTTTTTTGACTTTTGCGGTTTTTGAATTGCCTCATTTGTTGGTATTTTTTTTTCGCTTGTTCAAATTCATTCGCGAGTCTCTTTTGTTCTTGTTGACGCAACTCCTCCTCTTGTTGACGTTTGCGCCGTAGTTCCCTTTTTTCATTGTTCAAGGACTCTTCAAACAAGAACAAGTCATCCGTTTCATTTTCAATGAATCGCTCGTGATTTCTTTCTTCGGATGTGTCGATGGATATATCAAAAGGAGTTCCATCAGCTAAACGAAGTTGAATGGACGGCAGAAAGTCAATGTCTTGGCCATTTCGGTGTCGTTCAAGTAGTACAATCCGGTTATAAAGATGAAACCGACGAACACCATTTGGACCCCATATACCCATTTGGCGATGAAAAGGCACATCTTCTTCATTGATGTTTCTGAAGTATCCTGATCCAATGTATTCTTCGTGCATACTACCCTCGGAGTATATAATTTCCGACGCATGAAAGTGCGGCTTTTCGTGTGTGGGTGGTGTTCGATTCAAGTCATAGTAATAAAACTGGTGACTTGCATCATCCTGCTGATTTTGTTCAAAATGATACTCGGTTGGATCCGGATTCAATTCGATGAAACTGATGAAATGTTGAAGGCAGTCATCATCAGAGTACTCGCTCCAATCGGGGTGGTTGAGTTTGAACATTTGCACAAATGTGATAAATGATGTCTCATAAATTGTGTAAATGATGCCTTCACTTACCTTGCTTCCATTGTAAAATGGGTACACTCGGTCAAAATACTCTTTTGTGAGTTGAAATGCGTAAATATAGTCGCGTGCACCTACATACATGTGTGGTGAATTGGGATCTTCGTCAACCTGTTCCAAATAATCGGAAAGTGAAATGTTGGTTCCCACATAAATTCCTCGAAACATGTAGTCGGGTTCTAAGTCCCGTCTTTGCCCTTGTCTTTGTTCTTGCATCGGATAAAATCGAATGGATAAATGAAATGGAAACACTAATAACAATAATAATAAAATAAAAAAAATCAATTTGTCTTTTTTTGACCCAATACCACTACAGCCTCGGTCACTCATTTTTTTTGATTTCTTTTTCTTTCCTTTTTTTTATATTTTCAAGTGTGTAAAAAGTTTTCATTGGATTAGAACCACTCGCATTCAGGGCTGCGCATAATGGTTCTTCGAACAGGGCGCGGAGTTGGAGGAGCAAGAGCAAGAAGAGAATGAGCAGCATCAATTGCCTTTTGAAAATTTTTAGCATACGCTTTGGAAGCTTCTGGATCGGATGCGTAAATACTTTCGCGCTGTACTTGTCCATCATATTTTGCAATCCAATCAGCTTGATCGTACTTGACTCCATCATCATTGGATTTGATTTGGAGAGTAGTGGTCGTTTGTCTCATGGGAACGATTGTGCCAGTGGTAATAATGGAACCATCACCGTTTAACATGGAGACTTTTCCGAACATTTTTTTATGTGAAAGATGCGGGTAACGAATAGCAGCGAGAGAAGAAACACTATTGAATAAAGTAATAAAAATATAAAAAATCAATTTGTAAAAAGTAAATTGAAAAAAAGGAAAAAAAATAAATTTTTTTTTCTTTTTTCTTTTTTCTTTTTATTTTATTGTTTTCTTTTCAGATGCTTTGTTTTCAAATGAGACGAGGGGGTGTAATCATTGGAGGAAGAGGGGGAAGGTCGAGTTTGAATGGTAATGGTGTCAAGTTGATAGGGGTTGAAGATGGGGGAGGTTGAGCAAAACCGAAGACGGTTCTTCGAACAGGAGCCACGGGCATTTGACGTGGGCGCGGAATTTGAGGAGTGCGCGGGGTTTGAGGAGTGCGCGGAGTTCTTGCAGCTTCAACTGCTTTCTGAACATTCTCAGCGTATGCTTTGGCAGCTACTGGGTCGGATGCGTAAACACTTTCGCGCTTGATTTCACTGTTGTATTTGGCAATCCAAGCAGCTTGATCATACTCGACTCCATCCTCATTTGATTTGATTTTGAGTTCGGGAGTCATTCGAATTCTTCCAAAGATTTGACTCCTTTGTCCAACAGGAACAATTGTGCCAGTTGTAATGGTAGACCCATCGCCGTTCAACATCGACACCTTTCCATAGGTTTTTTCTTGAGCCGGTTTAGAAACGTAAACGGAAGCTGACATAGTGGAATTGATAGTACTGATGGGAAACACTGATAATAAAAAAGAAAAAGAATAAAAAATCAATTTGTAAAAAAGTGAGTGAAAAATGGAAAAAAAAAGAGAATAAAAAAAATAAGAAAAAATAAAATAAAGAGGAATAGTATAAAAAGAGATGAAACAAAAAACTTGTTTTGGATTATCCACAGATAGAGGATATCGGTTGATTGTATCTGCATTTGAAGGGTTAGGGTTTATTACTGCTTGTGAACCGAATCCGAATGCGCCTTGTGACTGGAAGTTAGGAGTACAACTTAAAGAAAAAGGAAAAGTTTATGCTGCTTCACAATTGGAGGACGATAGTATAAAGGAATCGAGTTCGGATAATTTTATTGAGCCATTCTCTGATTTTTTGCAGATAAATGATCTTATTGAACAATTCAATGCTAAATATGACGACATTTTATTGTTAACAGTATCAACAAAAGATGGAAAGAATAAGACGTATCCGGTAAAAGATGTAAAAGTATTAAATAATAAAGAGATGGAAATTATATTAGGGCCTGGACCTAATCCAAATGATGTACCATTCAGTAACATGGCTGAAGAAATGGGATTTTTAGTATTATATTCAGGTGATCAAAGAATTCATCCAATCAATTTCTTGGCTTCAGTTAATTGGAAATTAAACATTCCGTTCCTTTCGTTATATAATGCTAGTGAAAATAAGTTGGAGGTTCAGTGGAGTGATACTCCTGTTGATACTATTCCTTTTGCTGCTGGTGGTGCCGGTGATTTTGCTCTTTTTGCTGCTGCTGGGATTATTCGTTGGGTTCAAGTTCAAATAGCTAATGGAATGCCAATAAAATTATTTGGGATAGATAGTAAAGGGAAAGAGGTGAGTATGGTGAGAAAAGTGAGTGGTTATAGTTTTGCAGCAGGGAAATTGAGGTTGGATTTATGGAGCAAGGGATTAAAGGCTAAAAGTGGGGATAAAGCAGCGATTGGTGCATTAAGAGAGTCTAGTAGTGGAAAATATAGAAATGTACGTATAACATCCTTTATAGACCTGGCACTCGGTCTCGGTGCCGGTGCATCCTTCGGTGGAACAAGCCGTTATTCATACAGTTTTCCAGTGTTACAGGGAGTAATGAGGAGGGGTAAAGATGGTAAAGTTAGGGTAGCATTTAAAGCGGGAAAGGAGAAGGCGTTTAAGTATGATAAACAAACGGAAGTCATCTCGAGTATGGATGTAGGTAACGTTATAACAAAGGCATTTGGGTCTGAATGGAATGGGTTTGGGTGGTTGTTGATGAGATTGAAGAGAAAACTAGAATCAGAATCAGGTGTGTATCCAATTGCACTGGAGAAGTGCGGTTTGAGCGGTTCGAGCGTGAGAGTGCCGATTAGGGTTATAATAACTGGACTGAAGAAGGGGAGTAATGATATAATGTTGGGTAACATAGGTGAAACAGTACAACTACCTGCTGGAATAGATAGAGTTGAAGTAGAAATATTAGGAATAGGAAGAGAATGGGAATGGATTTAGAGATACCGGCTAGAATAACTGGATTAAAGAAGACAAGTAACGACACCTGGATTGGAATTATGTATGGGTCGTGGTTCAATATGGCTACTATTGGTAAAAGTGGAAGATTAGTTGAAGTGTTAATATGAATTTGGGAATTGAAAAGATGCGACTATTGTATAAATGAATGTTTTATAGAATGGTGGATGGAATGTGGAATAAATGATAAAAGAGAAAATGGAAAAAAAAGAGAATAAAAAAATTAAGAAAAAATAAAATAAAGAGGAATAGTATAAAAAAGATGAAACAAAAAACTTGTTGGATGGGGGGGGCAACAGGGGGAACGGTAGCGGGTAATGCTAGTAAAGGTGCTCCGGGGTTGTGGCCGGCGTGGGCTATATTAAGATTTAAAGGGTTTGGGGTTATTGCTTGTGAACCGAATGCGAATGCGAATGCGCCTTGTGACTGGAAGTTAGGAGTACAACTTAAAGAAAAAGAAGAAGTTTATGCTGCTTCACAAATGGAGGACGGTAGTATAAAGGAATCGAGTTCGGATAATTTTATTGTTGAGCCATTATCTGATTTTTTGCAGATAAATGATCGTTTTGGAACATTCAATGCTAAATATGGCAAAATATTGTTAACAGTATCAACGAAAGATGGAAAGAATAAGACGTATGCGGTAAAAGATGTAAACGTAAAAAATGATAAAGAGATGGAAATTATATTAGGGCCTGGACCTAATCCAAATGATGTACCATTCAGTACCATGGCTGAAGAAATGGGATTTTTTGTATGGTATTCAGGTGATCGAAGACTTAATCCAAGCTTGTGGTCATACGTTTATTCGAAATTAGAATTTCCGGGCTTTTCGGTATATAATGCTAGTGAAGATAGTTTGGAGGTTCGGTGGAGTGATGCTGGTGATGTTGATGTTGTTTTTACTGGTGATGCTCCTGCTTTTGTTGGTTATGTTCCTGCTTTTGCTGGTTATGCTGCTCCTCTTTTTGCTGGTGATGTTCCTGCTGTTGTTGTTCGTGGTGCTGATGATGCTCCTGTTGTTGCCGGTGGTTTTGCTCCTTTTGCTCGTGATGCTGCAACTCCTTGGTATTTGTTTTTTTGGGTTCAAGTTCAAATAGTTAATGAAATGCCAATAAAATTATTTGGGAGAGATCGTAAAGGAAGAAGGATGAGTATGGTGAGA
>JACCDO010065303.1_pt1 | contig 11438 bp, 9 predicted proteins | sample 7446101 | NCBI WGS metagenome assembly JACCDO01 (sample SAMN15323440, study PRJNA562643) | freshwater metagenome | isolation source: river surface water | place: USA:Blue River Watershed | collected 2017-08-16
AACGATTGCGCACAACCGTAGCCCAAGCCTTTGCTGGCTCCGCCAACCAACGCCCACTTACCTTTGATTCCTAGATCCATTATTTTTCTCCATACTTAGTCACTAAAAAAACACCACCCACCACTAATAAGGTACCAGCCCCTATCCAGAGGTTGAGTGGCTCACCTAACACCATTACTCCTAGCGTAATCGTGGACATGGGCCCGATCATGCCAGTTTGCGCAGTCAAAGCTGCACCGATGCGTTCAATGGCCATCATGACCATAAGGACTGGCGCTACGGTACACAACAAAGCATTCAGTAGCGCTAACCATAAAACCGGCTGTGGCACGTCCATAGCCGACAAAGGACGCAGCACTATAAATTGCACGATGCAACACACACATGCCACGCTGGTGGCCCAACCCACCAAGCGCATAGCCCCAATGCGTTGCACCAACTGCCCACTGAAAACCAAATAGACAGCATATGTCAGCGCACTCGCAAAGACCAATGCGCTACCTAGTGCAACATCAGAGCCCGTAAAAGACAGTTCATGTGCGAACACCAACAGCACACCGGCATAGCTCACGGCCATGGCCATCATGCGAATGGGTTGCACAGGTTTTTTATAAATGAACCATCCCAACACAACCACCAAGGTCGGATTGAGATACAAGATTAAACGCTCCAAACTTGCGGTGATGTATTGCAAACCCAAGAAATCCAAATAACTTGATAAGTAGTAGCCCACAAAGCCAAGCGCCACAATTCCCAATAGATCACGGCGCGTTAATGGATTCTCACGCGCCTGCGTTTGCTTCTCGGACCAGATACCAAGCGCAATGAAAAAAGGTAACGCCAACAACATACGAAACATAATGACTGTGACTGCGTCCACCCCATAGAGGTAAGAAAGCTTCACAATGATGGCCTTGCCACTGAAAGCAATCGCTCCGCCGGCTGCTAAGAGTAAACCCGATATGAAAGAGCGGTTGGCTAATGACATCCGGTTGAGTTTATTCTCAGTAGAGGGGGCTCCACCGCTTTACATCTAGAAAAACGCTGACTTCGGTCATGCAAGCGACTGATGCCGTGTCGCCCAACACCTAAACTCTCCCCATGCGCCTGTCTCTTATCCAACGCTTGCTTTTAGCCAATCGGCAGACACGGCGCAAAGCATCTGGTTTACCAGTCATTTGGAAAGGCATGCTGTGGATGGCAGCAGGTGGATTTTTATTCTCCATCCTCAACACCATCGTGCGCGCCATCGCTATGCAGATGGATCCGTTTGAAGTGCAGTTTTTGCGCTACTTGTTAGGCCTACTCGTGATGTTGCCTTGGGTATTCAAAGCGGGGCCTCGCAACTATTGGCCAACAGATGTCAAAGGCCAGTTTTGGCGAGGCGGGGTTCATACCATTGGGATGGTGCTGTGGTTTATTGCATTGCCCAAAATTCCTTTGGCGGATATGACGGCCATTAGTTTCACCGGGCCAATTTTCATCATGATTGGCGCGTCTTGGTTTTTGGGTGAACCCATGCGGCGCGATCGCTGGATAGCCGCGTTGATCGGTTTTGCGGGAGTCGTGGTCGTCGTCGCTCCGAAGATGTCTGGCTCTGGCGGCGGCTACCACTTGGTGATGTTGGCGTCTGCACCGCTTTTTGCTGCATCTTTCTTGATCACCAAAGCATTGACCCGTTATGAGAAAGCAACCGTTATTGTGTTTTGGCAAGCCTTGACGGTATCGCTCTTCAGTTTGCCCCTGGCTTTGCTGCATTGGCAAGACCCCAGTCTCTTGCAGTGGATTGGTTTTTTGATTGCTGGCATTTTGGGAAGCGTCGGCCATTACTGTTGGACGCGCGCGTTTCATGCAGCCGATATTTCGTCCACCCAGTCTTTGCGCTTTTTAGATTTGGTGTGGACCTCTGCATGGGGTTGGTTGATTTTTTCAGACATCCCTAGCCAATCAACTTGGATTGGCGCTGTTGTGATTTTGGCGGCAACGATTTGGATTGCGCGGCGCGAGGGGCAACGCCCAGCGAAAGCGCCTTTAGACGAACCAGTTCACTGACCGAGCACGACACCTTCGCGCCTAGGGTCGGTTCCGCTGATCCAGTTTTTTGGTTCTTGCTGCTTGGGTAATTTGACGATAGCTTGAATTCCACTCGTCAAAGCGAGTTCTCGCACCTCGCCACCGCGTGCGCGCAAAGACTGCAAGGTGTCCGCAGAAAAACGCTTTTCTTCAACGACCATGGGGTCACCCAATGCGCCAAAGTTAGGCAAGTCAATCGCTTGTTGCGGTGTCATGCCCCAATCTAAAACACCCAATAAAGTTTTGGCGGTGAAGTGAATGATCATCTCGCCACCCGGACTTCCTGTACTCATCAGCAACTCGCCTGTGTACTTGTCAAAAACCAAAGTGGGTGACATAGAGGACCGTGGTCGCTTATTCGCTTGGACACGGTTAGCAATAGGACGACCTTGCAAGTCTCGCGGCATAAAACTAAAGTCAGTCAGTTGGTTGTTTAGCAAGAAGCCACGCACCATTTGACGAGCGCCGAAAGCATTTTCAATGGTTGTCGTCATTGCCAGCGCATTGCCATAGGCATCGACAATGCTGATGTGCGAAGTACCAAATTCTGCTTGATCAGGCATTGGTGCATAAGCACTTTTTTGCGCTCCTTGAGGAATACCTGCAGGCGCTTGTTTCAAACTAGTAGGGCCCATCAGTTGGGCGCGTACTTTGAGATACGCAGGATCTAACAAACTACGCCAATCTCCTGCAGGTGCTTTCACAAAGTCAGGGTCTGCCACATATTGCGCACGGTCTGCAAATGCCAAGCGCGAAGCTTGGGCATAGTCGTGTAACCAATCTGCGTCCAATGCACCTTGTACGGGCGGTTTGAATGGTGTGGACGCATATTGCAACAGCCCCAAGATTTGTCCAATCGCAATCGCACCAGAACTCGGTGGTGGGAAGCCACAAATCTCAAACACTTTTGTACGCACGGCATGGTCAAAGCACAAAACTTCACGGTCTTTGGCTTGGTATTGCACTAAATCTTGCTGGCTTAAACGTCCTGGATTTTTTGGATGCTGCTGCACTTTATCGACTATCGCATGTGCCACATCACCTTTGTAAAAAGCATCCGCGCCCTCTTTGGCAATACGCAGCAACACGTCGGCCAACTCTGGATTGCGCAAGATATGCCCAACTGGATGTGGCGTACCACGCGCTTGGAAAAAATAGGTATGCGCACTTGGGTCTAGCTTCAGATACGCATCCGCAAGCAGCGACGCATGCAAACGTGGGCTGATGGCAAAACCATTTTTTGCTAACGTAATCGCGGGCTCAAACAATCGAGGCCAAGGTAATTTGCCGTGTTGCTGATGCGCCATGGCCAACATCTTCAAAACGCCAGGTGCTCCAACAGAACGACCACCCACCACAGCCTCAAAAAAAGGTAAGGGCTGTCCTTGCGCATTTAACAATAACGACTCGTCTGCAAGAGCAGGTGCCGTCTCACGGCCATCAAAAGCTTGCATGCGACGCGTGGGGCCAGCGCCTTGGCTATGCAATAAAAAAGCTCCACCACCAATACCACTGGACTGAGGCTCAACCAAACCCAACACCATTTGCACAGCAATCGCCGCATCCACTGCAGATCCACCAGCTTGCAATATGTCAAGACCTGCTTGGGAAGCTAATGGATTAGCGCTTGCAACTGCAGTTCTGTGGGTGATTACGTCTGTATTGCGTGTTACTGAACTCGCAATTTCTGGTTGCAAGGGTGAAGTTGCTGCAACGGTACTCTTTGCATCGATTGCAGATTTATACGCAGTGTTTTCAGAGGATTGCCAATTTACACAACCAGCTATTGAACAAACCAGCAAAACGGCTTGGGGCATTACAAATGTGCGTAAATGGTTACTCATATTCGCCCCATTACGCCTTGCCGGTCCAGTCTCGACCCGTGCTTAGAATCCTGCAGCCAATCCATCACGACGGGAATCGCTTGCGACGATATAACCTTCCACTTTCGGGTCACCAGCACGCCAAATAAACTGGCCTGAACCAAAGTCTTGGTAACTGTCGTTGATCACTTCCATGCGATGACCTAGCGCTTGCAAGCCAGCAACAGTATTGGAATCTAACGTCGACTCCACGTTGATCTCAAACCCTTGGTTGTAACGCCAACGCGGCGCATCGCATGCGGCTTGTGGGTTTTGTCCGTAGTCCAACATACGCACCAAGGTTTGCATATGGCCTTGGGGTTGCATATTGGCACCCATCACGCCATAACTCATCACAGGTTGTCCGTGTTTGGTGAGGAAGGCGGGAATGATGGTGTGGAAAGGCCGCTTACCTGGTGCCACTAAATTGGCTGGGTTATGCCCATGCGCGCTGACGTTGAACGCATGACCGCGGTTTTGCAAGCTGACGCCAAAAGTAGGCTCCACACATCCAGAGCCAAACCCCATGTAATTGCTTTGGATAAAGCTAACCATCATGCCGTTTTCATCTGCAGCACTCAAATAAATCGTGCCGCCTTTGACGGGGTTGCCAGCACCAAAGTCTTGCGCTTTTTTCATATTGATCAACTGGGCGCGGCTTTTTAGATACGCGGGATCTAGCATTTGCGCAGATGTCACTTCCATAGCAGATTCTTCTGCCACATAACGATAGACATCGGCAAACGCAAGCTTCATCGCTTCAATTTGCAAATGCTGTGAATCCACGCCGTCGACTTTCAATGCGGCCAAATCGAAATTCTCCAAAATAGCCAATGCGATCAAGGCTGCAATGCCTTGGCCATTCGGTGGTATTTCGTGGAGTGTGTAACCGCGGTAGTTTTGGGCAATGGGTGTGACCCATTCGGCTTTGTAATTCTCGAAGTCTTTGGCAGTATGGCTGCCGCCATGCGCTTTAGAAAACTTTTCAATCGCGTGTGCAATTTCACCGCCATAAAACGCTTGGCCTTTGCTTTTACCAATCGCGCGTAATCCTTTGGCGGCCGATGTGAACTTGAATAATTCACCTACATGTGGCGCACGTCCCCAAGGAAGAAAGCCTTCTTTGAACCCTGGCATGCCTTGCAACTCAGGTGTTGCTGCCGCCCATTTTTGTTGCACGACAACAGGCAACAAATAACCACGCTCTGCAATTTCAATAGCGGGTTGCAACAAATCTTCAAACGGTAATTTGCCAAAGCGCTCGTGCATGGCCACCCAAGAAGCCACTGCACCCGGCACAGTGATGGAGTCCATGCCGCGCTTGGGCGGGGCCAAGGTGTCTTTGCCGTATTTGTTTTGAAAATATTCAGGCGTCCATGCTTGCGGTGCACGGCCTGATGCATTTAAACCATGCAGTGCTTTGCCGTCCCAAATCAAACCGAATGCGTCAGAACCCAAACCATTACTGACAGGCTCCACCACCGTCATCATGGCGGCCGCTGCAATGGCAGCGTCTACGGCATTACCGCCTTGCCACAACATACGCAATCCAGCTTGCGAACCTAAGGGGTGCGAAGTAGACACCACATTGCGTGCGAAAACAGGTAAACGGATGGAGTTATAGGGGTTGTTGTAATCGAATTGCATGATTTTTTTCCATAAAAGAAACGGCACCCTTAGGTGCCGTTATGTTTCAATGAAACGAAGCTTAATCTTCGACAAACGCCTCGGCGCGTTTGTTTCGAATAGATGGAAGCAACACTATAACGAGCAGGACCAGTGCGGCCCCCAACAAACTAGCAGACAAGGGTCGGGTCGCAAACACAAACCAGTCACCACGTGACAGCAATAGCGCACGCCGCAAGTTCTCTTCCATCATAGGGCCCAAAATAAAACCCAGCAGCAACGGGGCTGGTTCTACCCCAAGTTTCAGAAATACATAACCAACCAAACCGAAGGCGGCGACCATCCAAATATCAAAAGTATTGTTGTTAGTGGAGTAAACACCAATGGCACAAAACAATACGATGGCTGGGAATAAAAAGCGATAGGGGACCGTCAAGAGTTTGATCCACATGCCAATGAGTGGAAGGTTAAGAATAACCAGCATCAAATTGCCAATCCACATAGATGCAATCAGGCCCCAAAATAATTGCGGGTTGCTTGTCATCACCTGTGGGCCAGGCTGGATGTTATGAATCGTCATCGCACCCACCATCAAGGCCATCACAGCATTAGGTGGAATACCTAAAGTCAGTAGTGGAATAAAAGAGGTTTGTGCACCTGCATTATTTGCAGCTTCAGGTGCAGCCACTCCACGAATATTGCCTTGGCCAAAAGGCACTTCGCCAGGACGCAAATTGGTTTTCTTTTCAAGGGTGTAAGCAGCAAAGGCAGCGAGTAATGCGCCGCCTCCTGGCAAGACGCCTAGCAATGAACCCAAAGCAGTCCCACGAATAACTGCAGGCAACATGTTTTTTAGGTCCTCCATGGTGGGGAACAAACCCTCCACCTTGGCAGTAAAAACTTCGCGCTCGTCTTCAGGTCGGGATAGATTAGAAATAATTTCTCCATAACCAAACACACCCATTGCCACTACGACAAAACCAACGCCGTCTGTCAGCTCAGGAATGTCAAAACTATAACGAGCAACGCCGGAGTTCACGTCCGTGCCAACTAGCCCCAAGAGAAGGCCCAATATGATCATCGCTATAGCTTTCAGCAAAGAGCCGGAGGCCAATACGACAGCTCCTACTAATCCAAGAACCATGAGCGAGAAATATTCAGCAGGACCAAACTTGAAGGCTAGCTCAGTCAAAGGCGGCGCAAATGCAGCCAATATCAATGTTCCTATGGTTCCCGCAAAGAATGAGCCCAAGCCAGCAGCAGCCAATGCGGGACCCGCTCGCCCTTTGCGTGCCATTTGGTAGCCATCAATAGTGGTAACCACCGAGGACGATTCACCTGGCAAGTTCACCAAAATGGCAGTGGTCGAACCGCCATACTGAGCACCGTAGTAAATACCAGCCAACATGATCAGTGCGGATACTGGAGGTAATGCATAGGTTGCTGGCAGCAACATAGCAATCGTCGCAACAGGGCCAATTCCAGGTAATACGCCGATCAGCGTACCCAAAATACAGCCAATAAAACAGTACATCAGGTTGATAGGCGTGAACGCCACACCAAATCCCAATGCGAGGTTATTGAGTAATTCCATGTTTTATATCTCCCTGCTTAACCAGTAATGAAAGTAGGCCAAACTGGCATCTGCAAGCTTAGTAACTTAATGAATGCAAGATAGCTTAGAACAGACAAGAAAGTGGCGAGCAGTAGCACTTCTTTAAAGTTAAAAACATCACCCGCTTTGCTGGCAATAATAGTTAGCGCGTAAATTGCAGCAATTAACCCCATGGGCGGCAACCCTAAACTGGGCAAGCCGGCCAACAAAATACCAAAAATAACATTAGCACCTAATATGTAAATGATAGGTCGCCAAGCAAAAGTGCCAATCTTGTCACCATCTTCTGTATGCTCAATCAAAGAGTAAAAAACCGTGAAAAGCCCAAGAAAGACAAGCAAAATTCCCAACAACAATGGAAAGTAACCTGGCCCCATACGAGCGCCCGTTCCAATTGAGTAATTGGTCGCACCCCATGCAAACCCGCCACCGATGATGGCAAACATCAGTCCAGAGAAAAAGTCTTTTTGACTTTTGATCATGTCATCTCCTTAAACAAAATACCTAAGTGGCGCAGATTGTGGCCTCACACAACGCTAATGTAGATGTGGGTTTCACCTACCTATGTCGCACAGGTATTGCGGGTTAACCCTTGCTTTTCAAATTATGCAGGGCATTAGACCGATGCGACAGGTGCCAACACCTTCAGCCACTTCGTCGCAGGCAGAGGCCAGCGTGTTTGTATTGCTTGTGCTTGTGACAACAAGGCATCGCGGTCTAATCTAACTGATGTGCGCAATGCCATCAAAATCGTATTGCCTTCTTTGGTAGGTCTAAACGCCCATAAAGCATCTTTACCAAATGCATTGGCTATTTTTTGCACACTGCTCTCGAAGCTTGAACTGCGCCCAAATAAATTGACCGTCATGCATCCGTTGTCCGTCAACAGTTGTCTGCAATCGGCATAAAAATCTTCACTGTCTAGAACCGGACACGCTGCATCTTGGTCATACAGGTCCACTTGCAAGGCATCAATTTTTCCGCCCCAGTGGTCGTGCCCTGCTACCTCAGCGGCGTCTCCCAACACCACATTCAATTTAGATGTGTCTTCAGGCAGTTTGAACCATAACCGGCATGCTGCAATGACCTGCGGGTTCAATTCAATCGCTGTCGTTTGCATACGCAAATGCTTGTGACAAAACTTAGTCAAAGACGCAGCACCGAGTCCGAATTGCATGGCATGCAAACTGCCCACCTTGTCGAGATCCGCAAAAAGCAACCAAGCCATCATGCGCTGCACATATTCCAGATGAATATCAAACGGCTTGTTGATCTTCATCGAGCCTTGCACCCAAGGCGTTCCTAAGTGCAGGTAGCGCACATCGCCATAGTCAGAGAAATTGACTTCTGGCAAATTACTTTTGCGTTGTGTTGCCATATTTACTCTGCCATGCCTTCCACCACAAAGCGCACACGCTTAGTACCTTGCCATGCGTCAGTTTCTATGCGGTACGCCAAATGCGCTAGCGGCGGCAAAGGTTCTACACGTCCGAACCAAATACCGTCGACGGGTTGGCCGTGGTGGCGCAGCTTCAAAGACAAATGTTTATCGGCCACCAAACGTTGGCCTAAGACTTCAATGTTTTCACTGAAAGTAGGTGCCGCAAAACCTTGGCCCCACACCTCTTGCGCCAGAACGTCTGCCATATCGGGGCGTCGAAACTCTGGTGGCAACGGGCCATCGGTTTGCAAACGGCGTTGCAAGGTGGCTTCGTCTAACCACTCTTGTGCCACTTGTTGCAGGGCTTCTTCAAACAGCCCCAGTTGCTCTTCTTCTATCGTGCAACCTGCCGCCATAGCGTGGCCACCAAATCGCAACAACACGCCAGGGTGACGTTTGACCACCAAATCCAAAGCATCGCGCAAATGAAAGCCTGGAATTGATCGACCTGAGCCTTTGAGTTCGTGCGATTTGCCATGGGCTTGGCTGGGTGCAAAAACAAAAGTCGGACGATGGTGCAAATCTTTCAGCTTGGCCGCCACGATACCCACCACGCCTTCATGAAATTCTGGGTCAAACACACACAAGGCAGGTGGCGGTGCTTCGTCAGGGTCAAGCATGTCTTGGGCGATGGCCAAAGCTTGGTCACGCATTTCGCCTTCGATCACGCGGCGTTCGCGGTTGATGCGGTCGAGGGCGGTGGCTAGCTCCGTGGCACGCGCTAGGTCGTCGGTACAGAGGCATTCAATCCCTAAGGTCATATCCGCCAAACGCCCCGCAGCATTGATACGCGGGCCCAATGCAAAACCAAAATCTTGCGCCGTGCACTGCGCGCTCTCGCGACCTGCAGCCACAAACAAAGCCGACATACCCGCAGGCATCGCACCTTTGCGAATACGTGCCAGTCCTTGCGCGACCAAACGGCGGTTGTTGGCATCGAGTTTGACGACATCGGCCACTGTGCCCAATGCCACCAGAGGCAAGAGGCTGTCGAGCTTGGGTTGCGATTGCGCATCCCACACACCGCGCGTGCGTTGCAACGCGCGCAAGGCTAGCAATACGTAAAACATCACGCCGACACCTGCTAAGGCTTTGCTCTCGAACATACAACCCGGTTGGTTGGGGTTGACGATGGCATCGGCATTGGGCAATACAGGCGCAGGTAAATGGTGGTCTGTCACCAGCACTTGTAGCCCAAGTGCTTTAGCGGTTGCGACACCCTCTACGCTGGCAATGCCGTTGTCCACTGTGATCAGAACATCTGCACCACTGGCTTTGACGCGTTCAGCGATGGGGGGCGTTAAGCCATAGCCGTCGACCACGCGGTCAGGGACTATGTAAGACACCTGTTGCGCACCCAACATACGCAATCCTTTTAGGGCCACTGCACATGCAGTAGCGCCATCGCAGTCATAGTCAGCAACGATGCAGAGTTTTTTGTTGGATGCAATCGCGTCTGCCAATAACTCAGCAGCTTGCGCAATGCCTTTCAAACCGCTGGGGGGTAGTAATTGCGCAAGAGATGTATCGAGTTGATGCGCTTCATGGATACCGCGCGCCGCATACAAACGCGCCAGCAACGGGTGCACACCAGCTTGTTCCAAAGCCCAAACACTGCGAGGAGCCACTTCGCGGGAAATAAATTGCATTACATATCCTCAGATTTGGGTGGAACAACTAAGCGTTCTCGCAACGCAGTAGCGCCAAATCGCTTTGCAATGCTTTGTAAAAGCGCATTGGATTGCCAAATGTCTTGCCAACCTACGTTAGCTTGCGCCCTACTCCAAGCGGATGCAGGACGTGTTTCATAAATATGTCGCTCATACTCACCGCACAACACCACCTGCATACTTTCGCCTTGTTCGACTCGTTTCAGTAAATCAGCAAAAAGTGTTTGGTCTAACAAGGCCCACGCCTGTGTCCATCCTTGCCAGTCTTGTTGCAAAGATGCGTTGCGTAAATCTGAAATGGCTTGTAACTGCGCTTCATTGAAATTTTGTAGCATTGAAGGCCGTGGCAAGTTAGTTGGGTTTTCTTTTGCAAGACTAGTTTTCGCACTACCAGGCAAGGCGCCAGCACCATGCCACCACAAAGAGTTGATAGCTAGACCGCGGTTCGCATTAACCTCATGGGTATAGAGCAACATTTGCATTTCATTTTGCAAACGTCGCAGCAAGGTGGCAGGACCCGTCGGCGTTGCACCGCCGACTAACCATGGATCAATGTTGCGGCCAATCACCCGATCGAGCGAGGCGGTTGGCAAATTGGCAAATACATCGGATTGGGCTAACCACTGTCCGGGTGCGTATGGGTACAGCGCAATACCGTCTTGCGCAAAAAAACCTTGCATCGCTTCAAAAAGTCGAGCATCAGTGTCTGCGTCAATCTGCAAATGCGCTGGGTCACCCATAGTGACTTGGCCATTGCTGACATGCCAATTGCACAGCGTGACAAAAGCCCAAGCGGATGTGTCGGCGCTTAAATGTTGTTCAGCTGCTGCATTTGCTGCCCATGGAACACAGCCGTCTGGAAAATCCCAGGCCAAAGCTTTCGCCTGCGCTTCTTCGTGGGGCATTGACAAACTGCTTGGTAATGAAGCGTTGGATACCTCGCGAGATGCTGCATGGATCACCGATGTACGGTGTATGCCACGTATCCATTGGCGCAAATGCGGCAAGGCATCGTTCGCTAGCCAGTTGGCTGGTGCGCGATGGTCAGACCACAGCGCATAAGGAACCACCCACGTGGGTAAATCAAAAGACATAGCCTCGATTGTCCTTGATGACACAATCACCCCCTGTGAAAAACCGCTCTTCCTCCC
>JACCDO010154984.1_pt1 | contig 11438 bp, 14 predicted proteins | sample 7446101 | NCBI WGS metagenome assembly JACCDO01 (sample SAMN15323440, study PRJNA562643) | freshwater metagenome | isolation source: river surface water | place: USA:Blue River Watershed | collected 2017-08-16
ACTTCAAACTTAAGTAAAGCTCTTGAAATATCTTTTATATTACCATAATAAAGCTTACCCACTTCTAATATCTCATCCAAACCAGTATTTTGATTAGGTTGCTGTAAGTAAATTGATGCATCTTTTGATGCTGTTAAAAAATAGTATGCCATTATCTTGCTCTTCCTTTAATATCTGAATCTGGGAATTTAACTTCGAAAACCGATGGGTCTAAAGATGGATAAATAATTTTAGATTTTGTTGCAGCTTCTATGTTATAAGAATTTACAGAATATCTTCCCCCACATTTATTTGTAACTATTACAGATGGTACTGATTGTACACCTTCTACATTTGCGATTAATAATTCAACCTCACTTAAATTTATAGTTTGATTAAATTGCCAATTATCTATATTGAAAAAATCTTTTAATTCAGTAATACATTTTGCAACTACTTCATTTTTATTATAATTTTGATAGCAAATTACTTCAAAATCAATACCAATATTAATTACAAAACCATCATTAAAATTTACACCATCAGTTAAAATTCTATATTCGTTTAAATATGTTTTTAAATTTTCTTTTACACCTCTGTTTAAAGATGTTAAATGATTATTTCTATCATATCCAAGCAAATATAAATTTATAGCAAATGGATTATTTTTTTCATTTTCGTTTGATGTTTTACCAATTAAAAAGTTTTGTATTTCATTTTTAACTGTTGCTGCTGTTGGTTCTTCACTATCAGGTTTATTTACAAAATTCATAACTAAATCCGTAAATTGCTGAAGTGCATTTGGAGATGCTAAAATTGATGATGGTGAATTATTATCTAATGTGCCATCTGCTATTGCGTAAGCTTTTGCAACTCCACCAAATTTAGATGGCATTGATAATGCTCTAACTTGATAATCTTTTGCAGTTACTGCTCTATTTTGAGAACCAAAATTTGCTAATGCATTTTGTCTAATTTCTTCTATTGTTTCACCACCTCTACCACCAATAGCAGGAATTTCGTTATCCACAGCTACCGAATTTTTTGCACTTTCTAAAACTCTAAGTTCAGCTGCTGTAAATTGTGATGTATCTTCTTCATATTGAATACCATCAATTTGAGTTAGTTCACCTTGCGGTACATTAGATTCAACACCACCACCTTTAAAATATTTAACAGTTATAGTTGTGTTAGATGGTGAAGTTCCATATGTTTTTGTTTTTAAAAAGTTTGTTGGGTCAAAAGATTCTTCCAATCTGTTAATTGAGTTTGGTAATCCCAATCCTACGTTTTTAAGGTTTGGAATTAATAACTCATCAGATGCGGTTGGGTCTCCTGCGCCAAATTGAATTGTTGTTGTACTATCTGAATTTATTTTAGTAACAAATCTTCTTGATGTTTTAATAGTTTTTAAAATATAAGGAACTGTTGATTTAAATTGAGCCAAATCAGGATCATTAGATTCAACATTTGGTTCTTCAACAAAAACCATTTCTTGTGCTAAATAAGGAACTTCATACCATTTGTTACCATCAGAATCTCTAACATCATATATTTGAATAATATCAGTATCTCCTAATTTAATTGATTCAAACGCTTTATAATTTCCAAATGTAAAAGTTTGAGTTTCTTCTATTGCTGATATTGCATCTACATATTTTTTAAATAAATAAAACGTAGGTTCTCCCGTAGTTATATCTCTTTGATAAACAGATGTTTCTCTATCAGTTTCATCCGAAAAATCTACAACGTCTGTAGTTCTAAATAAAACTGCTGTTTTTGAAGATTTTACTCTCATTCCTGCTTTAATCTTTAGAGCATATTTTGTATCAGGTCTATTATCTAAACTAGTTCCTATTGATGGTACTAATTGATATATTGATATTTTTGTTACTGCTGGTGAAGTTACTTTTGGTTTATATCCTAAAAATTGTGCTAAAGCTAATACATTCTTTTTATCTTCAGCATATGGTAACATTGATTCTTTTAAAGTATCATCCACATAATAAGATAAAACATCTCCAATATAAGAGGCCATTTCAATAAACATCATACCAGGTGATGTTTCATTAAAATCATTATAAGTTTTAGGAAAATAGTTTTTTGCAAATTCTATTAAATTACCTCTAAAAGATGCAAAATCTTTATTGAGATATTTTATATCTTTTCCTTTATTTTTAAAATTTTTATTTGTAGTTTTTAAGGCCATCTTTTAATTATTGAACTGTAAATGTTAATGCTTCCAATTTTGGGTTTTCTCCAATTCTAAATTTAATAGAAACATCTACTTGATTTCTATCTTTTAAATCATTAGTTTGTTTTATATCTATTGTATCAATAGTAACAAACGGAAGCCATGCGGATAAAGAATCATTAATTCTTTGTTCAATTCTATCAGGCAATTCTTCCGTATTTTGCTCAAAAAGTAATTCTTGCAATCCACTTCCTAAATTTGGTTGCATTACTCTTTCATATTTTTTAGTAAGAAGTAAACTTTTAATATTTGTTTTCATTTGCTCTGCAGTAGTAAAAGATTGATTAAATGCAGTATTACCAATTTGTAATGGTAAGGTTATACCTATGGCATAATCATTATACTCTTTAGTATCAATTACTCTCTTTTGACCAAGTATTACAGGCATTACTTCTTAAATCTTTTTACAAGCTCTGAATAATCTCTATTCAATGCTTTATCTAATGATTCATTACCAGTTTGAACACCTAATCCAGTTTTTTGTGCTCCGCCGGCAAAATCACCATAACCCATTTTTTCTGCTATTGCAGTTCTACCAATAACCGAACCCATATCTGATGTACCAAAGCTTACCGTTCTATATCCACTATCGGTTGATACGGCATTTCTAGTTTCATTAAGAATTTGATTAATCATTGGATTTTTACTATACGTTTTTTGTTTATTTTCTTTAGGTTCATCACCTAATATAGCTTTAGCCATACTTAATCCTTCAGACATAGGTTTTACAACCTTTCCCTCAGCCATCATTTTTTTCATTTCGGCTTTAACTCCCTCTTTAATTAGGGCTGGTAATTGTTGTTTAACTTCTTCTTGAACTAAGATTTGAATAGCTTTTAAAAGTTTATCAGTATTCATAATTGTCTATTGTTATGTTTATAAATATTTGAATGGATTATTTTTGGGTTTATTATACCTTATCCGTATAAAATCCCCAATATTCCCAATGCCACATCTCATCTACACCAGCACCATCAGCTAATCTATATGGGTTATACCAACCATATTTGGGTGCATTATTCGATAACCATCTATATAAAGCAGATGTTTCTCTCCCTTGTTTATTAACACCAGGCACACCACTACCACCAACTGCTCTATATAATTCTCCAAAATCTAAAGCCAATCCCCAACCATGTGGTGATTTTCCAGCCTTTGCAACTGTGGCTGCACTTCCCAAAGAACCTTGATGTGAAACACTTCTATAAGCTGATGTTATTGTCCATCCTATACCCGCTGCTCTAGCTGCTGCTTTTAATTTAAAATATTGATTAGCGGCTTCTGGATGTAATAAATACCACCCACCTACACCTTTGTATGTATATTCTGCTCTACCACCCTTCTCAACACCAACCATAGCATCGTTTGGTATTGTTCCATTTTGGTATTTACCTTTCCAATCTGGCGGTGGTGGTACTCCTATGGCACCAACTTGAGCATAAATTTTAGCAGGTGGACCTGTTTCTATTTTATTTAAATTTTCTTTTGTTGGAACTTTTTCTTCTGGTTTGAAATCAGAAGGTGGTTCTCCCTGTATTGGGGTTGGACTAGGTCTTGGTGCATAATCAAAATTTGTAGATGATTGTTCTGCCGGCTTTGCTTCTACTTTTTTATCAGTATCAACCTTACCATTATTTTTTTCATGGTTATCTAAATCTTTTCCTTCAGCTTCAGGTGAATCATCAAATGCAGGAATATCAGGAGTTGGTGTAGATGGTGTAACTGTGTATCCCGTCCACGTTACCACACCAGGACCTGGAGTTGGTACTGGTACTGTTGGGTATAATGATATTGTTGAAGCTACTCCCGAAACTGTAGTTAAATGTTGCGTTGCATATTGAATAAAATCATCAATTATCAACGAAGTATTTTTTGTAGGGTCTATTATTGACATAACTTAAATATTATTCATATATTGAAACGTGCATTGGGTCAAAACTTTTTAACCAAGTCATTCCTTCATTTTGAAATACTTTTGCAACTTCTAAAAATCCTAAATCAAAATCATTAAAATCTCTAACCTTCTTTTTACCTTCATATATACCATCTGCCCCAAATTTTGTACCAATAGGGTATATATCCGCATTCATATCAATAGCCAGTCCCCAACTGTGATTTGATAATCTTGTTCCATTTGTTACATTTCTTATTGCCAACCCGCCTTGACAAGTTTTGATATATTTTTCTAATTTTCTACTTTTTATTTTTTCAAATGCAGGTTGTACTATTATTTGCAATTGTTTATGAACTAAAACAGAACGTTCACCGCTAGCAGTTGGTACATTAATTTTGGTACAATTTTTTTGGATATATTCTGGGTTTTGCTCAAACCAAACTCTTACATCCTTCCCACCTGTTTGTTGTAAATATTGATTTATTGCATCAGAAGTTGTTAATGGATTCTTTTTATACCACCCTTCTTTTTTTGTAGCAGGTATGTTTACTACAAAATTACCATATTCTCCCTTTGCTGGCCATAATCCATTTCCAACTTTATCAAACAATTTTTTATCACCCTTAACCGGGTCAATTTTTGGTTTTTGTTTTTCATCTTGCTCATCTTTTCCAATATCAGATGTATCGGATGTAGTATCTTGTCCCAAATCTCTTTTATATTCTATAACATCTTGTTGTATTTGTGTTGGTGTTGGAAGTCTATCATCATAAACAATAATTGTTGTTTTAAACAATTCTTCATATTTCTTTTCAGATTCTTTATATTGTTCAAAATCTTTTTTTAAAGTTTCTCTAGCTTCTTTATTTGGTGGATTTGGTGGTACCTGTTGTGGTGGTGTCCATTGGCCAATATTTGTAACAATGTTTGATACAGTGCTTATGTTTGCAGTTGAACCGGGTGCAGGTATTATTGGTGGTGGTAATTCACTTAGTGTAGCACCTGTCCAATATGCTTGTACAGCTTTTCCAAGCTCCCCAACTAAATCGTATGGTTGTTTCGATGATTGTCCTTTTAATAAACATGCATAAAAAAGTTCTTCCATTAATTCTGTATTTCCTTTTTTAACTTTTACAAAATTAACAGTATCGTATCCTCTTTTTATTGCTGCATCATATTCTTTTGTCCACAATCTTGCAACACTTCTTAAATCCGGTAATGAATTTGGATTATTTGAATATTTTAAAATATTTGCTTTAAATAACGCCCAAGACATATTACTTTGGTAAATTTATATTAGATTTAATATTAGATATTGCATTTTGTGCAGCTGATTGAACTCCAGATACTGTATTTTGTGCAGATGATACTGCTGAGCTTAATCCAGATGTTGCTCCTTTTAATGCGGATGTATCTAATGATGGAATATTTGGTGTTTCTGGTATTTTTGGAACTTTCATATCTTTTATTTTTGCAAGTTTATCTTTTTTCTCAAATACCTTAGGCTTTTTAGGCTTTTTTGGTTTAAACTTTGGAACTTTAGGAAGTTTAGGAAGTTTAAATCCTTTTATAGCACCAATAACTCCTTTTACAGCTCCAATAGCTCCGGCTGCAGCTCCAATCGCTCCAGCCGCCGCTCCAACAGCACCACCTATAGCGGCTTGAGCTCCAGCAATAGCAGCTTGTGCTTGCCCTGCCAATGCGCCAGCTTGTCCTACTAATGCACCAGCTTGTCCTGCTAATACACCAGCTTTTCCACTTATATCATTAATAGCATTATTTAATGAATTTGCAGCGTTTGATGATTGTTGGTATTGACCTACTGCTTTCTGAAAAGCTTGTTGAGATGCTGCGTTACTTTGATTAATAGTATTTTGTTGATTATTTGCTGCAACACCACTACTTACAGCAGAATTATTTGCTCCATTTGTTTGATTTATAAAAGGTCTGTCCTTCTCTAATACATTTTGAAAAATAGTAGTTATTGGCATTATGAAGTTTGATTTAATTTACTTAATATGTTATTTAATTTGGATTTAATATTTCCAAATTGAGATAAGTTAGTTGGACCTTCTGCCGTAGGACCGGATGGTGTAAGATAAATTTGCTGAGTAATTGCATCAATTAATTCACCTAATACATCAACCAGTTGTTGTCCTTTAACCAATGGTTCTAATTCAGTACTTCCCAAAAATATAGAACCTTGTCCAGTATAAAATACCACATCTTTATCATTTGTAACAAAATTAATATTATCACCAACTGTTACATCTATTCCCAATTTATTATCTATTGACATCCCACCATCCGAAATAAATCCATAATTCTTTTTAGAAAAAAACATCATTTCTGCGTTTTTTGCAGATAATATAATTCTACCAGAATTTAATAGTATTTGGTCTCCTATTAATTTTGATGGATAATTCTGAAAAGATGCTGGTTTGGTTTCAAAATCAGTTGAACCTTTATCAGAAAGTGTACCGGGTGTAAATGGTAATTCAAATTGGTCAGATGTCATTGATATAATACTACCATCTCTATTAAAATCTTCTTCTACAGTTTGATTTTCAGGAAATTTATCCGTTCTTTGATACAAACTTTCATTATTTCTTAAAATTAATGTTGGTGAGAATTTTTTTTGTGGATTGTTGTATCCAGATAATCTTATGGTATTTCCAAATCTTCCTTCAATTACCAAATCACCTTCATATAGTTTTAAATTATGAATTCCCCTTTGAGTTTGATAGTAATCACCAAATCCATCTGTTTTTGAATCATTTGTTTGATTAGTATTTGAAATTCCTGTTGTTGATACATTATTATAGTCTTGAGAAGAACCTTTTTGGTCTGTATCTTTTGCAAATTCTTCCTTTATAGCATTTGAATTTGCTGTTACGGATGGATTAAAAGTTGGTGTAATTCTTCTATAATAAAAAACTCCATTTTGTAGTTTTAAAATTTCTACTATTTCATTTCTTATAGGTAAATTCTTAAAACTTTTATCAAACGGATATGCTATTGGTAATTCTTTATCATTTGATACCGATGTATCTCTTGTTCTAAATCTTATACATCCAGTAAAAACTGAAAATTGATTTTGTTCTTTAGCATAGGTATTATTTTCATCTAATACTACTTCATAAACAAATCCAATTTTTGTTTCAAATGGTGCCGAAGTATTATTAGATAAAGAATTTGATGAATTAATTCTTCCGGATGATAAACCTGCCATATTACTTTACTGCTTTTTTAAGTTCTTCTAATTCAAATTCTAAATCATCAACTCTTTCCACTTCTTGCTTAGTTTCTTCTAATTCTTTAAGTAGTTGATTCTTTTCAAATTCAGTAAGAAACCCATCCTGTCCTTCGGTTTTCTTTTCAGCTGCTATAATTTTTGTAGCAATAGTTGCTAACTTAACCAATTGGTCATCATTCTTAACAGAACTATCAATTAGGGATGATAATACAGGTCCTACAGTTGCAACATCACCTGAATGTTTTACCATTTTCTTCAATTCTTCAATAAGAGAAGATATTTTTTGTTTTTTAGAAACCTGATTTGTGTAAATATCCTCAAATAGAGAACTCAGGTTTTTTCCTTTAAATAACTCGAAATCTGTTGACATACTAATTCGTTTAATGTATGTCTATAAATATGTATATCAGGAAAAGTTAGGATTCAAGTTTTCTAACCTGTATTTTTATCTTAGGTTGATAATCTTTTGGTAATTCATTTCTTACTCCCTCAAATGATTCTACTTTATCCGCAAAGTATTCTATTTCTAAGATTCTATCAGTAAGATTCATTATAGTTTGAGAAGATGTAAACATATCTTTACTCTGTCTTCTCATATTCAATTGAGATTCTTTTGGAAAAAACTCCTTTCTCATAGCTTGTGCTATTTGTGACCAATCTGTCACTTTTTCAACTGTTTTTTCAGCACTTATTTTTCTCATTTTAGATGAAAGATACTTTTCACCATGTGTGTATCCAGCATCGGTAAATACATGTCCGTGATTTGTTCTAACTACCGGATGTTCTACGTTATGTAATTTAACATCAGGTTTATGTTTGGATGTGGTTTCCACACTAATCATATGTTTTGGCGAAGATATAAATGTATGTCCCTTTAGAGATAATCCACTTTTACCTTTGTATGTGAGTGTTGCTTTTAACGCATCTTTTAATGTAGGTTGTTTGATGATGTTTCTCATCTTATCCCCATCAGGTCCAGGTTTACCACCTTTCTTTACAATCTTATGTTCTGCTTCATCATGTCCAACAAGTAGTGCTGAGTTTACAACTCCAATACCATTAGCATTCATACCCTCACTCCAATCGGTAATCATATCATGCAGATATGCAACTTCCAAACCATCTATAATAGTATGAACTACTTCTAATTTAGGTTTATAAGCTCTATCTCTATTCTTAGCTAGGATAAATTTATCACCAACTTCTTTAGATACAATGATACATTCGTTTATCATATCTTATTTAATCCTTGTTTTTCTGCATATTGGTTAATAAAACCTTTTACTTGTCCACTATTTAAAACATTTGTAAATTCATCTATTGCTTTATTAAGTGTGTTTAGTTTCCATTGATTGTAAGTAAGTTCTATACCATTATCACCTTCTATATCTTTTGAATTTTTATCTTTAGATGGATATAAATCTTTGAATACTTTTTCTAATTCATCTTCGGCTGGTTTACTTGTCAACCACCTTTTAACTAAAGATTTTTGATAAACAAATTTTTCAAAATCAAATTTACCATCTTTAGCTCTATTTTGCAAAGCCGTAAGTTTTGAATCATTTTTTAAAGTATAATATACAAACTTATTAAACTTATCATTTTTATCTAATCTATCCAACCATTTAATATAAGACTTACCAATTTGTTTTTCTTTAACTGAATTACCTCTAAATGAAAGTATTGCTTGTTTAATAGCCCATATAGCTGCGGTTACCGCAACATTAATTAAAATAGTATTAAGTAAATTTTCGTGCAATATATTTTTTAACTTAATCATTATTTACAGGTTTTCCAACCACCACCTTTAGATTTGTAATTTTTTGCAGCCCATCCATTTGCATAAGCTGATGGGTAAACATCAAACTTTCTTTTTGCTGCTGCTTTTGATGCAGACCATTTTGCCGGGTCAGTTGGGCAATTCTTTTCTAAAAACAATTCAAGAGCTTCTTCTACTAACTCATGCTTTTTTCTACCTTGACAATGAGCTTTTTGTGAGAATCCTTTTGGGTTATTACAATTAATTGATTTTTTGTATTTGTTACTCCACTTTTCGTTTACAGTATCTATACCACATCTTTGTAGAAATTCTTTTGGATTAACTTCAATACCTTCTTGCTTGAAATCTCTCAATCTATCCATAGCCATTTCCTTACGATTTTGGATATCTTCAACTTGGTTAAGCATTTCAACTATACCATCAATCATTTCTTTTTGATTTGATTGTGTTTCTTCTTTTAGTATATCAATTAATTTTATCATAATTTAACTTTTTGCTATTACATCATCACCAGTCCAATCACCATTTCTTACTTCAATTCTATCATTGTATTGAAATGCTGTCCATTTACCTGGTATTTTTGAAATGTTTTTCTTTATATAAGATAAATATATCCTACCTCTTTTTGAATCAATCGAACCAGCAGAACCCTCATCTGCTTTTGGATGAATTTGAATTGTATTCAATTTAACTTCATCATCAACACCTTTAACAAAATCTTTAATAGCTTCAATTACAGTTGCCATTAAACGATACATTTCACTCAAATTAGTTTCGTATTCGTCTCTTGCTCTTTTTACATTAAATCCCACACCAACTTCCATTTCGTATTTTTCTTTTGGTGGTTGTTTTGGTTTTTGACCAGGTAATACCAAAATCATTGGATTCTTTTTTCTGGCTATACATTGTATTTTAATAAGATATTTTGTTTTATCACTTACTATTTCGTAAACAAAGTTTTTTTTAGTTTGTGTCCACTTATCTTGTTTAGCTGCTGCTTTAAGAGCGGTAAAGAATGGACCAAAATTACCTTTACGATTTAATTGAAATGGTTTTGCTGAGCCTTCCCCAACTTCTGATAATATATCCTTTAGTGAAATCATTATGCACCTGTCTTAACAAATGTTGGTTTTTGACCTTTTGATTTTTCACCACCTTTCTTAGCATCTCCTGCTTTAGATTGTGCTGCTCTTTTTCTTTTTACAAATGCTGCTCTACCATCAGGTCCTAACTTAGCTGCTTTTTCTTTTGAAAGACAAGCTGCGTATGCATCACCTTCTTTACTATCACCACACTTTCCAACCTTCTTACCCTGTGCATTATATCTATCCCAACCACCACCAGTTGTAGAACCAGTCTTACCTTTACCAAACCACTTACGAAGGTCCTCTCCTAATATATCTCTTAGTAGTATCATTAAAATCCTATTGATACATATTCATTATCACCTTCTACCCAACGGATTTTAAGCGATAATAGTTTTTTCAAATCATCTGCTTCAAATCTATAATTACCATGTCCACCTGGTGTTTTGATATAAGCAATATATCCATGTATTCCTTGTAAAATACTTTCATGCTTTCCACCAATGATTTTTTCAAAAGCCATTACTTGCTTTGCTTTAGCTACAGGAATTTCTTCAATAAAAACTTCTGATGCTTCGTTGAGTTGAGTTAATCTTATCATTATTTTTTAACTTTAATTTTCCAATATGTACCGAATCCAACATAAGGTGAGAATGAACCATTTGTTCCATCAGTAGTTCTATTGTTTACACCTAATCCAAGTTGGTAGATTTTATCTTTTTTAGTTTTAAGAATTACACCAGCTCCAATTGCAGAAACATAATCTTCTTTATTAAATCCAGCATTCAAACCATAATATAATTGTGCTTTTGCAGGTTCTTTAACAATAAGTTCTTCTTTAATTGTTCTTTCTTTTACTTTAGCATCCCAAGTTCTACCTAAGATTCTATTCTTAGTAATAGTATCAGTCAATGCAATTGTTCCTAATCCACCATCTAAAACTAATGTATCTTTGTAAATAATCTTTGCTAAGTAATCTTTAAGGATTGCTGCACTATCTACATTTACCATTTCTTTAAGTACCAAAGTATCTACATCAATCACTTCATGTACAATATCTTTTCCTTTTTTAGTTACTGTTTTGATTTTTTCAACTTCTACAGTATCAATTGTGTGTTTAATCACTTCATATTTTTTACCATCAATTCTGATAGTTCTTCCACCTGGCATAACTCCACCTGGGTTAAACC
>JACCDO012106277.1_pt1 | contig 11436 bp, 13 predicted proteins | sample 7446101 | NCBI WGS metagenome assembly JACCDO01 (sample SAMN15323440, study PRJNA562643) | freshwater metagenome | isolation source: river surface water | place: USA:Blue River Watershed | collected 2017-08-16
TAGCCTCTAGCCTCTAGCCTCTAGCCTCTAGCCTCTAGCCTCTAGCCTCTAGCCTCTAGCCTCTAGCCTCTAGCCTCTAGCCCTAACACACAATCCCACTGCCTTTTTTGTCTTCGATAGACGAAGTGGCCAAGGTGATCTCGCGTAGGAAACTCAAGAGGCCCAGAATCAAACACAGCATCCCAGCCACAAACAGCACCGCCACCACGGTGGACAAATCCGTGCCCAGCTCCACGCCCACGAACAACACGCAGATCACGACACAAATCAGCAAAGAACAGAGCGTGCAGTAACGAATGGCCTGATGCACTAAACGCGAACGGCGCTGAAGTACCGCCATTTCATCCTCGCGCTGGGCCAACGCCCGCTCCGAGGGCTGGGCTTGCAATAAACGATAGCGATCCACAATCCGCCCCAAGCGATTCGCCAACACCCCCAACAAAGCCCCCACCCCGGTCAACAAAAACACTGGCGCCACCGACTGCTGAATGGCATGAGCCACCGTCGGCAAACTATTCCCTAAATCCATCATCACTCCCCGCACAACACAGACACGGCCCCGAGTGTACCAACATCCCCCCGCCCTGCCGCCTCCACGCCCCTGCCCACTTTTGCAGCAACCGCCATTGCTCTTTGTTTTACCAAGAGAAAAACCACTTATCCACAGCCTATCCCCAAACTTGCCCCCGTGGGCTGTGGAGGAACAGCAGGCCAATGTTGCCCCTCTGCGATTTTCCCTTGCTCCAGCGCCCCCCCAGATATACATTTCCACCATGTTTATCATTCATTAGGAACGGCCATGCAAGTTGCCAAATGGGGGAACTCCCTTGCCGTGCGTTTGCCCAGCAGCGTGGTACAAGCGCTGGACTTACACGAAGGGGAAGAAGTTGAAATTCATGTACTCGGGGCGCGGCAGTTTGAAGTCGCCCGTAAAACGTCGCCCCAGGAATTACTGGGCCGCTTACGGCGCTTGCGGGGGCGCTTACCGGAAGATTTCCGCTTTGAGCGCCTAGACGCCTACGAGGCAGACGAGGCAGACGACGGCCTTAGCCCATGAAACGGGTGTTCTTTGACACCAATGTGGTGTTGTATCTGCTTTCCGCCGACCCCAATAAAGCCGACCGGGCGGAACAACTGCTGAGCGGTGGGGGCTTTATCAGCGTTCAGGTACTCAACGAAGCCGTCTCGGTGTGCTTGAAGAAGCTGAAGCTGCCGTGGGCCGAGATTGAAGAATTGCTCACCGCCGTCCAAGGCTGTTGCCAAGTTCGCCCCCTGACCCTAGACACCCACCAGCGCGCCCGCCACTTGGCCCAGCGCTATCAACTCCCCTGGTACGACGCCCTCATCTGCGCCGCCGCCCAAGAAGCCCAAGCCGAAACCCTGTTTACCGAAGACCTCCATCCCGGTTTGGAGATGGAAGGACTGCGGGTGGTCAATCCGTTTTGGGAGTAAGTGATTATGGGAAAAGCTGTATTTTCAGACGCATGATCGTAGCCCCCCTTGTCTGTTGTACAGCAAACGGTACAATAAACGGCACCCAAGACCACTCAATAAAACATATAAATAATAAGGAGTACATAAGCCATGAACGCAAATACGGTTTTAACGTTCACCGAAGCCCGCTCTAACTTAAAGAGTGTCATGGACTCCGTTTGCTACGATCACACGGCCACTATCATCACCCGGACACGGGGAGATCACGTTGTTCTGATGTCCTTAGAGGATTTCAATAGCATTCAGGAAACACTGCATCTCCTCAGCAGCGAAGCCAACGCCAATCGCTTGAGAGAGTCCATCCGGCAGCTACGCGCAGGCAAAGCAAGCGCAAGGGAACTTTCCGAAAATGGCCTCCATAAAACAGAAGAATAAGCAGCAAGCGACAACGAACGTATCACTCTCCTGGACCGATCACGCTTGGGAAGAGTTTGTCTCTTGGCGTACTGAAAACCCGAAAATTGCCGAGCGCATCATCACCCTGATTAATGCCTGCAAAAGCGCCCCGTTCCACGGCATCGGCAAACCCGAGCCGCTGGTAGGCGACTTAACCGGCTTCTGGTCACGCCGCATTACCGAAAAAGATAGGCTGGTGTACCTGTACGAAGAGGGTGTGCTCTATATCGTGATGTGCAAGTACCACTACCGGAAATAGCCTGCGTAAGGCGCAATAACCTAAGGCATTGCACCGCATGTCAATCACGCTAAGAACGGCGCTACTTGCTCCTTACTGCCACCAGCAAAATTGTAGTCTGTCCCCTGTTTTTCCTGTTTTTCACTTTTTTATATATAGGCGGAGCGTCCCCTGCAACGAAGGGTTAGGCAGATAGCCATTCTCTTACGCGCTTCTTTAGTCGATTTTCAGGCTTATAGATTGCGTCCCTTAGTGCAACAATCTCCTTCGAGGTTTCCTCCGTCCTCTCCGCAGACAAAGAGAATTTTGTGCCTAAATAGGCTGCTATGCCTTGCTCAAATTTTTCCTGGCGTACTTTCCCTTCCTTTTTTCCGCTTTGGATTGCCCACCAAATAAACGCAACGTAAACAATTAGGAACACCACCACTATGGATGTTCCGATTATGTCTGTCTTGCTGTTTTCCTTTGCATCAATGAACTCTACGCTTGGAGTGAGCGAAACAGGAGTAATGGACTCAGGCGGCGGCCCGGAAAACAAGAAGCTCGCCGTAAAAAACTCACCCGGACTTTTTGTTGCGACGTTCATGAAGTCAATCAGGTATGTGGCAGATGTCTTCGTTTCGCCAACCTTCTTTATGAGCGAGTCAGAGTAGTTCTTCGGCCCCTTGATAGCACTTGCTACGACTTCGCTTCCCTCCGCAGATTTGATTTTGAATTCAACTTGGATCTTTTGTAGATTCCGAGATGAGTTATTTGCGAAACGGATGTTGTAAATACTGAGTCTCTCCACTGACTTGTCATTGGCCTTTAAAGAGCTGCCAAGTTTCCCCAGTGAATTGATTAACTCCGTGCCACTTGATGAGTAGTCTATGAGGTCAACAGAGTCAGGAGCTTTGATGTATCCCAACGCCCAGGTCAGGAATACGGGAACAAGTGCTGTAGCGATGTAGGTGATAAGTTTATTCATATAGCCTAACATTTAAGTGAACAGCAAAAACGCCTTGTATGTAGGCGTGGTGTGACGTACAAATGGACTCCCACTGTTTTAACCCTTTGATTTATCACGACCGGAGGTTTTTAACATGTCATCCGATCCTGTATACACACCACCCCATAAACCCTTGTTGCTGGAGGTTGTTCCTGAACGGATTCAGGAGGAAAAAACGGCGAAATCATACACTCATTGGCTTAGCTGCCACGACCATTTTCACGGCACTATGTAGCCGCGTAGGTAGGGCTGACCACAGGAAGCCCAACATCTTCGATCCATTCGCATTCTTGTTGGGCTTCCTTCGTCAGCACCAACCTACACACCACCCAACGTCATACCCCTCTAGCCCCGCTACTGCCACTGCACCCCCACTGGCACGGGGTTGGGGCTGAGGTGTTCGGGGTGGGTGTAGACCACTAGGCGTTCGCCTCGGGCGAAACCGGCTAGGCAGAGCTGGGCGTCTTGGGCGAGGCGGACGGCTAGGCCGGTGGGGGCGGAGATGGCGACTAGGCAGCCGATGCCTAAGGTGACGGTTTTTTGTACCATTTCATAGCTGGCGCGGCTGGATACCAGTACGAAGCCGTCTTGGGCGGGAATCTGTTGTCGGGCCATCCAGCCCAGCAATTTATCCAGGGCGTTATGGCGGCCCACGTCTTCCCGCAGGGCTTGAATCTGGCCGTGGCGATTGACCCAGGCGGCGCCATGGACGGCGCCGGTGATGCGGTGTAGTTGTTGCCAGTCCGGCAATTGCGCCAGGGCGCGGGCTACAGCGGCGGCGGGGAGCGGCGCTCCGCGCTGTACCGTGTGCTTGGGACGGCTCACTTGATCCAGGCTTTCCACGCCGCACAGCCCGCAGCCGGTGCGTCCGGCCAGATTGCGGCGCCGTTCTTTCAGAGCCATGAAGCGACTACTGGCAATCTCCAAATGCACTGCCACCCCTTGGCAGCCGGGGCGAATTTCCAGGTCATACAACTCTTTGGCGTGGCTGAGGATGCCTTCCGACAGGGCAAAGCCTAGGGCCATATCGGCCAAGTGTTCTGGCGTGGCCAGCATCACCGCATGGGAAATGCCGTTGAACACCAGCGCCACCGGCGTTTCTTCGATCACTTGGTCGTCGGTGGCCCAAGCGCCTTCGCCATCCACCCGCAACACCGTCAGCGGCGTGGTGGTGGGCAAAGCCAGCTCGCCCTCATCGCTATCCGGCAACGCCAAACTGTAGTGCAAGGAAAGCATGGAAACTCCAATCAATACGGTTACGGGCGAATAAATTCGCCCACAGGTTTGGTAGGGGTGATAAGCCGCAGGCGCATCCACCTGCTTTCGGGATGCGGCGGATGCGCTGCGCTTATCCGCCCTACGGCTTATCAGGCGTTGAGGCTTGAAGTGCGGGCGCCAAACGCCTCACCCCTCACCCCTCACTCCTCACCCCTCACACACACCCCTACTTCCCAGTCACTTGCCGATACCAAGCGCGGTGGTGTTGCTTGGCCCAGGCGCGGGTGACGGTGCCGTACCACATGGCGCGTACCGTGCCCTTGACCCAGATGGCGGCGTAGACGTGCACCATGATCAGGCCGATCATCACCGCGCCAGCGGCGGCGTGCAGCAGCGCGCCCAAGCGCACCAGATCCACCGGGAAGTGGAACCAAGCGCGCCAGATCAGCAGGCCAGAGACCGTCATCACCGCCATGCAGCCCGCCAAAGCCCAGAACATCATCTTTTGGCCGCCGTTGTATTTGCCTTGCTCGGGCATGTTGTGGTCGTTGCCGTCCACCATGTCCTTCGCGTGGGCTAACCACTGCTTATCCACCTCGGTCACGACATTCAAGTGCTTGAAGCGCATGAAAATAATGAAGAAAGCCACCGCCATCAGCACGCCCACATAGGGGTGCAGAATGCGCGCCCACACCGGCCCACCAAAGAACTGGGTGAACGGAAAGAAGGCCGGATGGAAAAAGGCCAAGCCGGATAAGGCCAGCAAAATGAAGCTAATGCCGACAATCCAGTGATTGGCCCGCTCAGAGGCGGTGTAACGCTTTAGGTCTTTTGGATCGCGGATCATTTACGCATCCTCCTTTTCGACTTCGTTTTCGATGTCCTTGGAAACCTCGTTCGGCCCCTTGGTCACGTAATGGAACAAGCTGCCCAGGGCCACCGCCCCCAGAGACAAAATCGCCAGCGGCTTGGTGAAGCCCTTCCACAACGACACCATGGCGCTGATGGCCGGATTGTTGGGCAGACCGCTGTACAACTCGGGACGGTCGGCGTGATGCAACACGTACATCACATGGGTGCCACCCACGCCTTCCGGGTCGTACAAACCGGCCTTGTCAAAGCCCCGGCTCTTCAGGTCGGCGATGCGCGTGGCGGCCACCTCTTTCATGTCCGCCTTGGAGCCGAACTGAATGGCGCCCGTGGGGCAGGTTTTTACGCAGGCCGGTTCTTGGCCCACCGCCACCCGGTCGGAACATAGAGAGCACTTGTAGGCCTTGCTGTCTTCCTTGGAAATGCGCGGCACATTGAACGGGCAGCCGGTGACGCAGTAGCCGCAGCCGATGCAGTTTTCCTGGTGGAAATCCACAATGCCGTTTTTGTACTGGATGATGGCGCCCGGCGAGGGGCAAGCCTTCAAGCAGCCGGGATCAGCGCAGTGCATACAGCCGTCCTTGCGGATCAGCCATTGCAGCTTGCCTTTCTCTTCCACTTCCGCGAAGCGCATCACCGTCCAGGCTTGGGCCGACAAATCCACCGGATTGTCGTACACGCCCACACAGGAACCCACCTCGTCCCGCAGTTCGTTCCATTCGGAACAGGCCACCTGACAGGCTTTGCAGCCGATACAGGTGGAGACATCAATTAATTTCGCCACTTCCACCGGCGTCCGGGCCTGGGGCGCGGGCGTGGTGGTGGCAGAGCGGCGCAAAATATCGAGGGATTGCAGAGCCATAGTCAGCCTCAAATCTTTTCAATGTTCACCAGGAAGGCCTTGTATTCCGGGGTTTGGGTGTTGCAATCCCCCACCGCCGGCGGCAAGTTGTTGGACAAGAAGCCTTTCTTGGCCACGGTTTCCCAGCCCCAATGCAGGGGAATGCCGATTTGGTGCACCGGCTGCTTATTGACTGTCAGCGCCATCACGCGCTTGGTCACCACGGCGCGGGCTTTGATAAAGCCGCGCTTGGAGCTGACCTTGACCCAGTCTCCGGCCTTGATGCCCTTCTCCTTGGCCAGCACTTCGCCGATTTCCACAAACTGCTCCGGCTGGGCGATGGCGTTCAGGCGCACTTGCTTGGTCCAGAACTGGAAGTGCTCCACCAAACGGTAGGTGGTGCCCACATAGGGGAAGTCCTTGGCGGTGCCCAGACGTTCCTTGTCGGCCTTGAAAATCCGCACCGCCGGGCTGCTCACCACTTTGGGGTGCAGCGGGTTGGTGCCGATGGGGGATTCCATGGGCTCGTAGTGTTCCGGGAAGGGGCCGTCCGCCAGCTTATCGACGCAGAACAAGCGGCCCACGCCTTCGGGATTCATGATGAACGGGTTCATACCAGAATCCGGCGCGGCATCGGCCTTGAAGTCGGGCACATCAATGCCCGCCCACTTTTCGCCGTTCCAGCCGATCAGCTTGCGCTTGGCATCCCAAGGCTTGCCCGCTGGATCGCAAGAAGCGCGGTTGTAAATAATGCGGCGGTTGGCGGGCCACGACCAGGCCCAGCCGGGGGTGTTGCCCAAGCCCACATCGGTGTTGTCCCGGCGGGCCATTTGGTTGCCCGCTTGCGTCCAGCTGCCGGAGAAAATCCAGCAGGCGCAGGCGGTGCTGCCGTCGTCTTGCAGCGCGGCGAAGCCGGGCAATTGCTCGCCCTTCTTGGCCAAAAACTTCGTGCTGCCCTTGGGATCAACGATGTCTACCAGCGCCTTGCCGTTCAATTCCTTAGCCAGCTCTTCCGGCGTCGGCTCCATGGGATTGCGGTAGGGCCAGGCTAGATTCAGGATCGGCTCTGCACCCTTGCCGCCTTCCTTGGCGTACAAGCCTTTCAGCGCCATGAACAACTCGGCGATGATTTCTTGGTCGCTCTTGGCTTCGCCGGGGGGCTCGGCACCCTTCCAGTGCCATTGCAGCCAGCGGGCTGAGTTCACGATGGCGCCGTCTTCTTCCGCAAAGCAGGTGGAGGGCAGACGGAACACTTCGGTCTGAATGCTGGCGCTGTCCACGTCATTGATCTCGCCCTGGTTTTGCCAGAACGACGAGGTTTCGGTGGTGATGGGGTCAATCACCACCATGTATTTCAGCTTGGCAAACGAAGCGACGGTTTTCTTGGCATCCGGGAAGGAAGTGAGCGGATTAAAGCCCTGGACGATGAAGCCATTGACCTTGCCCTGGTGCATCAAATCCATCACTTGCAGGATGTCGTACAGCTTGTCCCACTTGGGCAGCCAGTCGTAGCCCCAGTTATTGTCCTTAGTGGCCTTGTCGCCCCAGAACCACTTCATCAAGCTGACGAAGAACTTGGGCGTATTGCCCCAGTAGTTAAACTGGCCCGGTTGCAGCGCCTTGGGCGTGGTTTTTTCCAGGTAGTCGGCGAAGCTGGGGTGATTCTTTTCGTTGGGCAGGGTCAGATAGCCGGGCAAGCTGGTGGACAGCAGACCCAGATCGGACAAGCCTTGAATATTGGAGTGGCCGCGCAGAGCATTCACGCCGCCACCGGCCATGCCCATATTGCCCAACAGCAATTGGATCATGGCCATGGTGCGGATGTTTTGCGCGCCCACGGTGTGCTGCGTCCAGCCCAGGGCGTACAAAATGGTGCCCACTTTGTTGGCCACCGCCGTTTCGCCCAGGTATTTGCACACGGTCAAGAAGCCGTCTTTGGGACTGCCGGTGAGGTTTTCCACCACTTCCGGCGTGTAACGGGCGAAGTGGGCCTTCATCAAGTTCCACACGCAGCGGGGATGTTCCAGGCTGGGGTCGGTCTTGGCATTGCCCTTGGCGTCCAGCTCGTAAGACCAGCTAGCCCGGTCGTACTTGCCCTTGGTCTCGTCGTAACCGGAGAACAAGCCTTCTTCAAACTTGAAGCCCTCGTTCACGATGTAGCTGGCATTGGTGTAGGCCTTGACGTAATCCCACTGGATTTTGTCGTTGGCAATCAGCCAATTGATGATGCCGCCCAAAAAAGCGATATCCGAACCGGCGCGGATGGGCACGTATTCATCCGCCACCGCCGCCGAGCGGTTAAAGCGCGGATCCACCACCACGAGACGTGCGCCTTTTTTCTTGGCTTCGATGGCCCACTTAAAGCCCACCGGGTGCGCTTCCGCCGGATTGCCACCCATAATCAGGATGAAGTCGGCGTTCTTGATGTCCACCCAGCTATTGGTCATGGCGCCCCGGCCAAAGGTGGAGGCCAAAGCGGACACCGTGGGGCCGTGGCACACCCGCGCTTGGGCGTCGGTGGCGACGATGCCCAGGGAACGCATGAATTTCTGGGTCAGGATGCCGGTTTCGTTAGACGAGGCGGAAGCGGTGAGCATGGCAGTACTCACCCAGCGGTTCACCGGCACGCCGTCGGCGTTTTTCTCGATCAGGTTGGCGTCCCGGTCGGCCTTCATGTGCTTGGCCACGCGCTCAATGGCTTCGTGCCAGGAAATGCGCTTCCATTCCTTGCTACCCGCTTCCCGCACTTCCGGGTACTTCAAGCGATTGGGGCTGTGGATAAAGTCCAACAGACCGGCGCCCTTGGGGCACAAAGAACCGCGACTGACCGGATGATCCGGGTCGCCTTCGATGTGCATGATTTCCGCCTTGGCGTTTTTGGCGCCGTCGCCCAGGCTATACATCAGCAGGCCGCAGCCCACCGAACAATAGGTACAGGTATTGCGCACTTCCTTGGCCCGCGCCAGCTTGTATTGACGCACTTCCGCCAGCGCCGCCGTGGGGGAAAACCCCAAAGCCACCAGGCTGGAACCGGTCATACTGGCTGCGGAAAGCTTGAAAAACTGCCTCCGTGTGACTTGCATTTATGCTTCCTCCCAGATAGTCAGACTCAACGCGCCGGAATGTCCCGGCCCCCGTCGATCAGCCAGCAGAAGGGCAGCTTTCGTGCCAACCCGAAAACCTCGTCAATACAAAGGCTTTGTGCAATGCCACAACTTGAGTAAGGACATTCTGTCCTGAGACACTGGGACAAAATGTCCCACTCTACCCAGCTTGTCCCACCCACAAACAAGCACTTAGCCGCGCGCATGGTTCTTGCAAAAGGAAAAGCTTTGAACCTGGATAGCCGTAGGGTGGATAAGCGAAGCGCATCCACCAACGCGGTGGCGGTGGATGCGCCTACGGCTTATCCACCCTACAGCGAATTGATCCTACCCTCACTGATTGGAGCCCCCATGCAGCCGTCTTCCCTTGATGTTCACGCCGATCTCGCCGCCTCCGGGCTGGTGCCGGGGCAATCCCCGGAGCCGGTGCGTTTAGCCCGTCCGGGGCGTTTGTTTGAGCGGCGGGCGGAACGGCTACAGCAATTGGCCCAAGGCCATAGCTTGGGGCCGTGGCTGGAGTTCATCGCCACCCTGAGCCGCGCCCAGCACAAAGTCATCACCACGCCCCCATTGGAGCTGTCCCTGCCGGAACAGCAATGGCAAGCCGACTTTGAAGCCCTACTCACGGAATTGCGCCACAGCGCCCCGGACAGCGTGCAAGAAGTGCTGAAAACCATCAGCCTGTACGACGCCAGCCAGCGCAACGCCATGGCAGAACGGGTGTTAAGCGGCCAACTGGCCCGAGGCGATGCCGCCGCCGCGCCCTTTGTCGCCGCCGCCCTGCAAGTGGCCTGGACGCGCTACGCCGCCGCCCTCGACCCCACCAGCCTGGGCCAACCGTCCACCAGCCCAGTATGCCCGGTGTGCGGCAGCACTCCCGTGTGTGGCGTGATCGAAATTGGCGCCGAAGCCAGTGGCCTGCGCTACCTGCACTGCGGCCTGTGCCACAGCGCTTGGCACCACATCCGCACCCGCTGCGTGGCCTGCGGCGACGAAGAACACATCAGCTACCAACACATCGACGGGCAAAGCGGCGCCCAAGCGGAAAGCTGCGACCACTGCCACAGCTACCTAAAACTGCTGCGCGCCAAAGACCTGCCCCACCTCGACCCCATCGCCGACGACCTCGCCAGCCTCAGCCTCGACCTGCTCCTAGCCGATACCGACCTGCAACGCATAGGCGTGAATGTGTTTATGATGTTGGAAGAGTGAGGCTTTTAAGTCGAGAGTAGAAAGTGGAGGGTCGAGAGTGGGGGCGGTGGTGATTGCTGCGCTAACGCCTGTTCTGGGAGTTTTCCACCTCCAGCTTGGCCAACTCTCGTAGCCCGGAAGGAGCGTAGCGAGTCCGGGGATGCTCTCTGATGCTCGACGCTCCAACACCGGCCTTACTCTGTTTCAGCCAATGTGCCGTACCTGTCCCCGTCACTGATCTAACCCAAAGGAGTGCTTTGTATGAACCGTAGAAACTTCATCGCCACCAGTGCCAGCGCCGCTGTGCTTGCCACGGTTGCCAGCCGCGCCCAAGCCTCTGACGCCGCCCTGCCCCCGGTTAATCTGATTTACACCAAAGAAAACCCCGGTGCTTGGGACGCCAAAAAAGCCACCCACGCGCCCCTGGTGGAAGTAGCCGCAGGCAAAGTGAAAATCATCACCCCCCACCCCATGAGCGAAGAGCACTTCATCGTGCGCCACACCCTGGTGCTCGCCAACGGCACCGTGGTGGGCGCCAAGACCTTCACCCCCAAAGACCAGCCCATCTCCGAATACACCCTGCCCACAGGCTACAGCGGCAAAATCTTTGCCACCAGCTTCTGCAACCAACACGACTTCTGGCTCACCGAAGCCAAGGTCTAATTGCCTGTCTTGCCCCTAGGCCTTCGATAACAAACACATCCCTCGATGGCTTAGGGTTGCATGTGCGACTTGACACACCCAGTCAATACCGCAAGCAAGCCCTCACCCCAGTAAGCAACAATCCACGAGAATTCTCGCGGGTCCCGGGGGTGTTGTATGAGAATTGCTTGGGAGCTGAAGAAGGGTAGCAGGTCAATTTGGGGTAGGTTGGGCAGAGGCACGAAGCCCAACAAGAGGCATATAGTTCGCTGAAAAATGTTGGGCTTCCTATGTCAGCGGAAGTGACGTGGGCTAAAACTGTGGTGCGTCCCCAATGCCGTTAAGTTAGCTTTTTAGAATACCGAGTTGACGCTACTTTTTTGGTATAATGGCAGCCATTACTTCATTGTTTTTCAATAGGATATATAAGAATGACTTTGCAAGTTCCATGCCA
>JACCDO010768402.1_pt1 | contig 11435 bp, 10 predicted proteins | sample 7446101 | NCBI WGS metagenome assembly JACCDO01 (sample SAMN15323440, study PRJNA562643) | freshwater metagenome | isolation source: river surface water | place: USA:Blue River Watershed | collected 2017-08-16
AACATTGCTGACAAGGAGGCTGTCCTAGACACGATTCAAGGTTGTGCCGATGGTAGCTGTGCTTGTTCAACAGACGAGTATCAAAAAGTTGAAACCATGCAGATACTTCCTGGAGTAAATTCCATTCAGCTCAACATTGAAGTTAGAGCTGGAGAAATCATCGATCCCAACTGCATCTCTGAATGCCTTGCTCCTCATCTTGAGGTTTAAAGCAGAGTCGCCCTATAAGCCGGAGATGCTTTACTCGACCCAAAGGGTCTCTTAGAATTTTCCCATGAAAATGACCGAGCTTATGATTCGTTGGATTCCGACACTCCTTGCTTTTCCACTAGGTGGGGCAATTGCCAAGATTGCATTTGGTGGAGCTAGTAACTTAGGTAAATCGGTAGGTGGTGGTTTAATTGTTGGAGTCACAGTCGGCCTCATCCAATTTCTTGCCCTAAAGAAATACGGAGTAACCACTTCTTGGATAACAGCGACGGCGATAGCAACAATCCTCGCAGCAATCATTAACTCCTACGCTTTTTCGTTTAAGTTTGATTCTGCATCGCTTACTGGTTCAGGTCTCGTGGCAGGCCTACTCGTGGGAATCGCTCAGTCAATTTCTCAATCCCGTGACATCAAGTTCGTTCTTGTTTGGACCGTCAGCACAATGGTCGCATGGGCTTTGGCATGGTTCCTTACATCGAAGGTGATTGTTGATCCAGAAGGGCAGTATCAAATCTTTGGATCTTCAGGTGCTCTTGTTGCGACGGTCGGATTAGGCTTCGTTCTTAAATATGCATTGCCTTGGATTGATTCCTCTGCAAACTTAATTAAGTAGAAGAGTCGCCCTATAATCCGGATTATGTGAAGTCGCAGCAATTGACGATTTCAAAATCTATAGTGACCGGACTAGTCGCACAAAGTTAGCGATTCGAGTGGCATCACCTTGTGGAGCCTGCCCGACCACCGATTGCCTTGCATCGATGACCTTTGAATCAGTCCGCTGAGCACCTGCGCCGTGTACATCCAGCCACATTCCAAATTGTTTTCCTGTTGCACGACCGAAGCAGATATATGCGGCGCTTTTTCCGCTATCGAGCCCTGTTCTTGGATCGGTTTCCACATGAGTAGTTGAAGACCAATACCAAGGCCAGTCGCGCTGTCCAGCTTCATTGGTGATTTCAGTTGACATGAAGATTGAATCGATCGCAGCCGTATTTGTCTGGCTCGGAGATTTTGTGTAATCAACAATACCTTGAAGTTCTTTTACATCTGGCAAACGCCAATCCGAATGACCTAGGTAATTCTCTCTGTTCTTTGCTTGCACCCACTGAAGGGCATTTCCCCAATCCATTCCCTCAAGGCTGTCACTTTGACTCCACATGAGAGAAGTTGCCTTATCGGTGATGGTGCCGTCCTTATTATTCTGAAAATTATTAACACCATAATTCTTGGCCCCGCGAACATAATAAATATAGAACTTAGGAGTCGTAATTCCATTCATTCCGATTGCTGTTGGATATCCCTTAATTCTGCCATCTGCAAAATTGACTCCAAACATTGTCTGAAGGTATTTATACACTTTGTCTGTATAGAAAGTTGAAGTAACGATGTGGGCATCAATGAGTCGATCCCCAATAGTTAAATCCCCATAACCAAATTCGAAATATTTAGTATCTATATATGGTTTCGGCGATGTTGGTAGCTCGGATGCCAGTCCGATATCTACGCCATTGAAGTTGATCAATGAGTATGCCTCTTTAATGGTTGGAATCCGCCAGTCACTGTATCCGCCTACAGTTACATTTGCAGCACTCTCCAGCGCCTTACCAACGCTCATTTGGTCAGAAACATTAATTTTTCCATCGCCATTTAAATCTAGTGTCTTAGTCCACTGAAGTCCCGATACGAGATCAGTGATAGTTCCATCGCCATTATCTTTATAGGAAGGATTGTTACCCGGATTTTGAGCATTCTGTCCAAAAAGTAACGAGCCTACGGCAGGTTGAGAAATCTCATTTCCTTGAGCATCCCAAAAGGTATTTTGCCCAGTGCCAACAACGCGATATGTGTTAATTCCTGGTGCAGTGGATGTGGAAGCAGGAACAGCGACCGTGCGAGATTCATAGATAGCTACAACAACGCCCATAGATAGGAGAAGTAAGGATAGAAATCCAGCTGAAACTCTTAGTAATAGTTTTCCAACCTTGCTTTTTCCTACAGTTATTTTCATAGTTAAATACCCAAAGCTGCCCTCAATGCAGCTTCGGTAATTCCTAACTTCTTGGCTGCTGCAGCGATATCTGGTGGCATAGTTGTTCCAAAGGCTGCCTTCAAGGCGTCTTCAGTAATGCCAAGTTTCTTAGCTGCTGCAGCTGTATCGGGCATCGGCATCTGACCACCACCCATAGGAGGCATGGGTTGGATCTGACTAGCATCTACTTTTCCGTGAAAACAGGCTATGGAAGAACGAACATCAGCCGTTCCTAGAAGAACATAGTGATAAATACCTTTTGGAAATTCTGGAGTCGCGCTATTTATTCCATTGCACTGATCTAAATTCTTAGCCGTAATTTGCTTACCGTTTATGTCCCGATCCCCATAAATTGGAAAACCATCGAGAGCAAAACCGATTACATGTGAAGGCTTGGCTACCTTATCTACTTTTGCTGTCACGCATGTGGAGAGTCCGTGATAGTGATACGCACCGGTGTCTGGAATCGGGTGTCCAGCGCACTTATCTACAAATGACGCGGTAATTCCTTGGGAATTGGTAATTGTGAAGTTATTGGCCATAGCCACGGTCTTGTTATCGCCTTCAAAAGGGTTATAAATAACAGCACCTGAAATCATTACTCCAATTGATCCCAGTGAGGTCGCAGTGACCGCAGATGTGTATTGAGGGGTTGTTGGAATCGTAAATTTGTAAGTCTGAGCCTTAGTTGGGTCTTTGACTACTTTTGCTGTTGTGGAATCTGGAACAACTACATCTTGTGAGATTGGTACTGCGTAGTACTTATCTCGTGCATGATTTGGAATACCCGTTGGCTCCATCACGATTGAAGTCTTGCCGTATGTGAGTTTCACAGTCGGATTCCATTTAGCTGTTTTTATTGCGCTGACCGTTGTGACCGACTTCGGCGTGGATGCACCTTGTGCGGCATAGAAGACGAATGCATTAAGGGCAATAACTGCCGCTCCGGTTATTGAAACAATTAATTTCTTCATCATTCCTGCTTTTCTCTAGTAGGGAGTCTTAAATCTTGGAGAGTTGTTCATTGAGCAATGGATGTAAATATTCAAACCATTTTTCATAACCTTTGCTGTTCAAATGCAAGCCGAATGTTTCTGGGTCTTCGCAATACATGTCCTCCAATTTATTCTCATGGCGGTCCTTTAATAGTGGATAGATATCGTGGTAAGTAAATCCAAGTTTTTCCAAACCAGGTCGGATAGCCTCGTTTACAACCAGCATGCTCTCTGAAAATTCATCGCTTCTTGGGGTTAGTGAACTCCATATGACTGGAGTTTTCGGGAGAATTCCCTTAATTTTTACTGCAAGCGCCAATATGTTTTCAATTACCTCAGCTTCAGTTAATCGGTGTTTGCCAAAGTCATTTGTTCCAATCATCACTATCAGGATTTCTGGCTGAGACTTTGCAATAGCTGGGATAAGTTGATCAAGGTCGGAGGTAGTGTGGCCTGGAAAGGCAAAGTTAGTTACATAGTGATTCGGCAACCAGTATTGCCAAGGGCCTCCGTGAGTGATGCTATCTCCGGCAAAAACAACATGTTTCTTCATTACTTTTCCTCTCTCATCCAGAAATCGAGCGCTTCAGGCGCATATCTCGCCCAAGTTGCATTTGAGTGTGCGCCTCTCTTGAGTACTTCGGTCCTCAAATTGATTCCATTTCGATAGCCTCGACCTTGGATAACCCGATCAGCCAGTTGTTGCGCGGATTCATACTTGGCATCTAGACCCTTGGTTCCGCGACTCATCCATAATTTATGTCTGCCTGGAGCGGGAAATTCGCTCATCATCTTCTCTGCTAGAGGATCTCCACCAATTACCCAGTGCGGAGAGAAGCTCAGTGCGGAGTGGAAGAATTCAGGATGGCGAATGACTCCATAAATTGAGGCAAGGCCTCCCATGCTCGCACCTACGAGTGCTGACTTTTCAGGATTGAAGACATGACCGATCCTCTTTGAAATCTCGGGAACGATCACCCCAATAATCGCCTCGAGCAGTTCATCAGCCTTGAGGTCGGATGCGAATTCCTCTACTGATCCCCTCCATAGGCCGTAATTTTCAATCATCCAATTTTCCTTTAAGTTCATAAAACTGGCCGGGGTGTACTCCTTTAGGCGCCCCAGCGGATCTTGGGAATATGGAGTGTGATAAACGCATATGACGGTGGGAGGTGTTGATTTGTGTTTTTCTGCCATGCGAATACCAGACTGGGCTAACTCCCAAGTGGCACGTTGATGTGGATTGATTCCGATATTCCGTTTATCAAGAATATTCTGCCCATCATGAGCAACCAGAAGATGACTTCCTGGCTTTGATGGTGACCAGTAATCAACTGTGCGATCTCCAAATCGAACTTTGGATACCTTTCCAGGTAGTCCTCGAACTTGAAATTCCTCCACATCAATCACTGCAATTATCCTTTCGTCGAACCAGAGACGAGTCCGGTTACCAAATACTTTTGGAGTACCATGAAAAGCGTGAGCACTGGAATTGTTGCTAAGAGGGCTCCGGCGGTGAATGGACCCCAGTTCTTTGCATAAGACCCGTAAATGAATTGCTGCAATCCGACAGCGATCGTCATCTTCGGTCCATCGAGCCCCAAAATGACAGAGGTTATGAGGTACTCGTTGAGAACGCCGATAAAGGAGAGAAGAAATATCACGACAAAAACAGGAGTTGCGAGTGGAGCAACAATCCGAGCGAAGATGACACCATGGCTTGCGCCATCAATTTTTGCAGCTTCATCAATTTCGCTTGGAATAGTGTCAAAAAAGCTTTTCAACATCCAAGTATTAACTCCCAAGGCCCCCCCGCCAAAAATAAGGATCAAAGGAAGTTGACGCCCTAACCCGAGCCAAGAGAAGCTCTGTCCGAGCGAGTTGATTATGAGAAAAAGTGTGGTCGCGGCAAGAAGCTGAGGGAACATCTGAACAATCAAGATTGTATTGAGTGTAATTTTGCGGCCTTTGAATTTATGCCGGCTTAGTGAATAAGCGGCTGTGGCCCCAATGACAAGTTGAAGAGATGCGGCAGATACCGCAACCACAAGAGAGTTACGCACCCAAGTAACATAAGGTTTCTCTTCATTTGAAAAGAGCGACTTAAAATTATCTAATCCTCGAAAAGTTGGAATCAACTTTTGAGTGCTTAATTGGCCTGTGACATCAAATGCCGCGGAGATCATCCAGATAAGTGGGAAGAGGGCAAAAACTAGAACTGCAATTCCAACGATATGACGCCAGAGTATTTTTGTGAGCCAGAATCGCGCACTCTTCTTGGAGATTAACACCATTTAATTAATCCCTTCCATAGTCTTAATTCGCTTCAATCCATAAATCGACATGATGCCTACGAGAACAAAATTGATGATGGAAAGCGCACTTGCTAATCCGTAGTTGTTTCCTTCTTGGCCGTTAAAGGCCAACTTATAGGTGTACGAAATGAGGATGTCTGTCGCACCGGCGTTGCCATTTGAATTATTGAAAGTTGGTCCGCCACCTGTGAGGAGATAGATGACACCAAAATTATTAAGAGCCATCGCACCTGATGCTATTAGTAAAGGCGCAACTGTACGCAAGACAAGTGGCAATTTGATTAGCGTAAATGACTTGAATGGAGAGGCTCCATCAATCTCCGCAGCTTCAATAATTTCACCCGGAATGGCCTGAATTGCGCCTGTGGTAATCAGGAACATGTAAGGGAAGGAAATCCAAAGCTCAACTATCAAGATCGCAATCCGAGCCCAACTAGCATCGGTAAGCCACGGTATTTCACTGTGAAAGAGTCGGTTGACTACTCCATTGGATGTTTGGAATAAACCTGCCCAGACAAGAACTGAGAGAACGCTCGGAATTGCAAGGGGTGTAATGAAAATGGTCCGATAGATGCGCTTACTTTTGAGAGCAGGAAAATTGAAAACCAAAGCAAGAATAAGCCCCATCAGAAACGCTAATACAACAGAGATAAAGGCGTTAACAAAAGTCCATGCGAGGACAGCGAGCAAAGGTCGTCGAACTTCCGGATTTGTGACAATTGAAGAGAAGTTTCTAAATCCAACATTTGCCTTCCAACCAGGATAAAGAATTTCGCCGGTTGCGCTAACCATCTGACCATTATCATTCGGCCGATATGTAATTGCCGTTGAAATCTCGTGGATTTCATCAACTTCGGGAATATAGACCAATCCAGGAGCAAAAGCTTCCAGATACTCAAAATCACTTGGGATCAGAACTTCTTGGGAGGGTAATCTAATCTGCATCGCTTGAAGTAGATCTGATATTTCGGAATATTTTGTTGGCGAAATTATTTCAAATTCTTTAACGCTGCTGATATCACCATTTAGATCTATCCGCAAATCACTTTTATAAAGTGGATAAACGGTGTCACTATTTCCAGCCCAGAAACCTTTATCGGAATATTCAAAAACTGCAAAAATTTCTCCCGTTAATTTCTGAGTTGCCGCAAAGTATCGACTGGGTTTTTGATTTTCAATCGAAATTCGAGAATCTTCTATTATTGCTTCAATTGCTTGGCTCTTCGTTAATTGATGGCCATTTGAGTCATTAGTAAAGGCAACTTGACCTGAGTAGAGCGCTGGATAGATGTGGAAAAAGATTAAGAGGATCACACCAGGAAGAAGGTATTTTCCTGGAATGTGTTTTTCAGACATGTAGACGCGCGCACAAAGCAGTGCGGAGATCAGCGTAAGGATTCCGAGAAACCAAGACTTATCAAGGAGAAGCTTTATACCCCCCGCGGCTAGCAGAATTGAGAGTATAGAGATCAAGAAGGTCTGAGCCCTCTTACGACTCTTATTGCTAATTCTCATCAATCCTGCCCTTCATGTGAATCGCTCGAAAGCAAATCAAATGAGAGACCCCGGCAGGCACAAATGCGGCGCCCGGGGCCTCTCTTCCCTTTGAGGTTTAGTTTCCGAGAGCCGTATTAAGGTTCTTGGAAGCCGTCTTCATAGCTTCGCCAAACTTGGACTTTCCCGCAGCCCAATCCGCAAAAGCTCCATTCCAATATGTCCAAACGCTATTCATTTCAGCAACATTTGGCATAGGAATACAGATTGCACCGTATGCGCCCATCTTTCCAGCTGCGCTGTTCTTATCTACAGCCGCTGCTGCTTCAAGGTTCGCTGGGAAGCTGCTATTTGCATTGGTGATTGCTTTGCTAAACGCCTTAGTCTGTACAACTTCGGTAAGGAATTGCTTGGCAATGAACTTATTCTTTGAGAATCGATTCATGTACATAGCTGAGACGCCGCTAAATGCTCTTGCTGAGCCGCCCTTTACGGAAGGCACTGCCGAGATGTCGTACTTAATTCCAGCCTTATCGAGGCCTGCGAGAGACCATGGTCCAACGATTGCATACGGGGCCTTCCCATTTGTGAAGTTAGAGGCATCGTATGTATTGCTCTTATCAAACAGCTTTGCGGCTAGCCACTTATCCATTAGTGAAGCGTTCTTGGCTAGATCCTTTGAGTAGAGTCCAACATTTCGAGTGCTTGTGTACTTTCCATTGTTATTTGAAAATACATATCCACCTACTGAATCGAAGAATGGTTGCATAAAGTAGCCATCGATATGGGTCACAATACCCACTTCAGCTTTACCGGATCCGATGAGCTTGGTAGAGGTGCTCTCTAATTCTGACCAAGTCTTTGGTGCGCCACTTGGGACTAACGCAAGGTTTGTAGCTAGTGCAATATTGCTGATTGAAATCGGAATACCCCAGGTGCCGTAGTTAAAGCTCACGCCCTGAACTGCAGCCGCAGGGTAGGCATTCCTATCGATGACTGTGTTCAAAGATGTAACAACACCCGACTTCACCAATGTGCCAGTGTTGTCATGTGTTGCAACAAATAAATCTGGACCAGCGCCAGCGGGGCCGAGTTTGCTCAAGCCACAGTCACCGAGACCGCACTTAGCGAGAACGGTCACTTTCACGCCATTCTTTTCAGCCCAGTCACTTGCAGCAGCCTTATAGACGGCTTCTTCTCCAGAATTTACCCAAATAGTTAGTGATCCTGCCGCTTGTGCCGGCGCGATTGATCCGAAAACCAATAACGCAGCGCTCAAGAGGCCTACTCCCAAACGATGCTTTCTCATTACTTCCCCTTAATTCGCTCAATCATCGACGCGCGTCGATAATGCGGTAATCTACTCAGGTGATCGACGCGAGTCAATAGTTTTCCTAGCAATAACTAGAGAAATGGGGACGGGCGAAAATGACAACACGTGCAGATGTGGCCAAGCTCGCCGGCGTCTCCGAAAGTACGGTCTCCTATGTTCTCTCAGGCAAGAGGCCGATAAGTGAGGCAACTAAAAAGCGTGTATTAGCAGCGATTGATAAGTCCGGCTATAAGTCCAATTATGCTGCGGCAGCGCTTGCAGGCGGAACTCCACGTTTAGTCACGATGATGATTTCAAACCTTTTCAAAGAGCGAAGTTCGCAAATTATCGGAACTCTTGTTGAAGGTGTCGTCGACGGCGTCGATGAATCTGGCTTTCACAGCGTGATCTGGCCAGTATCTGAGAATGCAGATTCAGATATTAAGCTTCTTTTGAAAACCAATATTTCTGGCGGCGTTATCTTAATGAACGTTAGTGAGAATGATCAGCGCGTCCATCTTCTCAACAGCGAAAATGTCCCATTTGTGGTGTTGGGTAGAACAGATGTTGGCTTTGATTATAACTTTGTCGATCGAGATTTCGATGGCAGAGATCGACTGGCGTTTGAGAAACTGAAAGAGCTTGGACATAGCGAGATTGGCGTGATCTTGTATGGAAAGGTTATTCGTCCCAACCTTAGAAAAATCGCAAAAGAACTCAAGTTAAATCTCCATCTCATTCCAACTCAGAATACTTTTGAAGGCGGCGGTGAAGCTGCGAGAATCCTCAAAGAGCGCTATCCGCAGGTAACTGGAGTTATTTCGTTACTCGATGTAGCAACACTTGGTTTTGTTGAATCAGCAGAAAACAAAGGGATTTTGATACCGGAAGAGGTTTCACTGATTGGCCTCAATATGCTGGAGTCGCAGGCTGAGTCAATTTCTCCATCGATTTCCACGATTGTGTATGACGCTTATGAAATGGCTAAGTCTTGCGGGAAATTGATGGTGGACGTCATCTCTGGTGACACATCAAAACCAACTGTGGGTCAATTATGGACTGGTGTTTATATGGAGCGGGAGACCGTTGCTCAGGTGAGGAGAAACCGTGATAACTAAGCACGTTGCTAGAGTTATTCCACATCACGATGGAAGCGATTTGTATGTCAGCAATAGCGCGCCAAATCTTGGCGATACCGTTACTCTCAAAGTGCGCGTGCCACGTAGCTACCACTTTAAGGAAGCATATGTTCGTCTCTATGAAGATGCTGAGCCTCGAATCTTTAAACTTGGGGAAAAATCAAAGACCCGTAATGAGACCTGGCTTCAAGTAAAGGTACGAATCACAAATATCCACACTGTATATCGTTTTGTCTTTGTCGGTGAAGGAAAGTTCGAATGGCTTAATGCACGTGGTTTATTCGATCATGATGTACATAGCAATTGCGATTTTCAAATTGTGGGAATTCCAGAGAATCCAGGCTGGATTAAGAAATCAGTTTTCTATCAAATTTTCCCAGACCGATTTGCAAAGTCTGGAAAGGTAGATATCACTCCCGACTGGGCATATCCCCGTGAGTGGAATCTTCTTCCGAGAGGTCGTGGCAAATACACCGGCAAAGAACTTTATGGGGGAGATCTGTGGGGCGTCGAAGATAGGTTGAGCTACCTCCAAGATTTAGGTATCAATGGAATTTATCTCACACCTATATTTCCTGGACGTTCTAACCATCGATATGACGCGACGAGTTTTGACGTTGTCGATCCGGTTCTTGGTGGCGATAAAGCATTTATATCTTTGATAGAGAATGCCCGCGAGAGAGATATAAGAATCTTGGGAGATTTAACCTCGAATCATTGCGGAGAGGGTCACGCTTGGCTGGCAGCTGCTAAGAAAAGTAAGAGCTCAAAGGAGCGTTCATACTTTTATTGGGATAAAGCAATCAAGTGGGGATATGTCGGTTGGTTTGGATTGGCTTCGCTTCCAAAACTTAATTATTCATCAAAAGAACTCCGCAAAGCCGTTTATGAGGGCAAGAACTCCATAGTGAAGAAGTGGCTATCACCGAAATTTGGTATGGCTGGCTGGCGAATTGATGTGGGTAATATGACCGGCGTCCAAGGAGCGGAAAATCACCATCTCGAAGTGATGCAGGGAATCCGTGCGGCCATGCATGAGGTTAATTCAGATACCTGGCTGGTTGCTGAAAATGGAGATTTCCTCGCGAGTGACTTAAATGGTCTCGGCTGGCAAGGCGCTATGAACTACCAAGGATTTTTGAGACCATTTTGGAACTGGATGAATCGAAACCCAGAAATTACCGGCGGCTTCCAGGGACTTCCCTTTTCTATGCCGAAAATAAATGGAATCCAACTTGTCGAATCCATGAAAGAGTTCAACTCATCCATTCCTTGGAGGTCACTCACTGCGAGCATGCTGATTTTGGATTCACATGACACCGCCAGATTTAGAACAGTTGTTCTTGGAGATCGTGATGCGCACGTAGCCGCTATGACTATGTTGATGACCTATCCCGGCGTGCCTTCAATTTTCGCAGGAGATGAAATCGGCTTGGAAGGATCTTGGGGAGAAGATGCACGTCGAACCATCAATTGGGAAGATAGGACTGGATGGGACACATCATTTCAATCTTCAGTCAGGGAGCTAATTCGCCTTCGAAGGAAGAGTCACGCACTCATCGAGGGTGGCTTAAGGTGGGTTGCGGTTGAAGATGATTATCTGGTTTATTTGAGAGAGTCAAAGAGGGAAACAATTCTGGTACTCATCTCCCGAAAAGGTATTTCTACCGTTATTGATGTTGGGAGTCTTGGGTATCAGATTTCAGGGACTCGATTCGGAGCACCTGCAGCGGGATCAAAGATCATAATTAATTCCATAAAGGCTACAAGTGGAATTTGGGCACTTAAGCCAGTTCCATGATTCTAGAAAATGTAGAAGAGTCGCCCTATAAGCCGGATCCTGTAGTTCTTTCGAACCGATCACCATCCATCTAGATCTGTAATTACTTACAGATTCAAGCAACCTACCCGATAGCTTGCGCGAGCAACGCACTATCTTCT
>JACCDO010252733.1_pt1 | contig 11434 bp, 5 predicted proteins | sample 7446101 | NCBI WGS metagenome assembly JACCDO01 (sample SAMN15323440, study PRJNA562643) | freshwater metagenome | isolation source: river surface water | place: USA:Blue River Watershed | collected 2017-08-16
GCTAATAGAATGGAATAATATTGTGTAAGAATAGGATACTATGGTGATATAAGCAGTGTCGAACCTCGCAATTCACTCATTTCACTCGTATGGTCTACCATTCTTGTCTTTCTTTTTTTGTTTTTGAATGCTGATGTATGCGCCTTTGCACTTAGGAACGACACACGTCACCAACAGACAGAAATTTCCATAAGACGGAAAAGATTAAAAATATATGCCGCTGCTACTAACTAATATGGAGAGAAGAAGATGGCGAAGATGAATGCATAATACAGATGACTAGTTGACGACACGTTTCTATCTACTTTTTGTAACTCTATTGGATAACATTAATTTTATCGCTGACAAGTTGCACGAGTTAATTAAGAACTGTTGTGTACCTTCCTTCCATCAAGTATCCTTCCTGTACCAGATCAAACATTATAGAAGTGGTTGTTGTGTAGAAGCGGGAAGTTCCGCGGGAACACCCTTGCCGGAACTTACTCGTAGAAGAGTGAGTCACAGAGTTCGATAGGCAATCGTTGTGTTAGAGAGGGGTTTGTGACTCCGATGAAACTATTTGTGACGACACAAACAGCCGCTAATCGGATACAAAAGGTAGCAAAGGTATTCAGTGTTTTGGGCTCGAATAGCGCTAGTAATGGTGAGTACATCAATGTTTTAAATCTGGATTTGATTTATTTCAAATTTGATATCGCCAATAACATGTGGCAATCAGTTGACAAAGTAGTTGATGAATTTTTGTCTCTTGACTTCTATCACAGTGGCAGTAGTGCATCCAATGAGGCAGAGCCATCACCGGCTGAGGACAGCAGTCACAATACGGTTAAGGATAGTTTAATTAATAGAGTTAAAGATAGACTATTTAACAAATCTGTTAAAACTAGAATAAGCCATCGTAGTATTGAAAATAGTAACATAGCAAGTAGTAGGGATAATGCTAGTAGTGTTTCGACCTCAACATCAGAGCATGTAATTGACATTCAGCTTAAGGAATTAGTTATGCCTTGTGGCGCAAATAATGAATACTTGGGATGCATCGAAAACGGACTTTCACTGCGTTATAACTCGGTAGACAAACTGCCGAATATGTATTATGTCTCCCTTGCAAATGTATATATCCGGTTAGTACCAAGTAACACCCTGTCGCTGTTATTTGAGGTAAATAATTTAGAGAACATGAAATCTTTTTTACAGCAGAATAGTTTAGTTTACGAGGAGATCTCGTATGATCAATTGAATAAGACCAATCAGTTGGTAGTGCACGCTGCCAATATCCAAATCAGGTTCATCGCTCGGAATCAATCATTGAAGTCCTATTGGATAGAAAACAACAGTGCGTTGCTGGAGAATACTATCAAAGAAATACAACACAACCACGTAACGGGCGATCCCGGTGCTGCCGCCGGCGCTAAGAAGTACGATGGCACGGATTGCTGGCATGAATTCAGATATATACTTAGAAAACAACCCCATAAATTTTTGTAAATTATTGTAGTCCAACGCAAGGAAGAAGCCAACGAGTTGGATAGCAACGCAACTACTGTGGAATATTGTACTTTTGTATACATAACCTTACACTATAACTCTATTGCTCTACCTCTTTGGCATCGTCACTAGTTTCTGTTACCACCGCACTGTCATCAGTGCCTTCGTTGTTATCACTTTCATTACCTGCAGCACTAGCACTTGCTTCGCTCGCTTTAGCTGCCATCCCACTCATCATCTTTTCGATTTGCGATTTAAATGGTCGTTCTAAATTTCCAATGGCATGAAATCGAAATAAATGTATCTGCACAATCGGGCTTTTGAACTTGTTCATCATTCCCATCAACGGTACGAACAGCAGCGGCTTCCCTACCTTGGTAATCATGTGCATGTAAGTAACAGAAAGAATTTCGAATATCAAACCATTCGATATCTTCTTTAATTCCATGATATCAAACTCTTTTATTGTAATCTTACTCTGTGGTTGCTGATCACCTGCTCCTACAGCAGCAGCCATACCACCTAATTTATCACCTATACCTAGCATCTTTAATGCACTGTTCATTGATGGCATTCCTTTCCCATCAACTATTTCTGTCTGATCATCGAGTGATTCGATTCTTGTTAAGATATATTTATACAATAATTGGGACAATACTATATAGAAAACAAATATAAAACGTGAATTCCTGCGGATTATTCTATTCTCAAAATCTAATTTAAATATTAAGTGTGATCCAAGCATGTAGAAGACCGAAGATAGTACTTGTAGGACCATATCTATTCGGGATTGTCTACTTATTATCGCCTGTTTTTCACTTTCATCTAGAGGTCTAGCAGCTACCTTTATTTTCTGTTTTTTATTATGTTTCTTATTACTCTTTTTTGATTTTGTCTTCTTAACAGTTTTAGGTGTCACAACAGTTGCTTCATTTGCTTCTATTGGTGCAGCAACATCATCGGTTGCGCCTGCACGATATAGTAATGATCGATGGATATTTCTATCAATAACTGTTCTGCATTCCACTAAATAGCACACGCATATGACAACTATCAACAGAAACAGCGCCGCCATACCTCTTTAATAGCTGCAAGTTCTATCTAAAGTACTGGATCTTTGACAATTCTTTCGAATTTCTTTGTACGTACGGTGATGCCTCAAGATCTGCCGGTACTGCGCGTCTAGCAAGAGAAGAAAGCCGTTAAAAAAGAAACACAAAATATTTACTTGGCATACAAACAGTGGCTTAGTTCAAGGAGCTAAGCAGGTTGTTGCTGCTGCGGTTGGTCTTGATCCCACTCTGCTTGGACCAGAGTTGATGGTATAATCCCTCGCGGCTCAGCAGTTGATCGTGCGATCCCACCTCAACTATCTCGCCCTTGTCAATAACCACGATCTTGTCGGCGTTGCGGATCGTCATCAGGCGGTGCGCGATGATGATGATTGTCTTCTGCTGACTGGATGATTTAGAAAGCTTATCAATAGCTTCTTGAACTAATTTCTCTGATGTTGCATCAAGTGCGGAGGTGGCTTCATCAAACAAAAGAATACCGGCGTTTTTAATGAGTGCACGCGCAATACAGATGCGCTGCTTCTGCCCACCACTAACAAGGATGGATCCCTCGCCGACGTCCGTGTCGTATCCCTCCGTGAAGGAAGTGATGAAGTCGTGCGCGTTACTCGCAATACAAGCATTTTTCACATCTTCATCCACTACGTTGACACCGCTCACTGCTACGACTTGACCCATCTCCACATCGACATCGGTGGTTACCGGCATGTTGTACTTGCCGTTGGACTTGCTGGCAGAAGCAGCAGGTGTTGCGCCTCCTTCTGTTATAGTGATGTCACCATACTCACGACGACCACGTTGAATATTTTCAGAAATACTACCTTTAAACAGCACTGGCTCCTGTCCCACCCAACTTAGCTGGGACCGCAACCACCTCACGTTGTAGTTGCGAATAGGCTCATCATCTAACAAAATTTCTCCACTAACTGGATCATAAAATCGCAACAACAAGTTGATAATAGTACTCTTTCCACTGCCGGATGGACCCACAAAAGCAACGACTTCACCGGGATTGATGACTAGGTTGAAGTTCTTGCAAACGACGGAGTCGGGACGAGTTGGATAAACAAAATTAATATTTCGTAACTCAATTTTGCCTTTGATCGCCGCGGTGGGACGCGCGCCTTCGGACGACAAACCGTTGATCGGTGAGTTCTTGGCGTCGTCAATATTCTTGAACACACGTTTTGCGGCTATTAATCCGGCTTTTTGATCACCCATATCCGTCATTGCTTGACCCAGTCCTAGTGCGCCAAGCATCAGAGCTAAGATAGCCGTCATCATCTCCTCGAACGACACGTCGCCGGACTCAATCAACGTCGATCCGTACCAAAATAGCAGTGCGTAAGTAAGAAACAGGACCGTATTAGACCCGCCGAAGCCGAGTCCCGCAGTGATACTTCGCTTGATTCGCTTCTCGCTAATTCCGTTGGTTATCGCGCAATAAGTGTCCGCAATTTTGAATTGCATAGAAAACGCCGCGATGGTTCGCATGTTGTTGAAGGCTGTGGAAATAATGGCACCATGTGTGACCGGTACCGTCTCGGTTGCCTTCCCATTCTTACTATTATTACTAACTTTGTTATTGGCGTCATCCCCGTCGTTGTCGTACTGCTGACCGGCAATCGCCTGCATCTGGATCGCCGAGGCGACGATATTCAACGGAAAAGTCGCCAAGACAACTAAAGTAATCTGCCAGGAAGCGGACAGGCCGATCCCCAGCCCGATCACCAACGTGAAAAGCGCTTGAATTTGCTTGGCTAAAGCCTCGCCAAAAGCCTTGTGAATAACGCGGGAATCGTCAGCTAACTTGGTGGTTAGGGCGCCGACGGCGTTTTCTTCGCGATCAAAAAAACCAATTTCCCGTTTAAGAATTGCTTCGAACATCTCACCGCGCACTTTGTAACTGATGTTTTCACCTACTTTGCCAATGCCCCAAAAGTTTAAAGTTGAAGAGATAAGACTTACTCCGGACAGCAAGATATAGTACCCTGCTAGCTCCACACCCTTGGCCTTCATCCTTGAGGCCGAGGTGTAGTAGAACATGTTCTGTGTCTTGGCTAGCAACATACCCCAACATGGGAAGATGGCGCCGAAGGTGCACGCACCGAATATGCCGAGTGCAAGCCACACGATGTTCTCGTTGACTAATCCCCAGGACCGCTTCCATAGTAAATCTTTTTCTTTTTCATCGATTATTTCCTCCACAACGGCAGTTACCGTGTCAACTTTGGCTGCTTTCTGGTCATCACTAGCCGCGCTCATCTTACGAACTTTTTCTGTTTCTACTTGTTCCACAGCCTTTTCATCCTGTGCTGTTTCCACATCCCCACCGGTAGTCATTTGAAGGCGTACTAGGTCCGCATAGATACCATTTTTAGCAATGAGTTCCTCATGCGAACCGATCTCTACGATCTTGCCGTCACTTATCGTGGCGATCTTGTCTGCGTTGCGGATGGTGCTGAGGCGATGCGCGATGATTATAGTCGTTTGCGCCTTGGTAAGAGACAGTTTATCAATGGATTCTTGCACAATTTTCTCGGAAACAGCATCTAATGCCGATGTTGCCTCGTCTAGTAGTAATATTGATGGTTTCTTGACGAGTGCACGAGCGATGGCCACACGTTGCTTCTGGCCGCCACTCAAGCTGACTCCGTTGGAGCCCACCAAAGTCTCGTATTGATTCTCAAAAGACATGATGAAGTCGTGCGCATTCGCTTGCTTGGCAGCTAGAATTATTTGTTCGCGCATTTCTTTGGCGTTAATATCTGCACGTTCTGCGTCACCAAGGCCGTATGCAATGTTTTCTGCGATGGTTCCGGCGAAGAGAATGGGCTCCTGGCCGACGTAACCGATCTGGTTGCGCAACCATCGCACGTTCAACTTGCTTATTTCCTTGTTATCCAAGCAGATACTACCACTTGAAGGGTCGTAAAATCGGAGAAGGAGATTCATGACGGTGCTCTTGCCACACCCAGATCGTCCAACTAATGCAACGGTTTCGCCTGGATTAATCGTTAGGTTGTATCCGTTACACACCGCAATATCTGGTCTTGTTGGGTATGAGAACACCACGTTATCTAGGGTGATGAGACCCTTAGGCTTGACCTCTGGCTTCTCACCGGTGTCCGCGAACCCGTCAATCAACGGCTTCCTGTTAATGATTTCCATCATTGGGTAAATGGCGGCTTTAGCAGATGTGAACGCAGCAAGAGGTGGCGCGATTTGACCGAGTGCCATCGAACCCATAATAACAGAGAAAAATACAGCTAAGATGTTACCACCAGTAATGCATGTTTCACCAGTGCAAGGGTGGCCTATTTGGTCAGCAACTAGCTTGGATCCGTACCAAAACCCTAGCGCGTAGGTAAGAAACGCTGCGCCGAAGACACCGCCGTTACCTAAACCAACATTTAAACCTTTTATTATTCCTATTTTTTTGCATTCATTTAAAAATTCAAGATATTTATTGATAATGTCTGGTTGTGCATTCAAGGCTGTAACAGTGCGGATGTATGTCAATGCTTCAGTAGCCAATCCACCTGCACTTGCATATTGTTCTAATGATTGATTATTTGCGGCAGTAATTGCGGTAATCATAAATGATCCAGCAAATCCAATGAGAGGAAATGATGCCAACAAAACTACCGTTAATCTCCAGCATAAGTATAAACCAACAAAAAACGCGGCAAAAAATTGCGCGAAATATTGCATTAAATCACCTACTTTTCTACCAAGTCCATCTTGTAATTTACCAGTTAAATCAGCTAATTTTGAACTTAATTGACTAGGATTTGATGAATCAAACCAACCGATTTCTTGTTTCAATATCGCTTTCACATATCTTTCTCTTAGTTTCTGTGTTTGTCTTTCACCAGTAGTACTCCAACAAGCAACTTGTGCTAATCCAGTAAATAAATTTGCAATAGCAACATATACAAAGTCTAGTGCAATTATTGCTATTCTTTCTGAAAATGATGCAGGGTTTGAATTTAATGCATCAAGCATTTTACCGAATAAAACATTAAAAAATGGAATAGATGCACCAGTTATCAACGCACCAATAGTTCCAACAACCATCAAGAAATAATCATAAGGTTCAGCTGCCGAGAATAACTCACTTAATTTGCCACTTCGTAAGTCCTTGTCGTCTTTGGCAACTACATCTGTCTTGGCATCAGCCTTGACGTCTGCATTCTTCTCAGACGCCATCACAATGCCTTTCTTCTACTCACGGATACAAGGACAGAGGACTGACTCATGGAAGGCCGCGGAGAGAAGAAGGTAGTGCTCCCCAGTATTCTACATAACTTATTAGAAGAAGAAGGGTCGCTACGGCGAGGGTAATTGTTAGTAATCGCTTAATTTAGAATATATACATACTATTAGTAAGTTATTTTGATCGTAGATGGTTATTTACACGAATGAAGTTCAGACCAAAGTCGCACTGCAGCATTAATTCCTTGATTCTTTGCAGCCAATAGTAGCAGCCGAGGAATAACTATATTGTGAATCTATTTTAAAGAATTATTTACTATCCCATCGTGGTATCGCACAGCTGAGGAGTCCGGAGTTGTCATCAAGGAATTTTTGGGCAACTAAAAGGAAAGGAACAGCAGTTAATAGAAGAAAAGGATAAGTTCTGATACCTCCATCCATGGTCACATTGGCGCAGATATTTGGCGGGTTCGTCCTGTATTTTTCATCTACCCTTTGTGCGTCTGGTGGCGTGGGAGGTGGCACACTTAATGTGCCTATTCTGTACTATATCTTTGGTTATTCCTTCCATAATTCCGTAATATTATCGTTATGTACATTAGCTGGGAACTATTTGCTTCAGACACTTGTTAATATAGCACGTAGGCATCCTAAGGATAAAGGTAGACTTTTGATCTATTGGGATGCGATTTTAGTTTTGTTACCCGCTGAATTAGGGGGATCTAATATTGGCGTTATCTTGAGTGAAATATTTGCTGAGAGTTTACTATTACTTTTAGCTATATTACTGTTAATATTTGTTCTTCCACTAACTTATTTTAAAGCCCAAACAGTTTGGGATCATGAAACTACTGTTATAGATGCAGTTAATGAGAGTCGATTAGGTAGAGGTAATAGTACTTCATCACAATTATCACCTTTAGTTGAAGTACCTTCCGATAATAATTTTGTTACTCGGGATGCAGAAGCAAATGAAAGCAATGAATTATTAGGAAAACCAAAAGTTTCCGTTAAAATTCCATGGTTAATTATTAGTATTATTGTCATTTTTGTTATATTTTACGTTATTTTGTATGTTGTTGAGAACTCTTTCAGTGCGTGCAGTTGGAAGTACGCCTTGACCATAAGCTCCATCTATCCAATAATTATCATTGAAATTGTGTGGGGTTATCTGTACTTGATGAAGCAGCAGAGTGATGAGCCATCGACGGTTTTAGTTGGCGACATTCACTGGAAGGATACATCATTTTTAGCACCAGTTTTGGCATTTAGTATCGGTATAATTACCAGCTTACTCGGTATCGGGGGAGGTGAGTTGATGGGACCAATGTTGTACATGTTGGGAGTATTGCCGCTTGTGACATCAGCTACTATTGCCATCATGTCACTGGTCAACACCTCAAGTTCTATCATACATTATATGTTCCTTAATGAAGTGGATTATTCCGCGGCATCCGTTTTATTTGTGATTGGTGCTGCTGGTGGTCTTACTGGTAGAGCCGCTGCTATATACGTGGCCAAGCAGTACGGCCGTCCATCAATCATGATCTTTGTTATATGTATTGTCCTTTTATTCTCGCTGTGTCTGTACGCCTACGACCTGTCCGCGGACGACAACTCGTGGCAGTTCTCCTCGCTGTGCGGCTAATATAGATTTTATTATTTGTTACATAAAAATTTTGAATATTTTTGAAAAAAGCGGTACCAAAAAAATTTTCGCTGAAAAACACACCCATAATAAAAGGCGCGGCAATGGATAAGCTGCGGTCTCTGGCGAAACTTTGTCGGAGTACAACGTCTGAGGTGCAGGCAAGACAGCTGTTGGCAGAAATAACTGGAATTATTTCGCAAGTTTTAATCGAAACAGTGCGTAATAACGGTGTTCCATCATGGGATAAGCAATTACTATTGGAGCAATCTGCAATTTTGTATGAAGAGGTAATACCCAATTACAGTAAGTCGACAGATGAACTGCTGATGAATCAAATGACAGTTTTGATGCATTATATAATTAAGCTTTGTTACACTATTATAATCAATGAATTAAGTCGAGAGAACAATATGGAAAGTATATTTTACTTGTGCACTAGCTGTAGTGAAAGAAGTGAAAAACATACTGGAGCGTTAGTCAAAGATCTGCTTGCGGTGTATCGGCCACAGTTAGAGCGGTTGATTTCGTCGAATGACATTAGTTATGTAGAGTATTTATTCGATTCATTCCAATCAACGGAAGGTTTCCTTCGAAAAAAAGTAATTTCATCGACGAAACCCAATAAAGTTAGTAAGGAAGCAGCGCCAGCAGCTGCTAGTGCCAGTGCACAAGTTAGTATTGAGGAACAAGTAGAAACAATCAAGAGCATTTTCAACACCTATGGTGACCAGTTTATAATCTCATGTTTACTTTACTTCGACAATGATTCTAGTAGAGTTATTAACGCGCTGTTAGAAGACAATCTACCACCTCAATTAGCTAATTTAGATAGGAGTGTCCAGCGGGTGTGGATAGGTAAAGGTGGAGGAAAAGATAATTTTATTAATCGATATAGTAATGAAAATAGTAACAACATCAATCAAATTGCGATGAAGCAGAACGAACAGCGGTATAAGCAGATAGAGAAGGAGCGCATACGGGCTCTGGAGAGGCAAGAGGAAAATGATAAGCTGCTCATCAGTAGGGAGTATGGTGATGACTATGACGATCAATACGATGATGTGGTATCAAGTGTAAGCGGACCAACACCAACGGCTAGTGAGCCAGTTGCTAGCAAGAAAAATAATAACGTTGTTATTGACTGGAGTGTTAGAATGAAGGAGACGAAGCGCATCAACACCCTCATCAAGCAAGAAGAGGAAAATCTCAAGTACTGGCAGGACCTGGCTATCGACAATAAACTATCGTCGGTTGTGGAAGCACAAGATAATAGTGACGAAGACGGTGATGACGTGCTTCCAGCGCCATCGACTAGCGTGGTGCGTGCACCTAATACCGGTGGTGCTGCGCCGAAGGGAAGTAACAAATTAAGTTCCACGGTCCCTCCTAACACCTCGACGAGCACCAAAGAAACAGAAAACAAAACCAAGTATAGAACGAAACGATTCGATAAGCATCACCAGAAGGACAAAGCGCAGCGCAAGTTCGGTATGAATAATGGATAGTTGTACACACTCACAAGCCTTGTCTATAGCTGTTGATAATGAACCTTGTTTACACTATTTTGCTTCATTTCCACGTGATTTTCACTTCCTAACGACACATATCCCCTGCTGCTTTTATCGTTGACTTGAAACAGTAACGAGCCGGTCTTGACGCTTTCTTGCATCCGAATTACGTATATTACACCAGACACCGCAAGCAACAAGAACATACAAATAACGAATACTTGCCCCATACCGACAGAATCGTCGCTGTGACTGGCTGCCATCGACTCCTTGTCATCGCCGTCTGTGTCGTCGTCTACCTCCGCATCATTCAGTAGTTTATCGATGTAATCCCTCTCACTAGGTAAATCCACGTCATTGAATGGAAGGTCGTACATGAAGCGCGTAATCATGTCCAGCGCATTAGCCGGTAAATCCATCGGAAGCAGGTGGCCGGAGTTCCGAACGATCAAAAATGATAAATTATCTAAGCTGAAGTGCTCTCCTGCGACGTCGTTGTTGAACTTCCAAAGACTCCTTGATGCGCTGTTCCATCGCTTGGAATTCCACGAGTGCGCCTCTAACACATGCAGAGTGCCTAGTGTATTGCAGTTCAAATCAAACTCGCCGCTGTATAGCAGCACTTTGATCTTCGTTACCAAGTATTGCAGCGAGGGGACGGCTGTGTTTGGATGTGTTCCTTTCAGCGCACTATTGATGGCGTCATTGCACACCTCCCACTTGGGTGGTGCATAATAATTAGTCGACGCGGTGTACCCTTTTTCTGGTTGGAAATTAATGCCAGGCAAGTTGTAGCCACGCACGTGCAGGGCTTCTTGCACTTTCTCGTTGTTGAAAAATCTAAAGAATGGTCCACCTGGCTTAATAATGTTGTCATAACCAACGAATGTCGCGGTGTTGTACTCGTTGGGTTTACCGGCGGCATCCAGCACAGCGCTCATTGTGTTACACTCGATGTTGTTACTCGTTCCGTACTGCGATGCAGTGCGGTCCATGCACCTGACATATTGATCATCGATGTACGATTTGGCACCTAGAGGTATCAACCCGTGAGTATATGCATACTCACTGTACGATGCAAACTGTATTGCGTCATCTATTGCGCCATTTCCTATTGCAACACCTTGAATGTTTATGTATTTGGGGTTTGTTGCGTCCATTGTTTCTTGTGTTCTGACTATGTGTTCTGCTATATATGGAATATAGAATCCGGCGTAAGACTCGCCACTTATGTATATATCGACAGAAGATTGATACTCAGGGAAAATTGTAATAAATTCAACTAAAAACAAGTAAAAGTCGGTTGCAACTTTGTATTCATCGTCAATAATAGTAGAGTGATTGGATGCCATAGAGTATCCCGTTCGAACTGGTTGTTCAATATATATAACATCAGCCACTTCATTCCATGAAAATTCATTGAACTTTAAATAAAATGAACTGATATCATCGTTATTAGACGAATCACTACTACTGCTACTACTACTTATATCAAC
>JACCDO010437312.1_pt1 | contig 11434 bp, 10 predicted proteins | sample 7446101 | NCBI WGS metagenome assembly JACCDO01 (sample SAMN15323440, study PRJNA562643) | freshwater metagenome | isolation source: river surface water | place: USA:Blue River Watershed | collected 2017-08-16
GATCCTCATCGTGGTAATTTACTACAAACTCCTAGTGGTGACTTGGCTTACCTAGACTTTGGCATGATGTCTGAAGTGCCAGCAACGGAACGGTATGCTCTCATCGGGACTGTTGTTGGCCTGGTAAACAAGGATCTAACTATGGTTATAAACAATCTACAAACACTTAGTTTTTTTCCTGATGCAACAAATACCACCTTAGTGATCGAGGCGTTGGAGCAAGCCGTGGCCGACTCCACCATGGATAAAGGAGTGGGATCGTCACTTAATTTCACTCGTTTAAACCAAAATATTGAAAAAATTAGTGATAAATTACCGTTTCGATTGCCACCTTTTTATACTTTAATCATTCGCACGTTGACTATCCTCGAGGGACTCGCGCTATACGTGGATCCCTCTTTCCGGTTAATACGCGGTGCTTATCCCTTTATAGCCAAACAAATATTAACATCGAATAACCCTGAACTAATGAAGTTACTGCGTAGTATTGTTATTAACCCAGACGACGGAAAGATCCGTTGGGACAAATTAGAACAAGTTTTATCAATAAGTTCTAATGCAGACAGTGCTATGCAAGGGGATTTCAACGCATTAAAACAGGCGCAAGTTCGCTCAGATCTTACACTAACATATAGTAATCAACAAGTGAGTAGTAACTACACAATGGATGTTATCCTTACTATTGTTGACTTCTTACTATCAGAGAACGGTCAGGTGATACGAGAGCCGTTAATCAATGAGATTGTGGACTCCTTGGACGCCATGGGACTGACCATCGCATCCTTTGCATCAGTTGCAACCAACGGATTCATTCCAAAACCACGTGATAAACCAGATAAAGAAAAAATTGATCAACTATTATTATTACTTAGAACCGCTTTAGTAAGCATGAATAACCGCGAAGGCGCGGCGCAAGGCGACGCCCCAATTATTGTGTCAATCATTGAAAATATCGCGCTTCTCCTGCAGAATCCACCACGTGATAAACTAGATAAAATTCAATTATTATTGAACAAGTCATCTAAGCTATTGCGGCAGGTAGTAGGCAGACTTGCAGAGCGAAATATTGTTCGGTCGATGAAAAGTGTTGTCAATGAAGGAACTATCACGAACTCATTCCCTCTCTTGGCTAGGGCAGTTGATGGTCTATTGAGGTAGACGTGGATCATATAATAGTATATATTGTAACCGTTATTGAAATTTTGTTGAATTCTCTTTGAGCGACGGGTTAATGCGAGGCGCCAAGTCGTAGGTGGAAGAGGTGCGGCGGGAGCTCGTTACTGGTTCCTTCAACATCAGCCCGGACCTCACTCAACTCACTCACAGTTCACAGGAAAGTAGAAGAAGAACTAGTTCCATTAGCTTCTACTAAAATCAGTATACGGCATAGTAATGAGTCTTCTCTTGTCACTTCTGTTGGTTGTTGGAGCAGTATTGGGGCTTGAACATCCCTCATTCAGTACTCTTCCAGCTTCAATAATAACTGATTATGATTTACATTCCGGTGCATCAACTGGTAGTAATGGTCTTATAACGAATCATTATGAGGGTACTTATGTATCAACAGGTCGTCCTTATTCTGCATATGCAGCAGTGTTCAATCCAGACTTCTTTAGTTTTTATCCACCAACAAAATCAGGTTGTACTAATAGGGTAAAAGTATCAACATCAAGTGTTAATTTTGATTGTGCATATGGAACTAATGGTGGATTCTTTAATACCAGTGCATTAGCCACACCTGATAATTTATGTGAAGGTAATCTAATAAGTGATGTGTTCTCTCAAATTACTGTTGATACTTCTGGTACAAAGAGAGCTGAATTTGGTATATTATCTAATAATACAATTATTGTTGGCTTTTTAGATAGTAATACTATAGCTAATAACGAATTTAAAACATTACTCACTGGATGGGGCTGGTTGGTGCGAAATGGAGTAAACAATATTAATAGTTCACAAGATTTTAGTTCATCATCAACATCATTTATTGATGAAAAAGCTCCTCGCACAACAGTTGGATTATTTAAGAATGGTTCCATGATTCTATTACAGATTGATGGAGAAGAAGATATTCTTGCTGGTCCAGATTTAAATGAAGCAGCAGAGTTATTGATAAGTTTAGGTGTTGAAAGTGCCATCAATATTGATGGTGGAGGATCTTCAGTTTCGGTGTATAATGGAGATGTGGTTGACTATCCAACCTGCAACGATACAAGCGAAAAGTGTGAAAGAAACGTCGCGTCTTTTGCATGTGTTAAGAAATAAAACAAATAATTTTTACTCATTTATTGAGGAAAATAGGTAAATATTACTGTAATTATAAGTAAAATAACAGTAGCTTCTCAACACCTTGCCACTTTCAGTCGCTTTCATCCAATGGAAGACCATGAACTACATCTACAGGGAGAGTACGTCACACCTTTTCTCTATTGGCGGACTCTTGAGAAAGAAATTTTTTTTGGAAAATTTGAAGTTCAATCAACATTGAAAGTTGAATAGATAGGAATTCCTAGCGCCTTGGACTCAAGAAGGAAACATCAGATACGAGAAGGAGAAAACTTAACGATCGATAAATCATCTTGAAACTATCAAGAAAGGTATCAGTTGGAGCAATGATGGGACGCGTTTATGACTTGATAAATAAGATAAAAGTAGGAGAGATTAAAAATATAATTGTATTAGCAGGTGCTGGTCTCTCAACTGCTTCGGGTATCCCTGATTTTCGTTCACCAGGTGGCTTATATGACACGCTTCCCGTGGATGCATTAACGGCAAGTGAAGTTCAAAAGAAAAGGTTGCGAGTAGAACCAACATTAGTAGTAGATATCGAGTTGTTTAGTAAGAATCAATTTCCATATTTAGAAGTTCGTCGACCATTTATTCTTGGGACAAAAGAGAAAAGATGGAAAATGACTATAGGTCATATATTCCTTGAACTCCTTCATAAGCATGATGTATTAAAACGTTTATACATACAAAATATTGATGGTATTGAGCATCATTCATTAATAGATCCAGTAAAAATTATCAATGTTCATGGGACGCTCAACAAAGTTAGTTGTGAACATTGTGGTACAGAGCATGATGCAGACGAATTCTGTTCTCTTGTTGAAACAAATATCAAGAATATATATGGTGACTTGGGTATACCAGGACCGACTAGTAGCACAAACATCCTATGCAAGAAGTGTCGCAAGCCAGCGGTCAAACCCAAAACCGTTTTATTTGGAAGAAATTTGCCTTCAGAATATTTTAACGCAATTCAAGAGGATTTTACTGATAGTAATGACTGCGACTTGATTATCGCAATCGGCACGTCTCTCAGTGTATTTCCCGCAGCAAATATTTGTCAAATGGGTCGCAAGGATGTACCGCGTCTGGTGATCAACAGCCAAGTAGTAGGAGCAGAGCTAGGACTTGATTTCGAGCAACAAGATGCTATATTCACAGGTTTATGTGATGAAGTTTGTCTAGAAATCATCAAGAAACTTAATTGGCAAGACGAGTTACGAGCCAGATCTAGTGCCATGTGCGCAAGCAGCCAGAAAATGGTGGAAATGATGTAAGGAATAGTAAAAAATATGTCTAAATTTCATAAAAATAACAAGATATACAAGATGCAAGCTACAGGTCCCCGAAAGCCTCTAATTTAACGAACAAATCAAAATCATTGAAGTGAAACACTAGTTTTCGATAGTGATTATGCAACTCAATAGGAGCGTTTAAGGCTGCTAAATTGGTGCTTGTTAATGTGGTTGTGGAAGTGGCTGCGCTGGCTATTGATCCGGTTTCTGATACTTTATTGGAAGTTGTAGTATCGGATGAAGACACAGATGAAGTTGATGGATTTGCATCGGCTATAAAGGCTGTTTCTAATAATTTTCCTAATTTTTCAACACTGTACGAGGTATTCTGTATGGATAACTGCTGTCCCATACTACCTCCACCTGCTACTGGACTCTTCTCGTGCACAGTATCTTCCTGTTTGATGTGATTAAATAGCTCTTTGGTTGTTTTCTTGAACACTCTTGTACCTGAAAACGTGAATTCTTTGACTATAGTACCCTCTTTCTTATGTGTTTCCGCTTGTGCCAAGCTGCTATTACCTGGCATCCACACACCATCTGGATATAATTCTATTTGTAATGCCAGAAACATCATTATATCAGTCTTCCCCTTCAATGGCGCGTTATCCAATGCATTACTTATATACAAACACTCGTTACTAAATGAGTGTCTCACGATATTACTAAGAGCCTCGATGTCACCGGCATTAAATGTATGTATGATTTTTAAGACAACATCATTTGGATTCGATGGTACTTTAAATTTGTTTTCAACTGCAGTTATTCTTGTTGGTAATGGAGCAGCCTTTGTCAGAGTAGGTGGTACTGTAGGAACTGAAGGAGTTGTAGGTGGTTCAGGTGGAAATAATAAATCTGTCATAGCCCTATCAAATGGTACAGTGGTATCATTATTCATACTCCTACTAGCAATTAATATACGATTTAAACTACCAGTTCGTTTAATCTTTGACTCATCGGTTTCAACAACACCATCATCATTTACTCGTTGTGAAAAAGATATTCTATTTTTTTGTTTACCTAATAATGTATTACCTTTATTACCCCCTTGCTCTACACTTTCTACAACAGATGTGATATTATATAACGATGATGTCATAGATCCAGGCATAAGCATGGACGAGAAGTCATTGAATGGTTCCAATAAACTATTCCAATCAATATCTTCTTCCTTGATTATCTCCTCACCAAGAGGAATATCGTCGTTTTCCATAGATTAATACAATAAGAGAAAAGCCAATAGAACTGGGGAATGAACACTTGAACTCGCAGCAGCAGGGTTTATTACACCAGCTTATCTTGAAATTTACCCTTCTCGAGTATGATTTTTGTTATTGGATCTGGGTCCAAATCCACTGCAACCCGCACGTAATGAAAATACACAACACAGTATAACCTATTCAAGTAATAAGTAAACACTAGTGAAAAGAAATATTAATTGGTCGCTTTCTACAAACCACCTTATTTGCACAATAAAATTAAAGATATTTATTTACTACATACTAAAAATATGTTTATTTTATTGTTGCAGTTACAGATGGGTATTTGAAGCAGTTTGCACACAAACGATGTATTCATATATAGAAGAATAACAACATTAGTATCAACCCTAGGTCCGGTCCCACTACCATCTAACTCATCGCTGGCGGAATTTCCGGAAAAATAGCGAAGAGAAGATATAGATCTGTTGCGTTGATATAATGGGAAATAAATTAGGCACCGAATATGTACCTCCTCCAGAAAGTGGTGTAGGACCAAAGAAACACTTCTGTGTCATTGGTGCTGGATCATCTGCACTTATTATTATGAAGGTACATAAAGATATATATCTTCTCTACACCCTGTCTCTTACTCATTTCTTTGTGTAAATTATTTAGGAATTAACTCAATTGGGTCATAAGGTAACTTGCTATGAGAAGCTACCAACCTTAGGTGGTGTTTATGTGAAATCATATCAAAATACAATATTAACAACCTCATCACTCTTGACTGCTTGGTCGGCATACTCCGATGGCAAAGAAGACAATCCAAAATTTTGGACAGCAGAAGAATATTTGGAATACTGCGAGAACTTTGCCAAACAATTCAATTTACATCAATATATCAATTATCTTCATCAAGTTAAAACTGTTCGTCGGGATCCTGAGACTAAGAAATGGCACGTAACAATTCAACCTGGTCTTGGATGCAGTAATGTTGAAAGATGCAAACCAGTTGAGGCTGATCCTAATGCTAAGCCATTCACTGAAGTATTTGATGGTGTATGTGTCTGTTCTGGTACTAATACATGGTCTTGTTTACCAGAATTTCCAGGACAAGAAAATTTTAAAGGTGAAATTATTCATTCTGAAGACTATCGCAACCCTGATAAATTCGCTGGCAAACGCGTATTGATCGTCGGAGCTGGAGAATCTGGTTCAGATATCACCAATGAAATTTCTCGTGTTGCAGCTAAGTGTGCTATTGCTATCCGTGGTAAACATGGTCATTTAATCCCTCGTATTCAAGGTAACGGTCGTGTTACAGATTTGAACACTAACCGTTGCCGCTACTCCAATCCTTACGTGTTTGGCGACTCCATCGGTTACTACAACCAATGGTTCAAGCGCCTATTAGCTAACTTTGCACCTCCATCTGACATGAACAAAGTACTACGTAAAATTGGTGAGTTGAACATGAAACAAGGAACATCTGCTTTTTCTAAATTTGGTTGCAAGAATGAAGGTTTTGTTGCTGCTATGGTGCTCCGTGACGCCGAGTTGCATCGTGACGACTTTGTCTTGGAGGAGAACAAGGCAGTATTCAAAGATCAAACAGAATTTGTATGTGATTCTATTGTTGCATGCACTGGATATCGTAATACATTCCCATTTTTTGATGAATTTCATCCTGAATTAGCAACTGCCGGATGCAATCCTCGCTCGAACTTCAAGCAATCGATCGTCATTCAATACCCAGGTGAAATTGCATTCTTTGGTTTTGCTCGTCCTGCTTTTGGTTCTATTCCACCTGCTACTGAAATGCAATCCCGTTTATTTGCATATGTTGTTAATGGTGATATTAAACTACCAAGTGCAGAAGAAATGACTAAAGTTGCAGCTGCTGATCAAGCCAATTGGGAAATGAGATTTAAATCTGACGCTAAAAGAGTTAAAGGATTAGTTGATTTCCAACTATATTGCGATGGTATTGCCTCCTTCTTGGGTGTTATGCCGCCATTAATGGAACTTTTCTTCAAGAAACCACGCGTTTGGTTACACATCATGTTCGGACCATTCACAATGCATCAATATCGCTTATGTGGTCCATATGCTGATAAAAAACGTGCTGAAATGGTTTTGTTGAGACAACCACTCGGGGATTTGTTGGAGTCAACCATCACCGCAACCTTCCTCATCACCGCCAAGTTCTTGTCGTTACTTGGATTCAGTAAATTTAAACCAAACAATTTTTAAATATAGAGAAAATCTTATTTTTTGTGTTTATTTATACATCGTTAAAGTACTAGTAACTCACTTACTTACTCACCTACTCACTCACTCACCTACTCACTCACTTACTCACTCACTCACTTACTCACTCACTCACTTACTCACTTACTTACTCACCTACTCACTCACTCACTCACTCTTACTCACTCACTTATGCATTTGCAGCATATTGACGCAGTACTTCCTGCAATGCTTTACGCTGGTCAGCACTTAAATTAGGATTTTTTAATGCTTCTTGAATATCTTCTGGCTTGAGTATCTCGGGAGCAACAATAGACATGTACTCATTCGCTTCATTGCATCGGGCGAGTCCTGCCGTGTCGTCGTTATGTCGAACTAAACATAGTTTACCATTTTTAGTTGACAGTTTACCATCAGATGAGAGACCCCATTTTAAGGCACCTGATGATGAGCAGGAACCCCGTTCTACTCGATTACCTTTTGCAACAATACAATTTTCTCTTTCATTTAATGCAAAATTAAAGAAATAACGGTTTGCTTTACCCCAAACGTACTTAACACCTAGTAAACAATAGTTGAATGAGTAAGTGAGTAAGGGAGTGAGTGAGTGAGTGAGTGAGTGAGTAAGCCAGTAAGTAAGTAATTGAGTGAGTGAGTGAGTGAGTGAGTAAGGGAGTAAGTAAGTGAGTGAGTAAGAGTGAGTAAGTAAGACAAGGCAGTTGATCGCATACCTACGCCCCATAATATTTTGTTGACATCTTTACCATCACAATTTCTAAATTTATTACCATCAAAACATTTATCATCGGCTGCCTTGAGGTAGAAACCCATCTCATGGAACGAAGTTGGGTGATACATGAGTGGCAAGTACTCGCCTTTTTTACAATTTTGCAATGATGCAGTTGACTTGTATTGTTTCTTTCCTCGTACTAAGCACTGACCGCCAGTTGATATTTTGATTCTATCTTTATCAACAAATTCAAATTCCCAACCTTTAGCACCTACATAAGTTAGAAGTATTAGTAAAGAAGTTAAGGTATGTGTGAGTGAGTGTAATACCTGCACTGGAACATAAACCCATTCCTATTTTATCACTTGGAAATAATGGAATACCAAAAGGTCCAGTTGACTTCCTCTCGAGACACATTCCATAAGGTGAAGGAGACAAGAAAGACACGAATGAGTATGTCTTCTTACCAGGACGTTTAGTAACTATCCAAAGTGCCCTATCAGTATATGTAAGAAAGAAATGTAATAATAATTGAGTAAATGAATAAAAACCTTTCATCGCATGTCGTAAAGCCATCTGGTCCAAGACATGTCTTGTCATAAGGATCTTGCAACAAGAATGGGGTATTTCCACGGAAATCATTAGGATCTAAAGCAAAAAATAATCAGTTATTGCATTTATGAAACAAGAAAAAGCGTTTGAACTACGAAATGAGTGAGTGAGTGCGCAAAGAAAGTAATTATACCCGATTGTTTCTTGTTAGAAGCTTTCTTGTCAGCAGCTAAGGTGCTAGCGGCTAGAGAGATTAAGAGGACGACACATAAGAGATGCCACATGTTGGTCTACTTGTTGTAGTAGGTAATTCGAATGTTGATAGTTCCGGATCGTCAAACGTCTTAATTTAATAGTAAACTATTTAGTTAGTTAAGACATGATTGCGATCATTTGAATGTGTTTAAAATCGGATTCAATGCATATGCTACCACTTCTTGGCTGTAAGTCTATTAATAGACTATCACCGATTCCAGAAGCAATACGAATTCTAACGAAATATCCATCATGAAGCAGGTCGATTGAATTTATTATTCTACAATTATGACGCCTTTGTATTGATTCTCTTAATTAGATCTCAACTAACTACTTTCATAGGAGAGTCTCTTCCTTATCAACTTCGAAAATCGCCAAAAAAATAGAAATTTTGAGTTAGAGTTAATCCCATCAAAATGACCGATTCAATGACGCCGTTGGCATCTTTACCATCACCATCGGTCGTTGATGTTTCACAATCATTGAATTACTATCTATCGAATGATAGCAGTCATAATTCAAGTAATGCTGATCATTTAAATGCTATTGCACAACTAAAAGCATCTATAGAATCTTGTGGGTTTCTGTATATAAGCGGGTGCGATGCACTCTTAGGATACGATAATCCACTTCTCATGAGTCAATTGTTTCAGTTAATTGACGATTTTTTTAGTCTTCCGTTAGTAGAAAAAGAGAAATCAATTTCCAAGGATAAAGCTCGACGTGGTTATAGTCCTAGTGAGAGTGATAACTTTGCATCATTGCTATTAGGTAGTAATAACAATACATATGCCAATGATACAGTAGAAAAATTTCGTATTGGTCCATTGAAAATCCCAGAGGGGGTGATAACCAAGAATATTCATTTTTTTCCTAATAACTTTGAGCATTTATCTATTGAATTACAACAAGCTTTAGTCATGTATTACCACTCCATGGAGGTATTGAGGTAAAAATCACTATATATTCCTTGCTGCGCATTACATAGCTCATATTTTATACATCATATAGTAAGTACATTCTTTCTCTTATCGGCGAGATATATTTCAATAATCCGCACTATTTTGACTCATTGATTGACAAGCACACCAGTATTCTAACATTCAACTACTTCAACAACAGTAACAGTACCAATCCGTCATCAGTCAGAATAGCGCCGCATACAGATGTGTCAATACTAACTATCTTGCGACCAAATAGCAACGGGTTACAAATATATCATAACAACGACTGGTTAAACGTCGACTACATCCCGAACACATTCGTTATTAACATCGGGGATTACTTGCAAGATTTGATTAATGTTAAGAGTACTGTTCATCGGGTCATCACCACGCATCCATCACAGAACAGAGTGTCTATTGCATTCTTTGTATCTCCAAACTATGACAGCATCATTAATAACATTACATACGACGAATGGCGCAAGGAGCGCATAAAAAAGGCAATGAAGAAGTGAGCGAAGAAGTGATACTGCGACAGAAACAGAGTGAAAGGAAAAGAAAAAAGTAAATATTTATAGATTTTATCACTATTTATCACTGTTACCAGCTGGACCAGAAGAGGTGCTGCTGTTAATGAATGGTATACAGATATTAGTCTTACTCATGTATTCAGCATATTGTGTAGGGTACTCGCGTAATAATAGTGACTCTTCGTGTGGTATACGCGCAGAGAAGAAATACCAGCTTGCCTGAGTGATTATGTAGTTAGTATGTGAGTATGTAAGTGAGTAAGTGAGTGAATGAGTGAGTACCCATGTATAAAATACTGTACATATTGGATTGCACAGAAATAATTGTGTTCCAACACTCCAATAAAACCATCCAAAATATGCAGGATGACGCAATACTGAGTATATTCCATGTGTAACTAACTTATGACCATCTTCATTGACCTCTTTAACTACGTGACTAAAATTATTGCCACATGTACACATGGCTATAGTACGTACTGCTTGACCTAAAATAATTAACGCTAAACCAATAAAGATCAAAGTATAATTACGTTTACTGGAGCCAAACAATATTGACTCTATCCAAAACTCTACCCAAGCTGCCAATGCTGCAGTTGTGTAATTTTTACTACAATATAACGAGTAAGAAGACTGTATAGAGTATAACGAAGTTAACATATATACCTGTGATTAATAATAAATGAGTCGTAACTTAATGTTGTTGGTTGATATACTGCTGTTGTAAAGAACTCCGAGAAATGGAAAAAACATAATAATGACATATATAATGACCATTGATACAACGAGATGCAGATGGATGACATCTCCTCCCTTGAAGAGTAATATACTAATGTAATCAAGACTAAAAATCCAAGATGAACCCCACCAACAACTCCCAAGAAGAACGCTGTTGTTCCAATTCTTCCAAGACCAGTTTTCGATTGGAAATTAGGATTATTGCTTTCATTACTTCCTTCGTAATTAAGTGAATACTGGATATTATCGATGGTGTTATCGATAAAGTCCCTCGTCATGTTGTAATAGTACATGAACTTACGGTAGTATTCTTGGTAATTAGGATTATTGCTAAACGAACTCATGATACCTTTTACTATTCAATACCCACTCGCTCAAATAATCAATTCTCACTCTGAATCAAGCAATCTCTGACTTTAAGACGCCAGGTGATTGCGTGGATTAAACTCTTTTTTGGTATCAATATCCATTAGGGCCTCTTTTAACGGCTCTGAGGGAAGGAGGAGGAGAAGGCAGACGCTTCCTGGCCAAGAGACCTAGTAACTCCAAGAGACATAAAAAAAGAAAGGAAGAATATTTTGCTTAAATACGCCCAATTCAAAATTATAAACTACACTATCCTCACTACCTTACTCACTCACTCACTCAC
>JACCDO010838977.1_pt1 | contig 11434 bp, 13 predicted proteins | sample 7446101 | NCBI WGS metagenome assembly JACCDO01 (sample SAMN15323440, study PRJNA562643) | freshwater metagenome | isolation source: river surface water | place: USA:Blue River Watershed | collected 2017-08-16
GATCAGATGCTGTTTTATCCGAGTCCTCATAGGACTCGGATAAAACAGCATCTGATCCGAAAAAAAAATTTTTTTATTTTTTTCAAAATTCCCTCTTTTTTGCATATTTTTTAATTTTAGCGCGCAATTTTAATATAATTACACGCAGAATCAGGGCGCAATTTTATTTTTACATTATATTTACATAATTATTTTAAGATTCAGCGCGCAATTCTTTTTGTTTCTTACGATAAGTACGTTGATACTCTTTCATATATTCTTTTTTATCCTTACCACCAATCATTTTAACATTTTTAATATCATCGTTATTGAAAGTAGAGTTTTCACTAATATTTTTTTGATTTTCTACTTGATCACGGTCGCAAATTGGCGACGACGCAGGAGGAGCCTCTGCTTGTTTTGCATATTGCCCATCATCAAACTCTTCATCACTTTCAGTAAGATCAATTATTTCATTCTTTTTAACTTCTACTTCCACTTTTTCGACTTTTTTATGAGTTTTACTCCCGCGCAACTCTTCAATAATTTTATTTAGACGTTCTATCTCTTTCTTATATTCACTTACCTCATTATATAATACATCAATAATAGGTTTCAATACAAATACTGTACTCATCTCTGTTTTATTATCGTAAAAATCGTTTAGATTCCTATTTAAACATTATTTACGTCATACAATTAGAATGAATTACTTTATTAATACACATCTTGCATCTTCTACTGCATCCGCTTATAATAATAAAATGATAAAATGGACTTCGATTATGCCAGAACAGAAGAATAATTTACGGTTTATGTATACTAATCCTAATTTCTCTGTTGTAACCCTTAGACAATATCTATTAAAATCTGATACTGATACTGCTACGACTCTTAATTCATATATTAAAGCTATTTTATCTGCTGCTGAACATAATCTTTCAGAGTTTAATAGTGTTTCTCAAGAAAAATATACTAAATCCACTGAAAGATGGAAAGAATTACGCCAAAAAACATACGAATATGCCAATGCATATCGTATTGAACAAAAACCATCTCCTACACAAGCACGAAAAACTGGATCAGACCTTACAATGAATGACCTTATAAAGATGCGCGATTCACTTCCTGATACTTCTATTGATAAATTACTTTTAGGATTTTATACATATATTCCTCCTGTACGCGCTGATTTCTATGCTACACAGATTATTCCATTTAATAAAACTCCTTCACAGCCCAATTTTATTTATTTTAATTCCTCTAAAGCATATCTTAAATTAACACACTTTAAAACTGCTGATTTCTATAAATCTATTGAATATGAATTGCCTGCTGAACTTCATAGATTGCTTTCTGTATCTTTGCTTGACAATCCACGAGAGTTTCTATTCCAAAATAAATCAGGACAACCTTTTAATCCTAAATCTTTTTCTGATTGGGCTGCAAATAGATTATCTATTCTGTTTAAAAAACAATTTACTCTCACATTGTTCAGACATATTTTTATTTCTAATTTAGATCCTAATACTCCTGCTGAAACACTTATTGAAATTAGTAAAAAAATGGGACACTCCATTACGCAACAAATGTTGTATAGATGGAAATAATATGGGACGCTCGCTATCGCTCGCTGGGCGGCGACCGCAGCGGCCTTCGGCCGCGGAAACTGACTCCTAAAAATACACAATTATTTTGCAATTCCTAAATTCGGATTTAGAAAGTCTGGCGATCTGAGAATTTTAGAATCCGAGGAGATTTGTTTTCTGAATTTTTGATTTGCATTTTGTTATTTTATTAATTCCGTTTTAGGAGTTACTCTTTTTATTTAAGTGAACTTAATATAACTATGATTTTAAGAATATAATCCTAAAATATTAGCTATGTAAGTAGAGTTGATACTTTATACATTCATTGATATCTTCTCTTCACGTTTCTTTTTGCGATATTCTCGTTGATATTCCCTCATATAATCTGTTCGAGGTTTCTTCTTATTTTCAGTGGGAGTTTCTACAGGATTTTCTTTAGGAGACTCTTCTGTTTTTTCAGGAGGGGTTTCCTTTGTTTGCTCAATAATTACTGTCCTACCACAGACTTTTGGTGATTCCTTTTCAGGAGTCTGTTGCACTTTTGGTTCAGGAGTTTTTTTAGGATTCTCTGATATTATATTTGCCAGGAGTTCAATGTCTGATTCATATTTGCTTAATAGATTTGAGAGTTTAATGTTTTCTGTAAATAATGTTTCTACTTCCTTTTCCTTTTGTTTTAATTGCATTTCTGTTTCTGTTAATGATACTTTTGTCTCTGAATGATCTGTTACTGTTCTCATATGATCCTCATAGAGTAAATCTATGATTTGCTTTAGAATTACTATTGAATTTGACATCTATAATCCGTAAACTTAATATATTCTCTGGAGTTGACACGAGTGAGCTGGAGTCCATTTCCTAAATTCTCAGAGTCTGATTCCGAGGAGTTTTAAAATTTGTATTTTTGTGTAATTCTCAAATTCGTTTTCAAAAAGGTCCAGAGTTTTAAAATTTCAAAGTCCGAGGAGTTTTGTTTTCTGAATTTGGAATGTGCATTTATTAATTATTATTTCCGGTTTCAGGAGTTATTCCGTTTTGAATGAGATACTTTAAATAACTATGATTTTAAGAATATATTCCTAAAATGATACTTATGTAAGATGACGTAATAGATAGGAGTTCGGTTAGGAGTCTGATTAGGAGTTATTTTTGTGCAATGTCTGGAATTCAAATTCAGAAAGTCCTGGAGTCTCAGATTTTAAAATTCCTGGAGATTATTTTTTGAGTTTTGAATTCTGAATTTAAATTTATATTTTTAGAAACTCCAAAACTCCTATCCTGAAATTCCCAGACTAATTAAAACTCCTACCAGGCGCCGCTATTCCTCCCGCTGATCCTGAAATATTTCGGATTGCTTTCGGTTCCTCTTTATCCCATAAATATTTCCTATAATAATCATACATCTGTACATTCATCACTTCACTTATCTCAAGAGATATTGAAAAATTCATATTATGCAAATCGATTGGAACTCCATACATATCCATTAAACGGACTCTGACTTGTCTCAAATCTACTGGGCGCGGAAAGATTATATCATTCGATAACACTGTATATCCATCATCAAATATTACTCCGTTTTGCCCCCTCTTTACCAATATCTTCGCTAAACACTGAATATAACTATCTTGAGTTTTCTGTTCTACTGTATACATATCATCTATTCCTAATAACATATACGTATCTCCCAATGTATTTATTAGACTTTCTCCTGTTATACTATATGGTGCTTCCACTGTATAAAAATGCTTATTAAATCCGAGATAATATCCTAATCCAAAATCATATGTCCTATCCTCCAGAGACACCATTGCAAATGTAAGTCCGAATCCGACTGGACAATGTGATGGGCCTGGTGGACAAGACGGCGCAGCCGTCCCATCGTGTATTATCGTTACTTTTCTTGTAATTTGATCTACAAATATACGAAGAAATACTCCATATGTGTCACGAATTGCATTAAAATGTTCTTGAATTGTCTGAATTAATGTCTGAGGGGTATAATCTCCATCAGGAATCTCAATTATAAAGTTATGGAAATTTCCTATATAATCCGTTATATCCACTCGAAACATTGTATTCATTTTCGCTTTAGAGAAATTATAGAATCCATAAGGAATCTCTACTGATGCCACTCGCGCTTTTATTACATTCTTATAAGGATGTGCAAATTGGTATAAAAAATCCGTAGGTGGCTCCAAATAAGACTTCCTAAAACGCGAATCTATATTCACTATATGCGTTCTATAATCATTTGAATTCACTATCTCATTCTTATTATACAACTCATCTGTCTTAACACTTAACATACTCCTATTAAGATTTGTTAATTTGTTCCCTGTTACTAAACGTGCCGCACTCTAATTGCTTCCTAAAACCACTTGCATCCACATTTAGTGTCATATTCTTTAATTCCTCTAAAGATGCCCATTTTGTATCCATTACTTCATTCGTATCCTTTGGCTTTAATTCATACTCCTGATCCACTTCAAAGATATAATAATTTCCAAATCCAATCTTTACAAAATCTACTGGGTTTGGCAATTCTGTTAATCCTGTCTCCTCATTTAATTCTCTCAATGCACACTGATATGGTGACTCATCTCCATCCGAATGTCCTTTAGGAAATGACCATTTACCTGTATAACGACCTTGAACCAATGCATAAGATGTCCTATTAACTGTAGAACATCTTAGAATTGCACCATACACTTTAGAACGCTCTTTTTGCTGTTGTTGCGCTTTCTTTTCTGACTTTCTATTCACAGAACCTTCCAATAATGCCTTAAAATCTCGACAACTTGTTTCATCTGTTATCTCCATTTTATTCGTGATGAAATTGTAAGGCTGCTGATATCCTCTTTTTCCTCTAAAGGATAGACTACTAAAAGCGTCATTCACTGGCTTTCTTGAAGCATTGCGTTGCTGTACAAGAGTGAACTGGTGACTACCATTGATCATATTGCGATTTGATGCCTTATATATGTCATATAATACTAATCAATTTTGCATTTTGACATATTTTTAGTGCTTTAGAACTATATACACTATTCCGCTTTCAATAAATCTGACCACTTATTATAAGTAGGTTTTTTAATTGTTATTATTTGTGGTGGTGGCGCTTCAAATGTAGAATTTCCGTCTGCATCTTTATAGACTGGCTTTTTAATCAGTTTCCCTTTCTCATAATATAAAGCTAAATACTCTGCCTCCTTTGGAGGCAATACTATTTCTTCAAACTCTTTTTGTTCACTTTGCAGTGATTGCACTTTAGGACTATTATGCATTACTTTCGCATTTAGGAGTGGTGTCGCGCAACCAGAGATTGCCGCTACAGCGCTCCCCTTGAGAGCTGGTGTCGCTGGCGCGGACTTTGAACCATTTGCACTCATTAGACTTGGAAAATCATCCATATCATCCACTGATAATCCTGTTTTACTACGCGGTTTCCTTGCATCTTGTGAAGCGGCCTTAGTCATACGACTTGGAGAAACCCATTTCTCCACTTTGAACGTCCCTTCTTCTTTCATTCTCTTTATAGCTGTGTTCACGGATTCATACTCCCTATAAGGGAGTTGTTGCCCCCGCCTTTGGCTGGATGATTCATACTCTACTCGAGAAATATAATGCACTGGTCTTTCACTATGTTGCACTGGTTGATTTACTTCACCCCTTAGACACTCAAAACGATTATCATTATTCTTAAGACAACTGAAACGATCATCCACTTTGCAGCCTCTCTCGCTTGCTACAAAGTTAATAAAACGATTATCTGAAGAAGTATCTACACGTGCATTAAAAAATTGGGTTTGTTGTTCTCTACGATATTCTGCTACACATCTTGAAAAACGATTGTCATCATTTTGCGGCGTTTGCGCCTGTTGCTGCATATAGTTATATAGTATTTGCTACTCTATTTTATGCTCTCCTCCATCCAATCCTAACAAAAATATGTTTTGTTTGCATATTTATGTATTTTTATTTTGTACTTGTCACAAGTACGTTTTCAGTTTATGCCATTTGGGACAGGCTGTGCAGGGTGTAGATCTCCTCCAATGGATAATCCTTTCCATCACGCTTCACGCGCCAGGCGCCCAATACATTGTTGCAGTTGTTCCAGTACAGATCACTCTTTAGCAACTCTGCTGACACCGCCTTCTGCATCATATACAGTGACTTGTATTTAATCCCCAATAGACCATTCAACTCGGCTACTGAACTCATTATCTGAACGCCAGTCTTTGCATCAACGCGCTTTACTGTCATATTCCCTGATGATACAATCATCTTCTCACCATCCTCGCCCTTTTTATATACAGTGACGCCCCTCCAGAGATTATCACTCTCCTGAATTGCATTGAAGTCAGTAGTTGGTGCCCAGCTATCATTACCAATCTCCATCATATCAATCTTGTTCTTGATAATGCGAACCAGCAACTTCACATTTGGCGCCATAGTTGTTGAAGTGCTGCCCTCAGTTTTACCCATATGCAGCACTGCCCACACATCACGCCTCTCCTGACCCTTCATATTATCAACATTCTTCCCGTTCACCTCATACACTCCACCCTTCTTTGTAATCTTGTAGATCTCACCATTTACAGGCAGCTCACGCTCCCATCCCTTCACTACTGGTGGTAGTACTCCTACACGAGGCTTCCTCTTTGTAGTTACTGTTGTCTTAACAGAAATTGTGCTTTCATCGCCAGAAGAGTCACCTGCCAGGTCATCAAATGGATTCACTGACATTGTCATCACGTGGCTACTGCTTGTTGGCACTGTGCTCATCAGCGCTTGAGGTGTCAGCAGTGTTGGCCTTGCTGCCAACTGTGCCTTTAGATCTGCAATCTCTGCATTCAGGCGTGCAATCTCTGCATCCTTCTCCTGAATAGTCACATTGAACCCCTTCCTCATCATCTCAATCATCTGCTCGGTTGCCATCTTGGAATTGCTTGCTTGGAATTGCTTGCTTGGAAAGACGCTTGGAAAAGCCTGATACGCTTGGAAAATACTTTAGGTGTTTCACACAGTCATACCCTATTGCACCCCATAGTCGTCAAATTTTATCAAGTATATACCCTTACCCCTAATATACTCTACCAACTCCATCCATACAATCCTAACAAAAATATTTTTACTTTTGCCATTTTATGGATGTTTATTTTGTACTTAGCGCAAGTACGATTCTGATTTAGCACTGAGGCGCTCCGCGCACCTCAATAGTGAACTGCATCAGTGGCAGAGTCTCTACTGGAGTATCCAGTGCATTCTCCAATATCATTTCACCTTCATACACCGACAACTCTGTCACCATATGTGTATTCATACTAAATCCAAGTATATCCAAAACTTCTCTCAGTGTCAGGTCTTGCCCCGCTGTATTTGTATTACTGCAGTCCACCATATGATGCTCCTCATCACGGCCGCTCAGAATCACTACCACCCTCCTCTCAATATCCCAACAGATGTCCCTCGCTGATCCATCTGGACAGTCAAACTGAGCGTGCTGCTCAATATGCTCCAGATTATCAATCTGTGCTACCACCAGACGAGGAATATTCATATTTGCAACCATTCTGCTTTGAGTCGCTACGCTTTGAGTTGCTACGCTTTGAGTTGCTACACTACGAGGCTTAGGACTATTCCTTCTACGACGACGCTGAGTAATATACTCCTGGAGTTGCAACTGTTCTTGGATAGATTGCTGTTCCTGTCTTAGCTGCTCTAAAGTTGCTACGCTGAGATTTTGACGTCTCCTGCAACAACTTACCTTGGAAAGAAACTTTGAAACAACTTCAAATAGCATTTACCTTTGCGGGCAACTTACATTATCATTTAATGAGGCATCAAATTTGATTTTCATCACCTCACAAATATATTCAGCCCGCTCTCCAAGAAGTCCTTTCGTCAATCGCTCCAAGTCCTTTCCAAGTACACGCACTGCAAAATGTCGTCCAATCATATCAAGAACTCTATCATCGCACCTTGTATCATCATTCCTATGATCCACTTGATAGAAGTGTGCATTCATCAGGCGCCTGCCAATTATCACTCTTATCTACCTACAAATCATATCACTATCAAGATGCCACCTCTACCTACTGATACTACTCTCAGGCAAATTGTCATTCACTGAATACTCTATATAGAATACAATATAAACTCGAGAAATACACAGAGGCTCTTATCCAGTACCATAACAAAAATAAAAAAAGATTTTTGTTCTTATTGCAAGAAGATATATCTGTCGTGTTTACGAGAGATGTTTACGATGTTTACGGAGGGGGGGCGTTAGAAATGCAAGACATAGACATCCTCCATTACCAGAGTAACAAAAACAAAAAGTATTTAGGGTTTTCTACTCTCTGTTTTTTGGGTTTTTGCGGTTTTATGCTTTTTCTTGTTTTAGCTTTTAACCGTTTTTATTGTCTTTTCCTCCTTTTCTCTCGTCTTTTTCTTGTCTTTTCCTCCTTTTCCATCTTTTTCTTGCCTTTTCTGCTTTTCTCGTCTTTTTAGGCATTTACTCCTCCTCGTCGAATGCAGGCTCCTCGGCACTGTCATCGATCTTGTTCTCGGCCACCAGATACACTCCCTGCCAGTCGCCAATGGAGCCCTCCTCATCAGCCAGCCACACCTGGTTGTGGCAGTTCCTCATATACTCCACTCCATTCCAGGTCCACGGGTAGACAGCTCCATCCTGAGTAGGGCAGACAAAGGCATCCTTCTTGGCCGCTGCAGGCTTCTTGGCCACAGGCTTGGCAGCTGCTGCTGCGGGCTTTGCAGGCTCGGCCTTCTTCGCCGCAAGAACAGCCTTCGCTGCTCCTGCTGCCACTGGACCCTTAGGCTTTGCAGCTGGCGCCTTTGCAGCCTTCTCAGCCTCCTTCTCAGCCTTCTTTGCAGCCTTCTCAGCCTCCTTCAGTGCCTTCTTCTCTGCAGCAGCAGCCTCCTTCTCAGCCTTCTTCGCAGCCTTCTCCTCCTCCTTCTTCGCAGCTGCTGCAGCCTTCTTCTCAGCCAGCTCTGCAGCCTTCTCCGCAGCGCTCTTACGCACCACAGTCACTGCACTACCGCTGCCAGAGGCCACTGACTTCTCGTCGCCCTCCTCCTCCTCATACTGCGCCTCAAACTCTGCCCAGGTCTCGTGGCCTGCCGTCTTACGCTGCTTAGACAGACTCATTGCCTCCTTCTGGATCATCTGGCGGCCCAGAGGGTGCTTGTCATCCACAGAGCCCTCGTAGACATTAAAGGCATTACCCTCCTCGTCTACTACAGTCTCTGAGGCTGGCATCACAATCTCCTCTACAGTCACCTCTCCAGTCGTCTTGTCCTTCTTCTTCTGCTGCACCACGAACTCCTCCCAGCCGTTATCCAGCGCGTGGGCCAGAGTAAAGTCCACCCACGCACGAGGCTTCTTCAGCTGAGGAGGTGCAACTCCCTTAGGAGCAGAGCCTGCCTTCTTCCCACGACCAGTCGCCGCCTTTGCACCTGTCTTGCTCTTCTTCTCTGCCTGGGCCAGAGCCACCTTCATCACCTTGAACAGCTCTGCCGTCTCCAGCTCCTTCAGAGCTGCGAGAATCTGATCCATCTGGCTCACTTCTACTGCCTCCTCTTCAACCATCTCTACCTCCTCTTCCTCTACCTCCTCTACAGGCTCGGCAACCTTCTTCGCTACAGCCTTCTTGGCTGCAACTGCAGAGGCTGCTGGGACAGCAGAAGCAGAGGGAACGATCTTCTTGGAAACGACGGGCATCTTGGAATGTCTCTTCTTGGAAGTATCACGGGGGTCTTGGAAAGGGCTCTTGGAAATCACTTGGAAAGGCTGGAAGCTCTTGGATCACTATTGCGCACGCGCACCTTTCTCCCAGGCCGCTTCTCACATTCAAATTTTATTCGAATTTGACCATTTTACACCCCCGCCCTCTTATCCCTTCTTTGGACCTCGGCCGCCCCAAGAGCATACCCTCAAATTCACAACAAATTTGATCTCCTCTTACCCCCAGAGGGGGCCCTCCTCTTCTGGCCCTCTTTCGGCCTCTTCCCCTCTTTCCTTCCCGCACCCAAGAAAACCTCAAATTCACACTAAATTTGACGTTCTCTTGCATAAGAGGACCCTCTTTTTTTCTCTTCTTCCTCCTCTTCTCCCGCATACGGAAATCGTCAAATTCGTATAAAATTTGATGCATCTGACCCACCCCAAGATAGCCGTGATAAAACTCTGATATCCCAGCTCACACGGATATCCTCTTAGCTTTCCAGCTTCCAAGCGCCTTCCAAGACTCCAAGACTCCAAGACTCCAAGACCCTCCAAGATGCCTCCTCAAGAGACCGCAGAGCAGATTGCCTCTCTTCTTGAGCAGATGATCCTGGACGACCCCTACCTCCGTGCTATGCACGAGGGAAAGATGAAGTGGGGCGATCTTATGCTTCTATACGAGAAAGAAAACCCTAAGCCTAAGAAACAAGAGCCAGAGCCAGAAAGAGCTGCCACTCCTCCCAGAGAGCGGGCTGCAGAACCAGAGGCCCCTTGGGCCCCTGTCAAAGCCAAGCCTGTTGCAGACCCTGTCTGGGCTCCTGTAGAGGACTGCGGCATCTGCACTCTACGCCTCGGCAACCTACCAAGAGACATTACTGCACAAGAGCTAAAGACCATCTTCTCTGCCTATGGCACTGTACGCGACGTCCACATCCCCAAGAATATGGACAGGAGTAGCCCTTACTTCGGCACTATCCGCGGCTTTGCTATGGTAGAGATGGACAAGAGCTGGGAGGCTACCAATGCACTCTCTGGCTTCTATGGCTCTCTTACCATTCGCACTAAAAAGATCACTATCGAGTTCGCCAAGAGCGACCGCAAAAGACCTGATCAGATGGCTGCTGCTATGGGTAGTGCAAGCGGTGGCTCTGGTGCAGCACCTGCTGCACGTCCCGCTCTTCCTCCTCTCCCCCCTCGCATTCAGCGACAGACTGCTCAGGGCACTCCTGTCAGGAGAGAGGTTGACGGCGATGCCTACTACCGCAACTCTGGCTTCTAAAGAGCTTGTCCCGCCAAGCTCGCAAGGCGGGCGAGTACAACGAGCTTCTAAACCCAACAAAAATCCAGAAAGCCCCAAACACCAAGAAAAAACACATAAAACCTAAACAGTTTTTTCTTGTATCTTCTACAGAGAATATCTTGCGTTTCTAACCCATCCTTCTTTGAGAAGGGTCTTATTTTTTATTGTAGACTCATAACACTCTTTGACCAAGTAGGATTCTAATGGCTCGGGCTAACGCCCTCTGCAAATTTGACTACAACTCCTGTCCTATTAGACGCTGTGGTAACACGATCCAAGCGAACTCCAAGCAGACTCCAAGCAGACTCCAAGCAGACTCCAAGCAACTCCAAGCACTCACAATGGCTACTTGCAAGATTCCTCAGAACCAACCTATCTACCACGCACTCATTGAGAAGGCTAATAGCTATCCCTCTAACGAGTACTACAAGGCTAATGCATACAAGAAGGTTGCTGAGTCCGTTCTAAATCATACCTGGGACATCAATGAAATTGCCAAGAAGGGTACATGGTGGCAGGGACAAGGTCAGCACGTTCCTGGCATTGGTGGCAGCACTATATCCTTCATTTCAGACTTCGTCCGCTGTGCGCCTACAATTGCTCCTGTTGCCCCTGTTGCTCCTGCGCTTCCTTCTGGTGGTGTCTCCTCTGCTCAGTTACGTCCTTTGCCTGCACCTGATACCAAGGGCAGCGGTCCCTTTGGCTACCTCGCTGATGCTGATGAAACCGAGGAGGACGACTTCCATACTACTCTCATCCCCACTTGCCGCAAGATCACTGTACAGCAGCTCATTGATGCACTACAGGCGGCTGTCA
>JACCDO011476808.1_pt1 | contig 11432 bp, 15 predicted proteins | sample 7446101 | NCBI WGS metagenome assembly JACCDO01 (sample SAMN15323440, study PRJNA562643) | freshwater metagenome | isolation source: river surface water | place: USA:Blue River Watershed | collected 2017-08-16
CAACTTCACGCAAAACCTTTTTCCCAGTTTTTAGTTCATAAACCTAAACTTCAGGCTGGAACAAAAGTCTATAATCTTTTTTGCTAAGTAAATAAAAATTTCTACAATTGTATTGTAAATACTGAAATAGAAATTATAGTTTTTATTTTCTAGAGTTTTTCCGTGTCTTTCTGCGACCACTACTAGCACTAGATGCTCCTGCTCCTGCCCCTGCCCCTGCTGCACTTTCATTTTTATTCTTATTTTCATTTTTAGGTTCTTGAGAATTATTTTCATCGGCTGTTGGGTCTAATGATACGAATGTTGAAGATGAGGATGCTGATACAGGTTCTTGTTGTTTTATCATGACATAATCTCCTTGGTCTTTATTAATTCCATAATTGAGATAAATATAACGTCCTTTCGAATTTTGAAATATAATCCTATCATCATCAATGGCATATAATTTTAAATTTTGTTTGCTTTTGGATGGCGTAACTTTTCTTGTTTTATTATCATAATAAAAATAATCATATGTATGTTTACAATATAATCTCATTTTTCTTAAATTAATTCCATCTGGCAAAGCCATCTTACTTTTAAACTAGAAATTCTTAAATTAGAATCGTGGAACACCCATTTGTAATTCAAAATCTCCATCTTTGGCTACTGATGTTAAATCAGGTAAGGCTCCTCCAATGGATGGCATTTTAGGCATACTTATTGACATTAATGAATCACTGAAGTTTTGAAAGGAATCAGGAATTAATTGATATAACAAAGCAGTTAATACTGAACCAATACAGAAATCACGAATTACTCCTTTTGTTTGAATTGGCTCTTCTTGAACATACATCGTTTGGGCAGAACCAATTCCCGCTATTAATAAACCGCCAAGTAGAACCGAAACAATAAAGACTATAGTGTTTGTCATTCTGGGCGCTCAAAAGGAAAAAATACGAACATTCTTTACGCCAATTCTTCATATTCAATTTCATTCTTAGCCTCCAAATCCTCAAAATCATCCAATGCAGCCGGAGGCTCAGTATCTAAAATTCGTATTTGAGTTTCTTCATCTTCAACCATATCATTATGTTCCTCAAAAGTAGTCTTTTCAGGATTATTAGCATCAAAGACTGTGTTGAAATTAGCAAAACGAACAGTAGGTTCTGTATCCACAACAATAGTTTGATGATTTTGCTCTTGAGTTTCAGATACTTGTTTTATTACTGTGGATTGTTGCTCACTTTGAACTTCCTTCTTTTCTTCCTTCTTTTCTTCCGTCTTTTCCTCAGCCTTTTCCTCAGCCTTTGGAATTTCTACCTTTTGTTCTTCAACATTTGGAAGTTGAATCTTTTCTTCTACTTGTTTTTTCTCTTCCACCTTTATTTCTTCAGTTACTTTTATAGGTTCTTCTTTTTCATCTTCTTCCTCTTCTTCTTTATCATCCTTTGTGTCATCTTCATCATCACCTGCCAAATATTCCTTTAAGATTGTCTTTACAGGTAACATACTTCGAATGGCTTGGAGAATACCTTCCTGAATTAATTGGTCGGCTTGACGCATATTCTTTTGACGTTCAATCGATGAGCCTTGCTCCGCATATAAAAAAGCATTGCCCCAAATCAATCGACCCACCTCACGTAAACAACGATGAAGAAAATGGTCCATTTTCGGAACAGTAATTTGCATTTTCTTTTGCTTTGTAGAAAGACGAATGGCTGATAAAACCTTTGTGTGCGCAATAAAAACTGCAGTCAAAAGTTCCTCCAAATAATCACAATTGGAATCTTTTTGAATTTTATCCGTCTCACGGATAACTTTATCCTGATTCCAATCCGGAATCTCTTGAATTAATGTTTGAAAGTTCCATAATGTTTTCTTCGAATCAGGATCCTTTTCCTTTGCTAACTTCAATAAATCCAAAAAATAAATCTGTAAAGCAGGTACTACGTGTTGAGATAATTGACGAGTATATTCCGTTTTTGCCTCAGCATACACATTGACACTTTCTCCTCCGTAATTCATCTAAAATTATCCGTGTCATTCTATTTTATTCTTAAACGCAGACTTCCTTTTTGGCTACAATCCACGCTAATACCAACCAAGGTGAACCTCCTGCTCCCCATTTACGATAGGCTTCCAAAGCAGTCGCATTATCTGTCGTTTCAAGAATTTGCTTCAATAATACTGTAGGGTCTTCAGCCTTTTCCCACGCAGGCAATATATCCTTTAATTCTAAAGGTTGCTCCAACGGAACTGGCTTACAATCATTCTTAAAATGTGAGAATTCTTTGAATACACAACGGGATAAAACTGGCATACTAATTCTCCACGGCTCCGTGGATTCTAAAATACAAAGAACTTGCGGTGTAGCCGTTTCAAGAATTCTTCGCAAAAAGGCCTGCGCCTCCTGTGTTAAATCTTCAATACCTTCAATCCATAATAAAGATGGTTCCTTATTTCGAACTTGAATATGTAATCTATCTCGACCATCACGCAAAGAACGGTCTACTCGTGCATTCCAATGTAATAATTTTAAGTTTCTTCGACGTGCCTCTTCACGAATATAAGTAGATTTTCCACATCCTGGTGGACCTGATACTAACCAAGCGGGTTGTGGCATTCTTGCTAATCTATATACAATATCTCTAAGTAGTTTACTTTAGTAAAGAATATCCAATCACTCCTGGTACAAGTAAATTCACTATCCAACACCACATTGAACCCCATGTATTGTATTTCAAATAACTATATAAACTGGCTGTTAATGTGACTAATGCAATAAACAAAAGTTCAAAATTTTTATTGAGTAATAAAGGAACAAACAAAAAGATAAAATAAATAGTTAATGAGAAAATAGTCTGTGGACTAGTATTTAACCAATTCCAGGCTAAATGTCCATTCTCTGCTCTTTTCATACTCAAATCAGTTTCAGGAATAAAGAATAGACTAAATATCGATAGAATCAAATAACTTATAAGCATAGGTAATTTATACATTTGTAATGTCATAATAGAAGCAATAGGTTGTAAGAATAATACTCCAATTGCAGCAATACTTGCTTTTTGATTCATTTCTTTGTTTTCATAATTTGTCCAAACAATGTATTCAATAAGTTGCATTGACACAATTGTCATACAAAAGAAAAGTAAAGGTATAGGTACATTAAAAAGAAATCCAATACAAATTGATAGTATTCCAATTATAAAAGATTGAAGTGAAACTTCTGCGTTCCAACACATCTATTTACAATTTTTATTTTTCTAAATTACTACTATAGAATGCCCTTACCCGCCTACGGAAATAAAAATACAAATACTTCTGCCTCCGCTGTTGTTCTTCGAGCACAAACAAGAGTTGCATTCGCTTCTGCAGTTCAACAACAACAAGCTGTAAATCAAGGATGCGTTCGTGTCTCTATAGGAGCGTCCCCCGCAACGAATAAAGATGCCTCTGTAATTACTGATGTAAATACAGGCGCAAATTTTACTACTCAACCAGAATACGTCGCGATTACTGTAAATGGTTGTAAATAAAAATTATTTTGATAAAAGATTAAATCCTGCTTCCATACCTTTAAAATCACCTCCTTCTACCTTTTTTACTACTTGCCCATCCTTCAAAAAAATAAAAGTAGGCATACAACTAATATCATATTTATCCACTAATTCTTGGCTTTCATCAACATCTACTTTTAAACATGTGAGTTCAGAATACGTTTGTGCCAATTTTTCATACATAGGAGCAATTACTTTACAAGGACCACACCAAGTGGCATAGAAATCAATAACAACACCACCAGTGACTGGAATTTCTGAAACTTCTGAGACTACTTTTACCATTTTGCTTTTCTACTCTATACGTTTCATTCGGGTTTATATAGGAGATTTTACTCAATGTCCTTGAATATTTTTTGTTCAGGATTTTCATCTTTAGAATACCAATACTGAGTCCTATTACCTTCTTCACTATGTTCATAGATAGGAAGTAGTAGATTTTCTTTTATTAAATCTCGAATATAGTATCGATTTGTATGAATTAAAATACAATATTCAATACCTTTAGGAGTAATTTCTGTAAATACTTTTATCTGAATTAATTTACTTTCACTATGAGGAGCACATAATGTTAAATCAATTTGACTGACATTTTTGTCATTAAGTAGTTTAGATAATACTTTAAGATTTTCTAGGACTTCTTGCTTATCTTTTTCAAGGATAGTATTTTTTTCTAACATATTCTTTTTTTGAATATACTCTTCTTTTTCTTGATTTAGCACATTCTGTTTTTCATAGAAGAGTTGAAGCATTGTAGAATATCGTGAAATGTTAAACTCAACAGAGTCTATTTCTTTTTGAAGTTCTTCAAGTTTTGAAGTAATTTCTAAAAGAGTTGCCATTTATTTGCTATACTTTATTTTTCACTTTATTAAATCCTATCAAATTTATGATTTATTAAAAACGTTTTTCACGTAAATATTCTTCTAAAAGACGTTCATCATGTTCCGCATTACGTTGTAAACTCTGTTGTAAAGGATTGTCATTCACCGCTTCTACCATCACTGACATATTTCTTTCAAGACTTACATCTAATTTCAAAGGGGCACGATACTTGATTTCTCCAATATCACCCGCACCAGGAGGTAAGGACATTGAATCCACACGATTTTGAGCCAAGGCACGGTCATTAATAATATCTGCATTGAGTTTCTTACTTGTTTGACGACCAGGGTCACCATTAAGAATTCCCATACCACCATTTCCTGCGAAGGGTTTGCGACCTTTCGCAATTTGTTCCTTATTCGGATTCGTGCGCATATTGTAGGCACTTTGGTGACTGGTGAATTTCTCAGTAGCCGCCTTCGGGCCACCATAATATTCAGATTTCGCACTAATTTGAGCCTTTTGTGTAGGACGTGCGATATCATCAGGGTCATAGACCTTAAGACGAGTAGGTCCATCCGCAGGAGCAGCAATACCTTTATAATCCCAATAGACAGTTGTTTCCTTAACTGTTGTTCTAGCCACATCTGAAGGGTCCCAGACAGTAATCGCAGGTGCGCCACCAGCATATCCTGTAGGGGTTCCAGTTTGACGAATATTTCCTTCCATTTCAGAACGACGTGTAGGACGAGCATCATCATCATAGTGAACTGATGTAAGACCAGTATCCGCAGGGGTCAAGTTAAGACCCATATTTCTTTCACTTGTGAATAGACGTTCATTGGGACGAATTTCATATCCTGAACGACCATAATCAGCCTCAGGAGAATCCATATCCTTTGTATAATAGGAAGTCATATCAGCGTTACGATATCCTGCTCCACCGAATTGCTGGTGCATAGGTGTTCTGTAGGTTCCAGTTACGTAACTTTCACCAAACTCTTGAGATGAGGCAGGACCAATTAATTCAGTAGTTGTATCTGTACGACTTGTATAAGGCATAACTTGAATAGGACGTGCGGTTTCACCTTGATGTTCTTCTGAGAATGCACCAATAAAACGTTCACCAGTCTGGTCAATATAGAAGGCATCAGGACGATATTTACGAACTTCACCAGGATTATCCGCAGACTTTCCAATAAATTGTTGACCAGGAACAACAACACCAGTATAAGTCGATTTAGGATTATCCGCAGTTCTTAAATCATCAGTGCGACGAATATTTTGAATCATAAATTCATTGACTTCAAATTGTTGGAAACCACCTTTTCCAGTGGCTCCAAATTTTTCTCCAATCGCAGAACCTACACGAACAGGTTCAAAAGGGCGTTCACCATCACGACGACGTAAGGCAGGGTCATCCATACGACTTTGGAAAAATTCAGTATTATCTTCCATACCAAATGGATTTCCAAACGGTGCCTTTTGACTGTCAAACATGGGTTCCAATTCTCGTTTTTGAATTTGAGTTACACCAGAACCAGTAAACGAATCTAAAATGCTTTGATTGGTATCAGGGGCTACATTCTGTTTAATGGAACCACCATAGAAAGGTTGCATATTGTTGTGTGTAAAGTCCTTCGCAGACATTTTAACACCAGATAAAGGACTTATGACTTCATCACCATCAACATAGATAGGATTGGCTTCTACACCACCAGGATTCATAGCCATAGAAGGTCGAACGGATTCAAGAGTATCTGCTCCAGGATTCATCAAGGCAGGACCATTTAAATTAGCAAAGGTTCGAATGGGACCAGCATAATCTGTGGCTTGTTTATTGGGAGGAGAAGGTGGATAGGGTTGAGCAGGATATGTCTTACCCATAACATTTTCAAAACGTTGGTCATATTCAGGCACAGAACCTTTAAAGGAATTTCCTGAGGCGGTATTGGTATAAGGACTTCCAGGGGGTGAAGGATACGCAAAGGATTGAAAGCCTTCTTGTGTGGCCTTTTGAGTAGATTTGGTTTTGGGTTTTGATTTTGTATTGGAACTCGTGCCTTGAGTAACAAGATAACCAAGGCCCGCTAATGCGATAACGGTTGCTACCTCCATACTTCTAACGCTAGAGGGTAAAATGTTTAGTGAGTTCTACAACGCTCTTTATCAAGATCGCGTGAAGGAATGAAAAAGTCAAAGGGTTGTTCAAAGGTTGCCTGAGGTTGATGAGGCACATCTATAAATCGATTCCATCCTGAAGCCCGGAGAGTACAAGGAGGATTCCATAAACGGTTAAATGTCATAGGAAAACTCGAATCAGGAGCAGCCTCCAATGGAATTTTATTCATTTTATTTGTCTCAGGATTGTATTGAAGTTGCTCACAACGAACACGAGTTCCAAGACGATTAATATTTTTAAGGTCTGATTCTACATCTGTGCGCCATTGACCCATAGGAAAACTATCACCTGCCTGTTGAATACGTGTCGTTGCCTCGACTGGAAAACTTACACCACATTGATGAAATGGTTTGCCTAAATAATATCTCATAGCATAACTTGTAATTCTCATATCATCCGCTTGGTGAAAATCATCAAACTTGGGTCTCGTAAGGGCTTGTTGTTTTGGTGTTTGATAGGTATATGAAGCCATTCCTGTTCAGATACAGCAATATCTTTTTATGGATTTTAATAACGTTCGGGTTGTCCACAAGATTCTGTGACCAAAGGTAAAGGACCAAGAGTTACAGGATATCCCCACATTTGATAAGAAGGTAAATGTTTCTTTGTAACATCAATTGTTTGTGTTGTCTTTACATTTTTACGCTCAATTTTTGTCTGAGTATCATTGGGGGGTAAATAGGCTCGTTCAGGACAAAATGTATTCGGGATGTTCAAGCGACGAAGATCAGATTCTAAATCGACTTGATTTCCTGCTATAATACTGGCTTCATTGCCTCCCACAATACCTAAAATATGACGAGCGGGTAATTTATGAGTGTAGGCAAAAGGAGTTTGAGGGTATCGTTGGGGGTTTTCTGTTGTTTCCCATTTTGGACCCTGAGGTTCAGGTTCTGAGATGGAATATCCTCGTATGGTATTGGCCATTTCTGTTTGACCGACACAATTCTTTTTTAGCAATTGACATCACGAATATATTGTCTGCTAGGAACTCCTCCACGTATCCAACCACTCGCAGCCACTTCAGGAACTAAGTTCTTGGGATTTTGGATATTTTCCTTCACAGTCTTAATCAAAGGAGTATATTGTTGGTCAAAGAATTCTTCAGTGACTGTTCCACATTCCTTACCTTGACGCACTTGTTCACTATGTAATAATAAACTCTCAACATCAGGATTTCCACGACCAGTTCCCATATAAGGAACCGAAAGGAAAGGACGTGCTTGAGCACGAATATTACAACGATTATTCTTAAATTCAGGTTGATTACGAATTATAGAATCAATATCAATGGCACGATTATTGTAGCCGTAGCCTTCACGAGGATAAATCTGAAGTTGTTCAACAGCCAATGGATTTACCTTACGTGCGTCGGGAACCAAATTTGTGACTTGATAATTACCAGGACCAGCAGACTGTTTAAAATAAGATTCAATTCCGCATAAATCATCGCGGGTATGTGTCAAACGGTTAATGTCCATTCTGGTCAAGACAAAGGGAAAAAACTTTCTGTAAAATAGAAATGGCCCCTCGGATAGAAAAAGGAGATTCCCTAAAAGGTAAATTTTGCCGTTGTGTTAAAAAAGTTAGAAATACCATCAAACTACGAAAAGGTGTAAAGAAAACACGAAAAGCAAAAGAATCTGCTGCTATTGGTGTTTGTGTAAAATCTGTTCTTCAAACTCGTAAGCGAACTCTTCATCATTTCCGTTGTACAACGCGTCCAAAAGTTCTTAAAACTCAACATCCTTTGTAACTGTAAGTTTATCGATTGACATTTAACCATGTGACCGGTCCTCCATCTGTGCCTGGTAAACAGGCTTCACGTCCACCTTCTTTACAAGTCTTTCCAGGGATTTTATAAAGCCAATTCGCAAAAGAACCTTGGTCATTCGGAACCGTTGTAGAAGGCATTGCCACAAACTCACGTTGACTTTGTGTTTTGCCAAAGACATCCGTAGGGTCACTTGTAAATTGAACACGGAAGACTTCATCCAATGCTCCTTTCACCATAGGATCATTTATTGGGGCTGCTGGAGACTTGGTTGGATTATACTTAATTTCATTGACTAAAACATTCATAAAAGGGTTTTTGGCTGTCGGAAATGTTACTGGACCTGCTACATCCGGAGAATCTGATGTAACACCTGTAGGACCCGTATAGATATCTTCAAAAGGCTCTAATCGACTCGCAGCAGGGTCACCAAAGGTTCGGATTTCTCGTAATGTATTGAAAGCAGGATATAAATAAACTGTCGCAAATAATATACTTATTGGTATAGCCATCATATAATTTAAGAAAAGTGCGATAGAAACACCTGCGATTGTAGCAAAAAGATAAATAAATAAAATCTGATTCACGACTTCGCTAGCACACGGTTTACGACTCTGACCTTCAAAGATTTTCCACCAAGCCTCTTTTAAAAATTTACCAGGGTCTTCCCAAGCATATGGATCACAAAGTTTGAATTGTGGCATATTGGCCTCTATCTACCTCTGGATGGTTTTTATCTGTTTTTGCGAGATTTTCCTAAACTTTTTTTATTCTTCTTCTTTTTTTGTGTTTTTGACTTATTACTTTTTCTTTTTTTGTCATAACCACCTTTAATGTAAGGTTTTATATTCTCAAGTGGTTCTACTTCATATTCTGCGGCTAATTGGTCAGCAAAAAAAGGATAAGAGGAGGCAAAAAAGAAATAATCTTTTTGTCGAAAGGATTCACCACCTATAGTTCTTCGCATGTATGAAATGGAGTACACATAGTCCCTCAAGTCATGAATTAATTCATATAAGGAGGATTTTTTTTCTTCAGTTGAAGCCGTGGCTTCAAGAAGTTTCATATAAATATCTAAAAAAGATTTATTATTTGTATATCCACGTCCTTTACTTTCTTCCTCAGTCATTGAATATAATATACTATTATTACCAGTAGCATATGGAAAATAAAAAAGAATATTCATATCTTTTACCTTTTCAAAAAAAATGTAACGTAACACTTTCTCATCACAACCATAATAGGAACTTTCTCTTATAATTTGATAATATCTATATTCATCTCTTTGTTCATATGAATGATATAAATTTTTACTGCCGCGAATATCATATGTTACTTCTTCATCACGAATAAATTTAACTCCTCTTTCCCAATCTTCAGTTGTATATAATTTTGCATCGTGAGGAAATGAATCCACAATACCTGCTAAAAAACGGCTATTTCGAATAGAACCACCTTTACGCATATTTGTAAAAGTATATTGAGTATCATAGGCAATTAAAAAAGGTAAATTTTTTGTTGCGTGATATTTCATTAAATTTCCTTCCCATATAGTAAGATAATCTATATAATGTTCAGCAACATCATCCATTAATCTTTGAGTTGCAGTCAATTCTTCAATTTTACCACTATTATTTTTATATTGAATTTGTTTATTCCATAAATAAGAAAAATAAGTATCAGCATCTCTTACACAAACATATTTATCTGGAAATTTAGCAATAGCGTGAAATCTTACCATTGAACCAATATAATTATAATGTAAAGGTGTACCTGGAACTAAAAATGTGGGTATTGTATATTTACATAAAATACAATTTGGTTCAGATTGTAATACTGCCATTAATTCTTTTATGCTACCTATTAATAGTTCAATTTCAGATAGTACATATTGTTTTAGTTGATTATATTCTTCTTGTAAATATTGATTTCTATAATCTTCCGTTTGTTGTTTTTGTTCCAAATTTAAACTATCTACTATTTTATCAAATTTAGCATTGATTATATTTATAGCATTTACCCATTCATTACTTTGAGTATCTGTTATAGTTTTTTTTAATTCTTCTATTTCTTGAATATATTGACCATCTAATTTTATTTTTTCTTGCAAGAAATAATCATTAATTTTTTTACTTGTTATATATTTTATTTCTTCTTCAAATTGAAAATAATTCTCATATTTGGAATTAATATACGCTTTTTTTAAAAGTTCGTTCAAATATTGTTCATTAGAAAAAAAACTATGATCTATTACAGAATCATCAAGATACACTAAAACTACCCAATCCTTAAAATTACTGCGTTTCGTTAATTCAATATATTTTTGAATACCTTCTTTATATAAATCAGCCTTAAAATGTAAATCGTGCACATTACGAAATAATCCAAATGAAAAGATACCTTTTGCACCCATTAATGTTTCCATTTTTTTTGGATTATCAAATGAAAACTCAAATTTAGATTCACTATAGTCGGAAAAAAGTGGTGCTATTTGAGGATATTCTTTTTTTAGACCTCTAGATGTACTACTTGACCTAGCAAATACAGAAGAAGGTAAACGATATCCTCTGGGTTTATTAGAAGTTGTTGGTTTTCCAGATAATAATTTAGCAAATAGACCCTGAGGTTTAGCAACAGTAATACTAGAACTTGTCACTGAAGCACTTGATGATGTAGGAGCAGTAGTTGTCATTGATACAGCTGAAGCAGATTCATTTTTTGAATTTACTTTAGATGATTTATTTGTAGAATTATTGGACATCTTTCCCTATTTTATATCTATTTTTTCTTAGGATTCACGTTAGGATTTGATGAAGTGGCTGCCGCTTTCTTCTTCTCTAACTTTGCACGAAGACGATTACGAACTATACTCATTCGTGCTGAACCTTCACGACCTTGTTCACGAGCCATATCCATATCCTCAAATCCAAAAGCCGTACGAATAGATTCCATCATTTCTGTAAATTGCGGATTATCTGTACATTCCTTTAATAATTCTTCGGCTTCTGCTGCCAATTCTTGAGGCTTTAATTCACCACGTTGAATCTTTTGTTGCATTCGAGAGGCAATTTTCTTCATAGCATTTTGTAAAATCATAGGATTTGTTGTATAC
>JACCDO010439190.1_pt1 | contig 11428 bp, 10 predicted proteins | sample 7446101 | NCBI WGS metagenome assembly JACCDO01 (sample SAMN15323440, study PRJNA562643) | freshwater metagenome | isolation source: river surface water | place: USA:Blue River Watershed | collected 2017-08-16
GCCCGTCACACAGCGCCCCTCATGCGCCTGCTGGGGGTGGTGGCGCGCCCCTTCATTGCTTTGCTCTCGGCCAGCACGGCCGGGGTGTTGCATCTCCTGCGCATGGACACGCGCCGCCAGGACTCGGTCACGGAAGAGGAAATTAGCGCCAGCTTGTCCGAGGGCGTACACGCGGGGCTCATCGAGCACCAGGAACACCAGATGGTGAAGAACGTGTTTCACCTCGACGACCGTCCGCTCACGTCGCTGCTGGTGCCGCGCTCGGACATCGACTGGCTGTCGGCCAAGTCCACGGTGCAAGAAGCCCTGGACCAGGTGCGTCAAGGGGCCATGCACTCCTGGTACCCGGTGTGCCGGGCGGGGCTGGACGATGTGGTGGGCCTGGTGAGTCTGGCGGAATTGACCCAGCAAACGGCGGGCGATCAGTTGCTGGAGACGCTCATGGTGCCGGCGGCCTTTGCCCCTGAAACCCTGAGCGGTCTGGACCTGCTGGAGCAGTTTCGCCGCCCCGCCACACGCACGCGGCGCTCGGCCCAGAGCGGTCGCATGGTGATGGTGGTGGATGAGTATGGTGTGGTGCAAGGGCTCATGACGCCGCGCGATTTGCTTGAAGCCATCACCGGTGAATGGCTGGACCATGCCAGCGTCCAAGACAGCTGGGCCACGCCGCGTGGGGACGGCAGCTGGCTGCTTGACGGCGCCATGCCCGTGGTGGAACTCAAGACACGCATGGGCCTGAGCGAATCCTTGCCCGGCGAAGACCGGGGCCTGTACAACACGCTGGCCGGGCTCATCATGTCGGTGAGCGGCAAGGTGCCCGCCACCGGGGCGCGTGTACAAGTTCAGGGCTGGGAGTTTGAAGTGGTCGACCTCGACGGTCGACGCATCGACAAGGTGTTGGCCAAGCCGCTGGCCCCTCCCGAGCCCGCTTCAGCCGCGCCTCAGGGGCGCGTCATCACGAAGTCGTAGTTCAGCGTGTAGAAGTCTTCCTTCATCACCTTGCCGTCAGGGGCCGTGCCCGGGGGTTGACGAACAAAGTCGGCAATCAGGGACGGGCGAACGCCGAACACAGCGTCGCCATCGAGGTTCTTGCTGTTGCGGTCGAAGATGTGCGTGACCAGCGGACGGAAGCCCTCGGCCTGGATGCGGTAGTGCAGGTGAGCCGGACGCCAGGTGCGGCCGGTGGTGGCGCGCAACATGATCTGGGCCGTGCCATCGGTCGGAATGGGGTAGTCCACCGGCAGAATCGACCAGAAGTGGTAGCGACCTTCGGCGTCCGCGTGCAACACAGCGCGGGCCCAGGGGCCGTTGGTCTCGAGGTCGGTCTGCACGTCGTACAGGCCACGGTCGTCCGAGTGCCACACGTCGATGACAGCGTGGGGGATGGGGCGACCTTCGGTGTCCAGAATGCGGCCCTGGGCATGCATGGGCGTACCGGCAGCCCCGGCGCTGATGTCAGCGCCCAGGGGGAACTCGGGGGCATTTTCCAGCAGGAACGGGCCCACCAGCGTCGGCTCGGTGGCGTGCGCCGGGCGCGGGTAGTCTTGCGTCACGGTCAGCATGGACAGACCCAGCGCATCCGAGAAGATCATGAATTCGTTGCGGCCCGGGCCGCAAAACTTGCCGGTTTCTTCAAAGAGCTGCATGGCATAGGCCCACTCGCTGGCCGAGAGCTTGACCTCTTTGGCAAAGCTGTGGATGTGCTTGATCAGCGACAGCATGATCTCGCGCAGACGCGGGTCGGGCGTGTTTTGGTAGCGCTTGAGCACCTCGTCGGTGATCAGGTCGGTGGCGTCATACAGATTCTCGATCGTGTGCGCGTTCTTGTGGTCTGGAGCGTTCATCGTGGCTGTCTTCCTTAATGTTGAAAGTCGGTGGCTTTGTCGCGCAGGTCGTTACCGGGCTTGAGCCGGAACTTGGCAATTTTCATCGATCCGGTGTGCGGCAGGTCGTCCACCATCACAATATACCTCGGTTGCTTGATCAGCGACAAATGCGCCACCGCATGCTGGTGCACCTGCGGGGGGGTGAGCGTGGCCCCGGGGCGGGGGACCACCGCCACCAGAATCTCCTCCTCGCCCAGGTCGGACGCCACCCCGATGGCGGCACATTCCAGCACATCCGGGTGACTGCCGATCACGCTGTCAATTTCCGCCCCCGAGATATTCTCACCGCGCCGGCGGATGATGTCCTTCTTGCGGGTGAAAAAGAACAGGTAGTCGTCGCTGTCGCGCTGACACAGGTCGCCGGTGAGAAACCAGCCCTGGTGAAAACTGGCGGCGGTTTGCTCGGGGTCGTTGAAGTAGCCCTGCATGAGCGTGGGGGTGCGCACCACCAGTTCGCCCACTTCGCCCACGGCCGCGTCCTGCCCGTCGGCATTGAGGATGCGCACCTCGGGGCGGGGAATGGCGGGATCGGGGTGGGGCGAGATACAGCCCATGCTGCCGAGTTTGTGCGGCCCCAGAAAAGGATTGCTCAGCACACCGGGAATTTCCGTCATGCCATAGCACTCGATGAGCGTGTGCACCCCGAATCGTTGCTGGAAGGTGTCGAGCAGGTCGCGGTTGAGCGGTGCCAGAAACATCTTGTGCAGGCGGTGGCCCGGCACAAACTCCTCGGGCGGTCGACGCGCCAGAATGGCCGCCGCCGACATGATGACATTCACCTCGGTGGCGCGGGTGTGGGCCACTTGCTGCCAGAACGCCGAGGCCGAGAACTTGCGAATCAGGATCAGCGTGCCCCCGCAGGCCATGGCACCGCCCAGGGAGTACATCAAGGCATTGATGTGAAAGAGCGGCAACACACACATCACGCGCTCGTCGGGTTGCAAGAACATGCGCTGCACAAAGGCTTCGGCCGTGAGCAGGTAGGTGCGCTGGCTGTGCATCACCCCTTTGGGAAAACCGGTGGTGCCCGAGGTGTAAATGATGAGGAAGGTGCTGTCGGCCGAGCCCACCCGTGTGTGCTCGTCCGCCGCACTGCGGTCCCATTGGTCCAGCAAGGAGGCTTCAGCGCCCCACGGCTGGTCGATGATGACGCGCCAGGGCGCCGGGGTCATGCCCGCCAGCGCCTCGGCCACGCGGGCGCTCGGTTCGGGCGAGCAGATCACGCCGCACACGCCGGCGTGTTCAAAGATGTACCGCGCCTCGCGGGCCTCAAACTCGGGGTTGCATGGCACCACGATGGCACCCAACCGGGCGCAAGCCAGCATGAGCACCACGGTGGCCGGGTGGTTGTAGGCCATGAGACCGATCCGGTCGCCTGCGGCCACGCCGCGGTCCTTCAGCCATTGCACCGCGTGGTGGGTGCGTTGCGCGCACTCGCCCCAGGTCATCACCTGGTTGTCGTACTCCACCATCGAGCGGCTGGGTTGCGCCTGGCAACGTGAGGCAAAAAAATCCGCCAGGGAAAAATCGTGCGCAGGAAAGCGCCGCAAGACGTCCAGCGGCGGGATCAGCGACTCGTGCGACGGGGAGGGCAACGAAGTGGGTGGGGCGGTCATCGAGACCATAGTCTCTGGGTCAAGGGGAGAACAGCGAGTCGCGGGCAGGACAGCTCAGGGAAACCTCGTGTGTCCCAGCGGCAATGGTAAGCCGAGAATCGAACGTCGAACCAACAACTCACCCGGAAGACCATCAACATGCAAAGAAGACCGTTTTTGCAAGCGCTGGGCGCCAGCACGCTGCTCGCATCGCCACTGACTGCCTTGCACGCGCAAAACCGCCCCATCCGTGTGGGCAGCACACTGTCTTTGACGGGCCCCTTGGGGGGCACTGCGGTGATGCACAAAATTGCCGCCGAGATCTACATCGAGCAGGTCAACAAGCGCGGGGGCTGGTTGGGTCGTCCCGTGGAGTGGGTGGTCAAAGACGACCAGTCCAAGCCCGATCTGGCCCGTACCCTCTATGAGCAACTCATCACTGGCGACAAGGTCGACTTGCTGATGGGCCCCTATGCCACCGCCAACTCGCTGGCTGCCATGGGCGTGGCGCAGCGCAACAGCAAGGTGTTGGTCACCAACTCGTTTGGCATACCCTCGCTGGCCAAGTACGACATGCACTTTGCGGGTTATGTCATGGGCCATGACCCCGGCACCACCGTGCCCAACACCTTGATGGACAGCCTGACCGCTGGCGGCCAGTCGCCCAAGTCGGTGGCCATGGTGACCAGCAAGTTCCCCTCGGTGGTGTTCATGTCGCAAGGCGCGCGCGAGGTGTTCAAAAAGCGCGGCCTGCAAGAAAAACTCTGGCTGGAGTGGGAGTTTGGCAACAAGGAGTTTGGCCCCATTGCCTCGCGCCTCAAGGAAGCCAATGCTGAATTGGTGTGGATCGGCTCCATCGGCCCCGAGAGCATCCAGTTGCTCGAGGCCATGAACAAGATCGACTACCGCCCCAAGCTGCAGTTCCACCTCTACCCCACACCAGGCCCGCTGGCCCAGTCGCCGCTGGCCTCCAACGTGCTCACCGTGACCACCTTCGAGCAACACGCGCCCTTCACCAACCAGCCCGGGGCGGGCGAGATCATCAAGATCTACAACGAGCGTGCGGGCAAGGCGAACTTGCCCGACACGGCCTTTGAATTGCAGGCCGCCAATGCCGTCACCGGCTGGCAAATTCTGGAGGCCGGCGTCAAAGGCTCCAACAGCCTGGATGACCGCAAGATTGCCGACTGGCTCAAGGCCAACAAAATCGACACCCTGGTGGGCAAGCTGCGCTTTGACGGCCCCAACAACTACGGCGACGACTTGAACCGCATCAAGCAGTTGCAAAACGGCAAGTGGGTCGTCATCCATCCCAAGGATGTGGCGATGCCCGGCTCGCGTCTGGCGGTTTGATTCCAGCGCGCGTGCGGGTGTTTTTACTGGACTGAGCGTCAGCCCTGCCGGCCGGCAGGGCGCGCCTGAATGTGCATGCCCAGCGCTTCTCTTCTTTTGCAATCCCTGGCCTCGGGTGTCTTCATTGGCGCCCTGTACGGCCTGATTGGCCTGGGCCTGGGTCTGGGCTGGGGGCTGTTGCGGCTGATCAACCTGGCGCATTTTGCGTGGGTGTTCCTGGCGGCCTACATCACCTACGAACTCAAGACCCGACTGGGCATTGACCCGCTGATCTCGCTCATCGGGTTGGTGCCCCTGTTTGCGTTGCTGGGGGTGGCCATGCAGGCCTTGCTGGCCCGCTTTGCCATCACGCCCTTCAACTCCTTGCTGGCCACCTTTGGCCTGACGGTGGCGGTGGAGGCCTTTTTGCAATTGATCTGGAGCGCCGACTTCCGTCGCATGGCCTCGCACTACGACGAGCTCAAGCTGCGCCTGGGGCCCATGGTGGTGACCTACTCCGAGGTGGTCACCATCGTGCTGGCCTGGGTGATGGGCGGGGTGGTGTGGTGGATGCTGTATCGCACCGACCTGGGCAAATCCATCCGCGCCAGTGCCGAGGATGCCGCCATGGCTACCGCGTGTGGCATTGACGCGCACCGGCTCGCGCTGGGCTTGTCCGGCGCTTGTGCCGCCCTGGCCGCGTGTGCCGGTGTCTGCGTGGCCCTCACCTTCACCCTGGCCCCCTCGCAGATCTATGCCTGGGTGGGCGTGGTGTTCGCCACCGTGATGATGGGTCGTCTGGCCTCGGCCTGGGTGCCACTGCTGGCGGGCCTGTTCATTGGCTTGAGCGAATCGCTCACCATGGCGCTCACGGCTCCCACCTGGGCGCCGCTGGTGTCGTTCACCTTGCTGATCCTGATCTTGATCACCAGGCGCAGCCATGACTGATCAACTGCGTTGGACGGGCGTGGGCGGCCTGCTGGTCTTGCTGGGGCTGGCGCCTTATCTGGGTCTGCCGGTGCATGTGCAGTCCTTGTTGTATGTGCTGTTTTTTTGGGTCACCTTGGCCACCAGCTGGAACATGCTGTCGGGTTACTCGGGGTATTTCTCCTTTGGCCATGGTGCCTTCTTCGGGGTGGGCATGTATGGCATGGCCACGTTTGCCACCAAACTGGCGTGGCCGCTGTGGGCGGCGCTGTTGGCCTCGGGCGTGGCGGCCTCGTGCCTGGCGCTGGGCATTGGCGCGGTGGTGTTTCGCCTGCGGGCCATTCGCGGAGAGGCTTTTGCACTCATCACGCTGGCGGTGACTTTTGTGCTGGCCACGCTCATCGTCAACACCCCCATTGATGGCGGCCCGGGCGTCTACCTGATGGGCCTGGAGATTCCCACACTGGGGCCGGCCCCAGCCTCCACCTTCTACTACCTGGGCTTGGTGCTGGCGGTGATCTGTGTCTGGGTGGCGCGCCGTTTGTTGCAGTCGCGCGCGGGCCTGGGCTTGCTGGCCATTCACGACGACGAGGATGTGGCCGAGGTGCATGGGGTGGCTTCATTCGGACTCAAGATGCAAGCCTTTGCACTCTCGAGTTTCTTTGCCGGGCTGATGGGCGCGGTGCATGCCCTCTATGTGTCGTATGTGACGGTGGGCGAAACCTTCAACATCACGGTGCCCCTCACCGTGGTGCTGATGAGTGTGCTCGGCGGCAGTCGTCACTGGGCTGGTCCGATGCTGGGCGGCATTCTCATTACCCTGTTGCTCAATGCCTTCACCGAAGGCAACAGTGCGCTGGTGGGCAAGATCATCACGGGCGCGGTGCTCTTTGTGGCGGTGCTGGTCATGCCCCAGGGCATTCTGGGCACCTGGATGGCACGGCGCCGACGGCGTTGGCTGGCGCAGGTAGCGGGGGACGACCGATCGAACGCGGATACCGCCCCTCACAACACGGGGCCTCTGCACCCGGCAGGTGACGACCCGGCGTTGGCCTCCGCCCTCGCCACACCGCGCACCTACGACCCCAACGCCCCCGTGGTGCTCGAGGTGCGCGGCCTGGGCAAAAATTTCTCAGGCATTCAGGCGCTGAGTGACGTCGATCTGCAGGTACGCGCCGGGGAAATCCTGGGTTTGCTGGGGCCCAACGGTTCAGGCAAGTCCACCTTCATCAACGTGGTGACCGGCCACTTTTTGCCCAGCGCTGGTTCGGTGCGCATTCTGGGACAGGAGTCGGCCGGCTTGCCGGCGCACGAGATTCGCCGCCGTGGTGTCTCACGCACTTACCAAATCCCTCGTCCCTTTGGCGGCTTGACCGTGTTGCAAAACGTGAGTCTGTCCGCGCAGTATGGTGTTCAAGGCATCAGCACCGCCCAGGCCGAGGCCAGTGCCCGCGAGTGGCTGACCTTCACCGGCTTGCAAGACAAGGCCGATCACCTGCCGGAAGAACTCAACCTGCATCAACGCAAGTTTCTCGAACTCGCCCGAGCCCTGGCGGCGCGTCCCCAGGTGTTGCTGCTCGATGAAGTGCTCTCGGGCCTCACGCCCTCGGAAATCGCTACCGCGGTCAGCACCATCCAGCGCATCCGCGATGGGGGCACCTCCATCGTGTTTGTCGAGCATGTGATGAGTGCGGTGATGGCGCTGTCTGACCGGCTGGTGGTGCTCGATCAGGGGCGGGTCATCGCTGAAGGCTTGCCGCAGGACGTGATGAACCGCGATGTGGTGGTCCGCGCCTACCTGGGCGACGAACGGATGGTGGGCTGATCATGCTGCAACTGCACAACGTTCAAGTGAACTACGGCGCCGCCCCAGCCTTGTGGGGCATCGACCTGGAAGTGCGCACCGGCGAACTGGTCTCGGTCATTGGGCCCAACGGGGCCGGCAAGACCACGCTGATCCATGCCATCATGGGCCTCAACCGGCTGAGTGGCGGCACCATCAGTTGGGAAGGAGAGGTGATCTCCACCTTGCCACCCAGCCGTCTGTGCGAACGCGGCCTGGCCCTGGTCCCCGAAAGTCGCCGCCTCTTCACTGGTATGACGGTGCGCGAAAACCTCGAGCTCGGGGCCATGCACCCGGCCGCCAAGAAGCGTCGCGCCGATTCACTCGAGCGGGTGTGCGACCTGTTCCCGGCGGTGCGTCAAAAGTTGTCGCAAGTCTCGGGCACCTTGTCCGGTGGGCAGCAACAGATGGTGGCCATTGGCCGCGCCCTCATGGCCTTGCCCCGCGTGCTGTTGCTGGATGAGCCCTCACTCGGGCTGGCCCCCACCATCGTGTCCGACTTGTTCCGCGTGATTCAGTCCATCCACCAGGCGGGTACCGCGGTGATGCTGGTCGAGCAAAACGTCAGCCGCGCCCTGGCCATCTCGTCTCGCACCTATGTGCTGGAGAACGGCCGCGTCATTGCCCAGGGTGCGTCAGATGAACTGGCCAATCGGCCGGAGATACGCAAGGCGTATTTGGGGTTGTGAGGGCGGGCCATCTTCACACGCGCTCCAGTCGAACCACAGCGCGACAACCGATGGCCTCGGCATAGCGTTGAACGGTCCGCATCGAGGGCTGGCGTGTACCGCCTTCCAGCCGTGCAATCACACTTTGCGTGGTGCCCATGCGATCCGCCACTTCGGCCTGCGTAAGACCGGCGCGGGTGCGTGCGGTGATGAGTTCGCGAACCCAGCTGAACTCATCGTTCAGCGCCTGATACGCCACGCGCGTTTGCTTGTTGGCCAGCAGCTCGCGCTTGAAGGTCTTGAGAGTTTTCATTGAACACCGCTCCATCGTTTCAATGCTATTGAAATGGCGTTGCTGGGTGTGCGCTGAGTTTTTTTGATGAACACATGCAAGACCAATAAGCGCCTATCCTGAACGGCGACATACACGGCCCGAGCGACGCCATCGCGACCTTGCATCCGCATCTCCCACAACTTGTTGGTCAGAGGACGAACAAGGGGCAACCCGATACGCCCGGGCCCAAACTCCTCGAGCATTTCAGCGATACGCAGAAACCGAGCCCGCATGTCTGGCGGTAGTGACAGCAACTCTGCCTCTGCCTGCGCATGGATGACGACCGTCCATGGGTTCATATCATACCTTTTTTGCTATATTTTGATCAAGCAAAAAAGTGTGCCTGCCGCTACGCAAGGCGGCAAGGCTCAGGGCATGAGTGGTAAATAGTGCCCGTCGCAGATGATGACGGGGAATTTCGTTAAGGCGTAAAAATCAATCAGTCCAACCGCGCCCCCGACTGCTTCACCGCCTCTGCCCAACGCGGCATTTCCTGCGTGAGGTAGCGATGAAAATCGGCTGCACCCAGAAAGGCCGGCTCCGCCCCCTGGCTCACCATGCGTTGGCGAATATCGGCTTGCGAGAGCACTGTCCTGAAGGCCTGGCTCAAGGTGTTGACCACATCCGCGGGTGTACCCGCTGGTGCCAGAAACCCATAGAAGCCCACCACCTCGAGCGCCTTGAGACCTGCTTCGCTCACGGTGGGAATGTCCGGCAACGCGGGGCTGCGCTCACGCCCGGTGACCGCCAGGGCCCGCACCTTGCCTTGCTTGTGATAGACCGACGCCTGCGGCACGCTCTCGGCCATGAATTGCACCTGACCGGCCATCAAGTCGGTGAAGGCCGGTGCGCTGCCGCGGTAAGGAATGTGCACCATGAACAGCCCGGTGGCCGTCTTGAACATTTCCGGCACGAGGTGGCTGATGCCGCCATTGCCCGCTGACCCGTAGTTGATCTGTCCGGGACGCGCACGCGCGTAATCGATGAACTGGGGCAGGGTGGTGACAGGCACTTGTGGGTTGACCAGCAGCGCCAGTGGTTGCATGGCGGTGCGTGCAATGGGCGTGAAATCGCGCAGGGTCTGGTAGGGCAGTCGGGTGTACAGCGCAGGGTTGATCACCATCACCCCGGTGTTGGCCAGCATGAGGGTGTAACCATCAGCTGGCGCCTTCATCACCTCTTGCGCGCCCACCGTGCCGCCCGCACCGGGCTTGTAGTCGATGAGGATGGGTTGCCCCAGCACCTGCTGCAAGCGATCTGACAGCAACCGCGCATGCTGATCTAGGGGCCCACCCGCAGGAAATCCCATGACGATGCGGATGGGCTTGGTGGGAAAGTCGGCGGCCCACAGGGTGCTGCAGGCACACGCCAAGAATGCTAACCACCATTGAAGTATCCATTTCATGGCTCAAGCATGCCACAAGACAGAACCGAGACAAAAATTCGTTAAAATAGCCGAAGTGCCGGTGTAGCTCAGTCGGTAGAGCAGCTCATTCGTAATGAGAAGGTCGGGTGTTCGATTCATCTCTCCGGCACCATCCTTTAAAGACCTGACGCCCTCAGGTCTTGCTTAGGCACTATGAGCTTGCGATATAGCGGTTGCTGCGTTAGTGTTTTTTTCATGTAATGTTGTACTTGGCGAATTGGTTGCTATCTCGACTGAGAAGTAGCATTAGCTTGGGATGTATGAACAATTTTTCTTTCCCCAAAGTAATCTCTCGAAGAATGCCTTTCTCTACCATCTCTTTCAAATAACGGGATGCTGCTTGGCGTTTGGCAACACCCTTATTTACCAAATCTGAGATTCGGCAATAAGGCTGTTCAAAAATTACATCGACGAGTTCTCTCGAGTAAATCTTGGGTAAGTTGCTGCGGACATGTATCGTGGTGTGCTCTGCCAAATCTCTTATGGCTCCAATTTTTTCTGTTGTCCAACGTGATGTGTCTTCTACGGCCTTCAGCATGAAGATGACCCATGATTCCCAGTCGTGATCTTTTGTGACAGCGAGCAACAGACGATAGTAGTCAAGTTTATTCTGAATGATGTGACGGCTTAGATATAGGATGGGTAACTGGAGCAGGTCCTTTTGAATTAAAAAAAGTATGTTGATCACACGACCCGTACGACCATTGCCGTCACTGAATGGATGAATGGCCTCAAATTGGTAATGCGCTACGGCCATGCGGATAAGGGGATCAATGTCGACTTCGTTATGAATAAAGTGTTCCCAATTCGCCAACATGTCACGTAGCAGTGCCTCACCTTCAGGTGGCGTGTAAATAATTTCACCAGTTTTGTCATTTTCAAGTTGAGTGCCCGGAGTCTTGCGGATATCCATGTCCACAGCTTTGAGTGTTCTACAAATCTCGACGGCTGTAGCTGTGCAAAGTGGGCGTTCTTTTAGTGATTGATACCCCCGGTGCAGAGCGGATCTGTATCGAAGCGCTTCTTTAGTCGCAGCGTCAGCTTGTCCTTGTCCATCGCTTTGGGCGTGTTGAAACAACTTGTCCGTTGTGGTGACAATGTTCTCAATCTCAGAGCTGTCCTTTGCCTCCAGCAACGGAATCGTATTGATCAGCATGGTTTGGTTAGGAATCAGCTCTGCTGCTTGCTTGAGTTCCGCCAAGGCCACGCGGGCTGTGATGCAAGCTTTCAGTACCGCGCGACTTTCCAGCTCCTGCGGAGGCGGCAGTGGTGGGAGTTGGTTATGGGGCTTGTCTGGGCGCCACGCACCTTGTTCGGCGCTCTTCATGTTCGCATAATTCATTTTCATCGACATGTTTTCATCATATGTCGCTTTTGGCGACATGTCCATATGATGTGTCGATATTTTTTAATATTA
>JACCDO012361548.1_pt1 | contig 11427 bp, 13 predicted proteins | sample 7446101 | NCBI WGS metagenome assembly JACCDO01 (sample SAMN15323440, study PRJNA562643) | freshwater metagenome | isolation source: river surface water | place: USA:Blue River Watershed | collected 2017-08-16
ACAACACGTAATGATGCTGTTGATACCATTGAGGACTCGGGGATTGGCGCGGTTGCGCACCAGGCGACTAGCAACTCGATGCAGGTGTTTGCCCCTGAGTTTGCGCAAAATGGCGGCAGTTTCATGGGAACTGTATTTGCCAATGATACGGATATCCCGACCAACTTCAGTGACTTCTAGGGGGGCATGCTGCGCTTTGAGGAAAAACAGACTAGGTTCATTTTTCCTCTTACCCAAACCCCCTGCCAAGCCCAAACCCCCTAGCTACTTTTAGGGGGGTCATTTCCCAAACCCCTCCCTTTGGACAGTGGCAGCATACCACCTAAGGGTTCACCACATACAAACAGTTAGAATGGCTACCAGAGCTCAGCCCTCGATAAATTCCACGGAGCCCCGACTCCCGCCGCCCCTTCAGCTTCGTCCTCTCGATACCCAGTCTCGTGAGGATGTGGCTGCATGCGTCGAGGGTTTCCTAGGAACGAACTGGCGCATCAGCCATCACATGAATGCGGAGAAGGACGCACAGCTGATGTCCTCGGTTCCTATCTATGTCTGGCAGCGCCAGGGTCGCAATCGCGCCGGCCTCCTTATTTTGCGCGCCGACAAGCCCGCGATCTACTGGAACCAGGCGCAGGATCAGCCGTTCACCCTTCCCCTCCAGGTTCCCGCCACATTTACGCATGCCGGCACCTGGATCCTGGTCGCCACGCTCTCCAAGGCCGAGCGACTGCTCACGATCGAGGATGCCTGGGTCGCCGACGGTACGTCACTTCTGCGCTCAAACCGCTATTCGGAGCGCTGGCCCCGTGTCCAGGAGGCATTCGCTGCGATCTCGCGGCAGCAGTATTTCCTCGGCTGCGAACTGCGCCTGGTGGAGCCGATGTCCTTCGCGCACTTCCTAACGGTCTGCGACGAGGCGCCAGAGGACGGCACAGTCTGGGAGTTCCAGCCCGATGTCCCGCAACGCCGGCGTCTAGTCTGGATGATTCCCGGGCGCGCCAAGAACTCGGTGATCCCCCCGCTGAAGCGGACCGTGGCTCGTGAGGCACATGAGGCCTTCATTCCGCTCATTCGCTGCGCCGGCTCCGCGCCCAAGCATGTCGCACATACAAAACCGACAACGCAGCCGCAGCCGCGTATCCAATGCACCTATATCCCGCAGATCCGCATCGCATCCCTAAAGGTCGACAAAACCACGAATCTTCCTGACAGTTACTGGCTGGACGCCGCCGACGGACAATTAGGGCGTGTCTGTGTGCCAAAGATGTCCCAGAGCCAGGAGCTCCGCCAGGCGTTTGTTGGCGGCGTCGATAGACTTTGCGTCGAAATCGCCTGGAACGAGCGGTTCAAAAAATACGAGGTGGCGCGGATTCTCCCGACGGAGCAGGCACTTTCACCCCTAAGTGTCTTCGGCGAGATCAGGGGAGAGACACCAGCCGTTTAATCGCCGGCATTCCGAGCAGCGTCTTTACCATAGTTCGGACGCTGGATAGGCGCCACGGCTCATCGAATCCATCAGCATTTACGAGGCTGGCGATTCTGGGATGATAATTATGATATGCCTGGCGCACGGTGTCAAAGTTCTGCAGCATATCATCATATAGACGGAGGCGGTACGGGCGATCACTCTCCGGGCGTTCTACCGTTATGTCTGCCACCTCAAGTATGCGATCCACGGACGGAATGACCGTGATCCGCTTGACAATGATGTGGAGTAATGCATACGTCAATATGTGATCCATCAGCCATGCCTCGGTGAACCACCAGCAATTCCGCGTCGGTGCGCCCACTGGCTCCTCCTCGGCAATTGCCGACTGAGTACAGGGTCCGCGGCATACGGGGCATGAATCGCTGCGTTCCATCCATGGTATAAAGCATTCCACGTGAAAGTGATTTTTGCACGTGGAATGCTCGTAGACTCGCTGGTCAATCCTGCAATCATCCTGGCAAATGGAGCAGGTGCGGCCATTTCCGCGGAGCGTGTAGACATATAACTTGGCGGACATTGCGTCGTTGTCGATCCGACCTAAATGTCCGAGCAGTCTCAAATTTATCTGCCGGCCAAATAGATATGGCACGTTCCCGTCGATCTATGAGGGGCGGCGGTGTCGGTGCCGGCTATTCGGTCGGCCCAGCCGTCCTTGTTCCAGGCATGCCTTATTTAGTGAATGATGGTTCCGTTGGAAATTGCCAGGCCGTTGCGCCTGGTTATGCGCTGAGCGCCTCGACTGCGTCTGCTTTACAGTTAGGGTTGCCCGGCATGCGTGGAGGGGGGCATCCTGTTCCCTCGACGAAACGCCGTCGTGGCCGTCGTACGATGCGCGGCGGTCGCTATGATGGTGTTCCGATGGCATATCCGGGTCCCAACGTTGGCGTGACGCCGATGGCAACCCGCATACCTTGCGAGGCCGGCCAGGGCACACCCCAGCCTAGCCCGACTGTGCCGACGGAGCCGCCAGTGGCCGCGATGCCGGCGGCCGATATGCCGACGCAGAGCGCCTCAAACGGTATTCTGCCCGGTTATTCCGCATTTGGTGGTCGCCGCCGCAGAAGCAGCAGGCGCCGTCGCATGCGTGGCGGTGCCCTGCTGGCCCCGTACTCGGGCAGCCCGGTTCTCCAGGAGACCACGGCCGGCTACACACACCTGCGCAGCGGCTCCGACTTTGAGCCGAATACCCAGAGCGGCGTGCCGTTCATGTTCAATGTGCCCGACGGCGGCCGGCTCGGTGTGCCGAATGCATGCGTGACGCTGGGTGGCGGCTCTATGAATCCTAATTTGGGTAATACAGGCATGCGTGGCGGAGGGAGACGTCGCCGCCGCAGCCATCGCCGCAGCCATCGTGGTCGCAGGTAATATCCTATCCTTTAAACAAATGCATCTCGATGACGTAGTCGCAGATGCAGTTGTGAATCGCACAGAAATATTTCAAAATATACATCCAAATGCCATCACAGCCACGTCGCTCGTCCTAAATGTCCTCATATTAATGATCCTCTTGCGTTGGCGCCGAGGCATCAACTTCGGCCTCCTCGGCAGCCTCTTAATTCTTCGTTGCGGCACCGATATTTTTGACGGCGCAGTGGCTCGCAAATACAAGAAGACCAGCAAGCTCGGCGGCTACATGGACACAATCGGCGATTTCTCACTGTTTATAATACTTTTTTATTTCATATTTGACCGTTATAATGTGCGATCAGTATATTGGATACCTCTGATAGCATTTATATTATATACAATCGACCACTTTGATATAGCGCATGACCATAGCCCACTAAAAGTTTACAATGGAAATCTATACCAGCGTATCGCAGCCTTCTGCGCCAATAATACTGTCGTTGTATTTGCAGTTATTTTTGGCCTTGTTTGGAAACTGGCAAACTGATGAGACAAGAGGCCGGCAATTCGATCGTGTTTTCCTGGCGCTCCTCCTCACCCCGCTCATGATGAATGGAATAGGCGCACTGCTTATAATACGCAGTTCGCTTTTTCCACATGCCGAGATACACCTGATGCACATCAATGATATCCACAATTACGGGATCCAGTGTTCGCTCATCAATTCGCTGACGCAAAATGCGGCCCGTCGCCTGCTCCACATTTTTCCGCGGACTCGCCAAGATCACACAATTAAGGGTCTTAATGTTCAGCGCATCCGATGCCATACTATACGTGGCCAGTAGCACCTGCGCCTCCGTTGCCGATCGCGCCAAATCTGCCTCCTTCATGCCGCCAATATAGTAACCGTAACGGAGCGGCGTCATCTTCAGCATATCCTCGAGTGCATGGAGCAACACTTTGCGCTCCGAGAGAATCAGGATTTGCCGAGATGGTTCGGCACAGAGTTCCACTATTAGGTCGAAGATGTGCCGTGTCCGACGGGGCGACTCGACAATCTTCCCTAATAGTTTGGCCATCACAGGCTCGCCGCGCCAATCTGTCGGCACGTCGCGCCATGTACCGTCGACGTCACTCTCATCATAGTGCACGGCGCGCACGGTCACCGTCGGATCCGCCTCGCGCACGCGCTCCCAATACACCGGCTTTCCGAGGAACGCCTCGAAGACCGCCGTCATGCCGTCCTCGCGGGTCGGCGTGGCGCTCAGGCCGAGCAAAAACTTCGTCTGGATCTTCTGCAGGGCTTTGCTGAAGTGCGCGGCGCCCAGATGGTGGCACTCGTCAAAGATGGTGAACCCGTAGTCGGCGAAGAAGGAGTCCGGGTATTCGCGGCTGCAGAGCGTCTGAATCATGCAGATCGTGCAATCATAGTCGGTCGTCGCCACCTCCGCCTTGCCGGCCTGCAGAATTCCGATACGCAGCTGCGGAGCAAACCGCTCAAGCTCGCCGCGCCACTGATTCATAAGGAACTCCTTGTCCACGACAATTAGGAATCTACGCCCGAGACGGACGGCAATATTAATTGCCATAAAAGTCTTGCCCTTGCCGCAGGGGACACATAATAGTCCGGATCCGGCCGCCAGGAATGTCTCGATGATCTTCGTCTGATACTCATATGGAGTGCCGACAAATTGCACTGCTTGTGGGAGTGCGGCCCCGGCACTCACTAGGTCAACTTCGGGTGGTCCGAAGCGCTCAATTCCCCAGGCGCGCGGCAGATAAAACCGCGTCCGACTCTCCATGTAGATCGGAAACGCCGGCGGGCCGGCGATACCGCGCGCCTTCATCTTTGGCGCCATCAATAGATTTGCTCGCAGAGATTGTTGTTCAGCCTCTGCGAGTAGATCTTTCGCGATTGCGTAGCCGCGACTCGTCAATATCTTCTTTGCGGTTGCAGCCATAGTTATTTATACAACGTGCCATAATTTTAAACCCCGCCTCTGGCAGATATGGCGCCACTCATCATCCTGTTGTTAGCGGCATTCGTGCTGATGCCCTATGCCCCAGACAGTATTTTATCGATATTTCATCACCCCATCTTCTCACTCATCATGATCGGTGCTCTCTTCTATTTTACGAAGCAGTCACCCGGCCTAGGTGTGCTCGCGCTCCTCGCGTTCGGCGCCCTCTACTTGGAGCGGAATCGTCGGACTTTAACGATGGCCTGGGGTGCACCGCGTATGCCGCAGGATCGGGAAATGCCGATCTCACCCTCCTTAAAGTTTGTCCCGTATGAGACGCCGTCCGTCAGCACCTATAAGTTTGAGCCCGCCGGCGGCTGCAATGCGAATAGCAATGAGTGGTCCTCCGTCGGCACAAGCATTGATCAGAAGCGAGTCTTACAGACCGTGCCGCCTGGCGCCGCGACCTGGCCGGTTCTGGCGCGCGCCTTTTCAAGCTAATGATTCCTTGGCCAGATTATCCGAGCGTTTGCAGAAGTTATAAGACTTATACTTCTGCAGCTTAGTCGGATTCGAGCGCCAGTGAATATCATCGGCGTCCATCATTCTCTGAATGGATGTTGCATCAAAGCATTGCTTTAGTACACCATCCTCATTGTAGGTTGCCCCAAAAATCATTGTGCGCTTGAGCGGTGGCGCCTTAATTGCAAACTTGGTGTTTGTCGCACCTGTAATATCAATCACTAATTCCTCTAACTGTTTCTTATTTGCGCAACTATTAGGGTCTGCAAGCCGCCTTTCCAGTGAAGAGAGTATAACAGTGCACATATCGGCGGCAGGATTAACCGGTCCATCCTTTTTCAGATTAATCGGGCTCGCCGTGCAATATCCCTCGCCGTCTTTTGTAAAGTAGTTTGGGAGTGACGACGGGCAGTAATTCATTCCGTCAGACGCCAGCTTAATTGTCTGATAGCTGGAGCATCGAGGCAGGTCGCCGGATTTTTCGCTAAGGGTGCAGGCCGGCGTGCCGACACATTTCCCGCCAACCACTTCGCCGTCGCAGCAGTCGATTCCCTGTTCGGAGCTGAATTTCTTCAGGTTTGACGGACATGCGGTCAGATTCGGCGGATCCGCGAACCCTTCCGATCTGTCCTTGGTATTGCGGCGCACGACTAAGAATACCACTATTAGGATTAAGAGCGCCGCTAATAGTTGGCGTTCATACATTCTACCATTATGGAGATGTTATCTCTGGTCCTCCTAAAGCGTCTGGTGTCATAGATGGAGCGCCGCTACCCTGCCTTACCAAAAAGTAGCGGATAACAAAGGATACGACTACCAGGACGAAGATGATGGCGCATATAATTCCAATCCACATCGCCGCCTTTTCGAAGCTTTTCGAGGTATCGACCTTAAGGGTCAGTTCCAGCTCCTTCTGCTGATTTGGCGTGCCTTTCATCGTATCCTCCAGAGATCGCTTACCTGTCGCCGGATCCAGCATTACGTACTGGCCATTGACGTCCTTCATCTTGTCGAGCGGCAAGCACTGATAATCAAGCGTCGTCTTCAGCCTTTTCTGACTATTCGCGAGCCCGATGAGGCCTCTGGATATGTAGCGGAATCGCTGAGTAAATTGCTCGGAATTGGCAGTAATCGTATACGTAAATGTGGTCCCATCCGTTGACCATGTATTGCCATCAGTAATGTAGGCCGGAATATTACTACCAATTGCATCAGGCTGCCTTTTGGCAATGGGGCGATTACCCCTTAGTGTAGTTGGTATGTAGATTTGTGCGTACATGTTGCCATTATTGTACGTATAGTCGCCCAACCTCTCAATGAGAGCCTTCGGTAAGATCCACCCACTAGGGAAATAGAGACCAACAACATTCATTGATTTGGTCGTCGTTGCAGAGTCTCGGAGAAGAAGGCAGCTACTGTACATGACATAGCCGGTTTCACCCATATCCGAAAAGATGGCCTGCAACGAGGTGACGCGGGGAACGGCAGGTCGCGCGGACGGCTCTGCCACGGCATCCTCAAAGTACATCTGCGCCTTCGGCGTTAACTGTGAAATATCGGACATCGACTCCTTTTCATAAAGTGACACGACTGCAATAATTGCGGCGGGGATATTTGTATCAAATCCGGATGCGCGTGTATATGTAAATACACAGTCTGCATTGTGATTTCCCGCGTAATTTGACGGCCAGTCGGATGACTGCTGAGATCGGCAAACCTGGATGTGCGCCAAATTATAAATTTCACCGTTATAGGTCAGCGTATTCTGCTTCATGTCCGGTAAGCGAATAAGATTTCGCCGCTCACTCTGCGTATCATTCATTGTTTGCCTCACACGATCCGGAAAATTAATGGATGTGCCAAAGGCGCTATAAATCTCGGGCTCCCCCTGAATTTGCCTAAATTTATCGTCGACACGGCTAACTGTGCCATTTAATACAACGGGGAAGCCCTGATTCGCATACGCTGGGCAGAAGCTCATTCTAACCATTCCGATGTTTTAGATACCAGATATATACGTGGGACCATTCATCTTATAGATCTTGACCTTGACCTGCTCACCGTTCATACTCTTAAGGCTATCCCCGTCAAACACCTCATTGCAGCCCACATCATCCATGCAATCGCGTTTACCCTGATTTAATGGCAGCGGCACAGGATTATATGTATCGGTGCGCGTATAATAGTTCCAGCGATCATTGGAATTTGCCGTGCGACGGCCATAGAGCGGCTTCACATCGCCGCCCGGATATGTCACCAGGCCGATCGTCTGAAACGATTCAGGGAGGCCGCGTGTTGCAACGGACGGCAGTGTCGTCGGGTTCCATACACTGGTATCCGGAGGGGCTCGCCACATACGCATTGGTTTCGGCGCCTGCGAATACCGGTCGTCGCCCCCTCCGCCTCCGCCTCCATCAACATTGATATGAATTGGTGCCACCTTTTCACTCTTGGACGTTAATTTATAAATATGGTAGCCGATAAATGCGAGGACGCCGATGAGGACAATTAGGAGAATTGTGTTCAGCATGCCACCTCCGCCCTCGGTACCACCTCCTAATTGTTCGTAGCCGCCGCCGCCGCGCATTTTGCGCATCTTAATTTTCTTTGCCATGTCTACTTTTAGGGGTGATATTCGCACCTAAAAGTGGCATTTGAATTATATTACTTTGCGCCGAACATACCATTAAATGTGGACAGCAATTCCTTGCCATCCGTCAACATAGGCTTCATCGACTGCATCATGTTCAGCAGCGTCTTCTGCGTGTCCAGGAGCTTGCGCGTATCATCTGTCAGACTCTTGATCTGGGTCGTGTCCAGGTTCTGCAGCGCATTCAGAATCGTGGAGCCCGTGTCGATGTGCGGGCCCTCCTTCTTCTCGCTCGGCAGCTTGCCGAGCTGGAATAAACCGTCCGTGGCCGCCGCTGCCGCGGGCTTGGATGTGGCCGACTCTGCCGACTTGGCCGGCGTCCCCGCCGCCGTCGCCGCGCCACCACTAATAGTCGCCGCATCTGCGAAGCCCTCCGCAAAGCCGGATGCTAACGTGCCCTGCGCCATCGAGAGCGGGAGACGCGGAGGAGCCGCGCGCCGCATATCGGCCAGCGTGCTAGCCACCACCTTCGAGTCCAGCGTCTGGAAGTTCTCGCGGCGACTGAAGAGCTTGGACGGGATGCTGAGGATCGTCGTAAATAAAATACCGACGACCACCGTGGCCACCGTTGCCAACTCGACCGACTCGAACGCGCCGAGGACAATCAGGCCGGCGCCTAATGAGAGGATCAGCGTTGCGAGCGGCATGGAAAATATTGCGTAAATTCCGTAAATAACCGCGATGACCTGTGCAATCTGCTTGGTCATTTTTGTACTCTTAAAAAACGACAGCTGCATTCTACTCTATCCTTAAATTAAGGGCGCAACGATCCTCTGTAAAATCCAGAAGAGCACACCGCCGGCCATTGACTTAACAAGGAGGCCGACGGTAGTGAGTTCACCACCAATACGTAACAGTGAGGGCAGATAGAGACCAATCATCGTATTGACGAACGGCAGACTCATGATGAAGACAATTAGGGCAACCAGCACAGGCGTCTTGAACTCCTTCGATAGGGAAGAGGAGAGCATCGACATCAGGCCACCGTTCTGGGGCGGCGGCTGCGGCTGGAATCCCTGCGGGGGCGCCTGCATATAGGGGTTCATCGGCATCATGCCGGTGGCACCGGATGCATGCATTGCGTGGGCAAAGTCGGCCGGAGTCGGATGCTGTCCTCCAATCATGTGTGCGGTTGCTGCCTGGGGGTCCATTGCTATTTGGGACATAGCAGATGGTGGCGGTAAACCGGGCGCCATTGCGCGGGCGGATGGGGCAGGTGCTAGTGCCGGGGGAGTCTGCAGCGTATTACCACCATTAGGTGCATTCATCTCCGCGTAAATCTGCTGCACAAGATCGGCGTCCCCGCCGCTGCCGCTGCCGCCGCCATCAAGATCACTTAACAGAGTTCCCGCTGCTGACATTCTAACGAACCCTTAAAGTTTTCGGACGCCAGTCGAATCGCGACAGATAAATTCTCCCCGAAATGCCTCGATGTACTTCTCGCCTTTACCACATTCCTTGTCCTCCTCCTCAAACTGATAGCACTTCTCGCCGATCTTAAATACTGCGCCCTTCAACTCGGTCGGCGGTGGAGCCTTCCAGAGACCACAATCACCGTCCTTGCAATACGGGCGGAACAGGACAACTACAATACCAATTCCCACAAGAACACTAAATACCTGCTTAAATTGCGCTGTCCGAATTATATCGGCAATCATTTCTAATTAGAGTTTTAGAGAAGCTATGCCTGACTTCATGATACGTTTTCCTGCCCTAATTGTGGGTCTCGTCGCCGGCTTCGTACTATTACGTGTGTATCAGCGCGAGAAGCCGATATATTACAAGTGGCCTAGCCCGGATAATGCCGGCAAGGTGAAATATAAGGATCGCAATGGCATCTGCTACGAATACAAGTCGAAGCAGGTGGATTGTAATGCAAATAAGGATAAAATCAAGCCGTACCCGTTACAGGTTCAGCAGACTATGCCGGTTTTATAGACGCGCGAGCACTGATCGCCATGCGAGCCTTCTGGCCTGCGCTCAGTTCAGGCCGCGCCGCGCCGCCTGCACCGGCCGCAGCCACCTCGGCACCGTCCGCGCCGCCGCGCAAGATCCGGCGCACCTCTTTCAATGCCTCGCCGAGCTTATTCTTACCGCGCCACTTGGCGCGAGTTCCGGCACGAGCATCCGTGATAGCCAGGCCGATACCGTCTTCGATATTACGATGATCTGCATATGCAATATCCGCATCGCCCGTCTCTAAGAGTTGGCGACCTAGACCGACATGCTGGCGGAACTTTGCCGTTAAAATACTGATGAGCGCCTGGTCACGCACCTTCTCCCAGTCCGCCGCCTTCTGCGCGGCAACGGCCGACTCCGCCTCCGTAGCAGCCGCCTCCTCGCCGGCACCAGCAGGATCCAGCTTCCGCGCCTCGGCGCGCATCGTGATCGCCGATCGCGTCGCCATCACCTTCTTCAGCGTGTCCATGTTTCCGTAGTAGCGCGCCTTCTCCGCGGCCAGCGCCTGATCCACCGTATAGTACGACACACCCTTCCAGCTGAACTGCACCGCGTAATCGTTCGCAAGATAGCCATATTCGTTATCATTCGGCCGATTGAACAATATAAGGGTATTGGATGGGGGTGCCGCCGGCACTACAGGTGGGAATACGCCTCTATCGACGGGCACGGATCCCTCAAGTGTGCCGGCCTCGAGCTCGTCCTCGGCTTTCTGCTCGGCCGCCGCGTCAGCGTTCGCCTCTTCATCCGCCGTCATCGCCCGTACGTAAAAGTCGACCGGCTTAAATTCGGAAATGGTCCGCTTGTAAATATTGTGGTCGATAGTTCGGACATTGTATTTCTGCTCGGGGAAGAGATCATTATACTTAAGGCCGCTGATTACAGTCGTCATCTGCGAGGCATAGAGCGCGTTCAGGCGTGCCTCGTCGGCCCGCTCCACCGCTAATTGTGCCTCCTTGACCTGATCCGCAAGAATGCGCCCTTCGGTAAACTCGATGATTTTTGCCCGAAGTTCATCCATTTCCCGCTCAAACTCGCCTTCTGCTGTCGCGATCGCCGCTAGCCGCTCTGCGTCGATAGACGCCCGCTCCTCCACACTTAGGGGGCGATACTTCGGCAGACCTATTGTGGTTTCAATACTGCCGTCCTTGTTTCGCACAACCAGGTTGCCGCGGCCGTCGTACCCGTATAGGTTCGGGTTTTTCGCGCGCTTGGCGTAGAACTCGGCAAGGCCGACGTCCTTCTTGGGCGGCTCGAGGGCGCGACGAGGCGGGGGCGGGGGCGGTGGTGCCTCATTATTTGAGCTGCTGCTATTACTGTTACTGGTGCTACTGTTACTGCTATTACTGTTACTGTTACTGCTACTGCTATTACTGTTACTGCTATTACTGTTACTGCTATTACTGTTACTGCTATTACTGTTACTGCTATTACTGTTACTGTTACTGTTACTGCTACTGCTATTACTGTTACTGCTATTACTGTTACTGCTATTACTG
>JACCDO010609310.1_pt1 | contig 11426 bp, 10 predicted proteins | sample 7446101 | NCBI WGS metagenome assembly JACCDO01 (sample SAMN15323440, study PRJNA562643) | freshwater metagenome | isolation source: river surface water | place: USA:Blue River Watershed | collected 2017-08-16
ACGCAACTTCACCCCGGCAATATCGAGGTTGCCATTGGCATCGATTTTGGGTTGCGATTTGAACCACATGTGGAACCGAATCCCACTGTCCATCCATCCCAAATACGTCACACCCATGCGGCGAATGTGGGCATCGTTCAAAGCGGACAAGGCACCTGACTTGCGGGCGGTGGGGCCGTCCAAGGTGCTGGCACTGACGGCATCGCACTCGGGGACGCTGCCTGCATAAAAGCACAGGGGGTGTAGACCATGTCCACCACCCCATCGCGCACCGCATTGGGTTGCTCAAATTGACCGATCGCTTCGGGGCCACCGCGCACCTTGATCTCCACAATGCCCTTGCCAGCGGCATTGACCTTGCGCACAAACTCCAAAAAACTTTTGGAATACACCCAAGTGGCCGGGAAAGCATGCACAGCAGACAAGGTATCAACCGCATGGGCGGGCACTGCCCAAGCTGAAACAGACAACAACAGCGCAGAAAATAGCTTTTTAGTATTCATGGTGTGGTTTGAAAAGGTTGCAATCGAGATTTCAAGAAGTTGCACATCGTAATGATGTGATCCATTCTGTGCAAGCCCCGTTTCCCCTATATCCAATTCTCAATGTGATGCATGTGCATCGGCATAATCAAGTCAACCGAATTGAACTTGGCTTTGCCCACATGAAAACCCTTTCAAACCCCGAATGGCCGACAGCCTTGGCCCGCTTTGGGTTCATGGGCCGCGAAGAGGTTGCAACGCGGCACCACCAAGATTGGAGCGGTTTGACCCCCACCGTTCCCTGGGGCATTGTTTATCCGCGCAACACCGAAGAAGTGGCGGCCGTGCTCCAGTGGTGCCATGAACACCAAACACCCGTGGTCACCCAAGGCGGTTTGACTGGCTTGGCCGGTGGTGCGCACCCCACCCCAGATTGCCTGGTTTTGTCGACAGAAAAACTTTGCGGCATCCGCCATGTGGACCCGGTGATGTGCACCCTGACCGCGTGGGCAGGGACCAAGCTACAAGACATTCAGCAAGCGGCCGAAGCCGCTGGTTTGTATTTTCCAATTGATCTGGGCGCGCGTGGGTCTTGCACCATTGGCGGCAACTTGGCCACCAACGCGGGCGGCAACAAAGTGATCCGATACGGCATGACCCGCGAACAGGTGCTGGGATTGGAATGCGTGCTGGCCGATGGCAGCGTGTTGTCGGGCATGAACCAATTGCTCAAGAACAACACGGGCTACGACCTCAAACAGTTGCTCATCGGCTCCGAGGGCACCTTGGGTGTCATCACCCAAGTGGTGTTGCGCTTGCAAGCCAAACCCAGGCACCAACAAAGCGCCATGTGCCGTTGCGAAAATTTTGACCAAGTGCTCGCCACCCTGCAACACTGCCGCCAGCGTTTGGGGCCAGGCTTATTGGCCTTTGAAGTCATGTGGCCCGAGTTCATCCAGTGCATGACCGACGGTTTGCCCAAACTGCGTTACCCGTTTACAGACAAAAATGGCTTTCACCTGTTGATCGAGGAAGGTCATTTTTCAACATCGGCCGACAGCGGTGGCTTGTCAGCTTGCCTGGGCGAATTGCTGGAATCTGCGGTGCTCAGCGATGTGGTCATCGCGCACAGCCAACAAGACAACCTGGACCTGTGGGCCATCCGAGACAGCGTGGCCGAATACGGTCAGGTTCTCGGGCCAGTGATTGGCTTTGACATTGGCCTGCCCGCCTCGGCCATGGTGGCAACCACCCAAACCATGGTCGCTGCCATTCGCCAGCAGTGGGCCGATGCCGTGGTGCTGTTTTTCGGCCACATCGGCGACAGCAACCTGCATGTGGTGGTTCATGTGCCAGGACTGGGCCACGAAGAACAACCCCACCACGCGGTGGAAGCGCTGGTTTATCCCTTGGTGGCCCAAGTCCATGGGAGTGTGTCGGCCGAGCATGGGGTCGGCTTGATCAAAAAACCCTAGCTGTATTGCTCGCGCCAGCCGCATGAAATCGCGCTCATGCAAACCATCAAGAACGCGCTCGACCCCCTGCACTTGCTCAACCCCGGAAAAATTTTTGACCGTTCCGCATCCACCCCCAACTTGCCGCCCTGACCACCATGAACACCCCCCACAAAATCTGGATCCAAGGGGCCACCGACCGCGTGGCCCATGCGCCCTACATCACCCAATTGGAGGCGCACGTCCAGCGCATCATTGATCCGGCTTTCAGCCATACCTTCAACACCACCACGCCACCGGCCACCACCACCCATGCGGTGACGGAATTTCGCATGGCCCGCAACTTCATGAAAAACGCCGTCAAGGCCCAACAAGAAGGCTACAGCGTGATCGCGATTTCACACTTCCAAGATGCGGGCTTGGCCGAAGTCAAATCCTTGGTCGATATCCCGGTTATTGGTTTGGGCGAATCTCCCATGCTGCATGCCTGCACCTTCGGCCGGCGTTTTGGTTTGATCACCATCAACCCGGTGTTCATCCCCTGGCACGAGGACCAGGTCATTCGCTATGGCCTGTCGCAACGCTGTGTCGGTGTGCGCGCCGTCAATTGCAAGGTCAGCGACTTCATGCATGCCTTTGCCACTGAGGAGGGCTATACCGAACTCGCGCCCAAATTCCAGCGCGAAGTCGATCACCTGCTGGCGGCTGGCGCAGATGTGATCGTGCCCGCCGGTGGGCTGCCCATGATGATGTTTGGCGGCCGACAAGATCACCGCCGCCTGCGCATTGAAACCGATGGGGCCCCCATCATCAACGGCATCACCGTGATGATCAAAGCGGCAGAGTGCGCGGTGCGCATGCGTGAACTCGATGGCATTGCTGTGAGCCGTCGCAGCAATTACGCCCACCCACCCGCGCAAGCGCTGCAAGAATTTTTAGAGCAAGGCTGATGCGGCCGGGGCCAGGGCCCCAGGCCTGGGTTCAAGCATTGCCAAAGGGGTGGCTGGCCACATGTTGCGGGCCCACTGCCTGTGTGCTGGAAATACCCAACTGCGACAGCACCACGGATATTTCAGCCTGCAGCGCCTGCAACCATTGGCGCAAGCCACGCTCACCATGGGCGGCCAATGCATACAAGACGGGGCGGCCCAACATCACCATGTGGGCACCACAGGCCAGCGCTTTGACGATGTCCTCTCCGGTTCGCACCCCGCTGTCAAACACCAAGGGATAGGTTGGACCCAAACGCTGCCGAATCTGGTGCAAGGCACGGATGGCCGAGGGCGCGCTGTCGAGTTGGCGGCCACCGTGGTTGGACACATAAATCGCATCTGCACCAGCCGCCTGAATGCGTTGCGCATCGTCGGGGTGCATCACCCCCTTGACGATCAAACGGCCACGCCACTGCGCGCGCAGCCTGTCCAAAAAGGCCCAATTGGCTCCCGCACGGCTGGCATGGCGATCAAAACCGCCTTGGCTCGGGTCAAAGTTGGCCGGTGCTGGCGCACCCGCCCACAGCGTGGCCAAGGACCAACGGGGGTGCAGGGCAAAGTCCAGAAACTGTTGGGGCCGAATGCGAAATGGCATTTGAAAACCATTGCGCACATCGCGTGGGCGTGGTGCCACTTTGGGCACATCGACGGTGAGCACCAAAGTTTGGTAACCCGCTTGGGCCGCCCGTTGGGCCAAAGCCAAGCCCTGGTCGGCCGAACCGCTCACATACAACTGAAACCAAGCCTGCCCTTGACTGGCAGTGAACATTTTTTCCAAAGGCGTGGATGCGGCGGTGGACACGCCCAAGGGCATCTGCATCTCAGCGGCCAATGTGGCCAACACCAGATCGGCACCCGGAAAGGCCAAATTGCACATGCCCATGGGCGCAATGCCAAACGGCATGGGGTGTTCCTGACCTAAAAAGGGGGTGGCCCAAGTGGCCGGTTGCACATCGGCCAGAACCCGGGGGGTCAGTTTGATGTGGGCCAAATCCGCGGCATTGCCCGCGCTGGCCGTCTCCTGCCCAGCGGCCCCATCGATGTAGTCAAACACCAATCGGGGCAAGCGTTTTTTCGCCAAGCGCCTGGCATCAAAGGCGGTGTGGATCCATTCGGCCATGTCAAAGTCTTTTTTGTGGGCTGGAGTGCAGTCTATCTGCATGCACAAGGGCCATTGGTGGCGATGCGAATCAGCACCCTGAAAAATGGATCAATTTATCAAAAATTCTGGCCCTGGCTGCCGCCATGGCCTGCACGGGTGCCTTTGCCCAATCCAAGTCCAATGACGACTCGACCTACATGTCCTTGGGTTACAACTCTGGCCAATACACCATTGATGGGCTTGCCAACTTGTCGAATGCCAACCATTTGCTCATCACCCTGGGCAAAAACATCTCTCCTCTCTATGCCGTGGAAGGTGTTTACGCCACCGGCATGAGCGATGCCAGTTCAACGGCCTTGGGAACCACTGTCAATGTCAAACTGACCTCTTCATATGGTTTGTATATCAAGCCCAAAACCCAGGTCACCCCCAACATTGAAGTGTTCGGACGCGTGGGCTTTTTCAATGCCAGGTCTGATTTTTCTGTGCCTGCATCCCCCTCCAACAACGTGAGCAACAACGCCACGTCACCTTCCTGGGGTTTGGCACCAGCATGAAGATCACCGACAAAGTCTTTGGCACTTTGGATTGGATGCAAATGTTCAAAAAAGACGGTGCAGACATCAAAGGTTTTGGTCTGAGCGTTGGCTACAAGTTCTAAGCCGCCAAGCTTGCACAAAAAAGCCCACTGATGTGGGCTTTTTTCATGGGCGATTCATCGCTGCCAAAAAGCACAAAGCCCGGAAAACCGGGCTTTGTGCTTTTTTTGGGGTGGCTGATGGGGCTCGAACCCACGACAACAGGAATCACAATCCTGGACTCTACCAACTGAGCTACAGCCACCGTAGGCGCGAATTATAAACGCTTGGCGGTGCGGTGAGGGCTGCGCTGGGCGGGCTGGATCATGAAGGTCAAGGTTGCTTGGGTTCGGGCACCTTGATCTTGACCTTGAGGCGGTCTTTCAAGTCGTTGTAGTAGGCCACGCTTTCAGCGGCTGCGAGCCAGCGGGTCAGTTGGACACGCTCTTCCTTGCGCGCTGGCGCTGCATCGCTGGCATCGCGCACCAGCACTTTGTTGATCTTGACCAACACATGGCCTTGGTTGCCCAGGCCCACGTCGACCCAGGCTGGCAAGGTTTGCGCTGGGGCGCGCATGACGGCCTCGACCACCTCGGAGGGCAGTTGCAGGCTTTGCTCGCGCGACAGGGTTTGCACCGCGCCCAAGCCCGCCACCGGTTTATCGGCCTTGCCTTCGGCCATCTTGGCCAAGGCTTCTTCTTTGGCCAATTTCAGCGCTTGCTCGGCCCGCCAAAGGGCGGTGACACGCTCTTTCACCTGCTCCAAGGGCAGCGTTTTCTCGGGGTAATGGGTGACCACCCGAACCGAAACCATTTGATTGGGACCAAATTCAATGGCCTCGGTATTGCGCATTTTTTCGGTGGCATCGGCGGAGAACAACGCGGCCAACACCTTGGGGTTGGCCAAGGGGCCTTTGTCACCCGGGGTCGGTGCGCGACCAACGCCTTGTACCGATTGGATGTCCAGCTTGAGCTTATCGGCCACTGGCTTCAAGCTGTCGGATTGCTCATAGACCAAATTGGTGAACTGCTCGGCAGATTCGGCAAACTTTTTGCGGGCCTGATCGCGGCGCAACTCCGACTCCAGGCCAGCCCGGGCCTGGGCAAAGCTTTGCAACTGCGGGGTTTTGATATCGGTGATTTGAATGATGTGGTATCCAAACTCGGTTTCCACCAAGGGGCTGATTTCGCCTTTTTTGAGGGAAAAAGCAGCATCTTCAAACGCTTTGACCATGGCACCCCGGCCAAAAAAGTCCAAGTCGCCACCCTTGCCTGCACTGCCCGGGTCTTGCGAGTGTTTTTTCGCCAATTCGGCAAATTGCTGGGGCGACTTTTGCAGGGTATCGCGCAAGCCCTGGGCCAGTGTTTTGGCCTTTTCGCGCTCGGCCGCTGGGGCATCTTTGCCCGCCGCGATCAAAATGTGGCTGGCGCGGCGCTCGACGTTGTTGCTCAAGCGCTCTTGGTTTTGCTCAAAATAGGTTTTGACATCTTGCTCATTGAGCGTGATGGTTTTTTCGATGGAAGCCAAGTCCAACACCGCATATTGCACATCGGCCTTTTCGGCAGACTTGAACCGCTGGGTGTTGGCGTTGTAATAGGCCAGCAAGGCCGCATCATCGGCTTTGATTTTGGCCAATTGATCGGCGGCCAAAAAGCGCGCCACCTGGACCTCGCGCTTTTCATAAAAGGCATCCAAGGTGACATTGGCCAAGGTTTGGCCCACCAGGCTGCTCGAACCCAGGGCCGCCACCACTTGGCGCGCGGCCAAATCGGCCCGCACATTGGATTCAAACATTTCAGGCGTGAGGCCCTGTGCCGACAGCAGTTGGCGATAACGGTCTTTGTCCACGCTGCCATCGGGCTTGCGCAAAGAGGCGATGGTGGGGTTTTGCAGCAACTCTTCGGCCACCCGCTGATCGCTGGCCGATAGCAATTGCTGGCGCGAAGCGGCAGCCAAAACCCGGTCGCGCACGATGCGCTCCAAGGTGCCATAGCGCGCTTGTTCGGATTCCAGCAACTTGGGGTCTATGCCAGGGGCTTGGGCGCGAAAACGCTCCACCTCGGCGCGGTGGGCGTTGTCCCACTCGGGTTGGGTGATGTCCACACCGTCGACCGTGGCGACGACCACGCCTTTGTCGATGAATTTGTTGTAACCATCAATGCCCACCAAGGCAAAGGCCGGAAATATGAGCAGCACCAATAAGAACTGCATGATTTTCTTATGGGTGCGAACGAAATCAAACATGCATGCTTTCTGACGGGGTCAAGAAAAAAGGCGAACCAGGTTCGCCTTTGCTGGTGGTGGTGGGTGCTGACGGTCTCGAACCGCCGACCTACGCCTTGTAAGGGCGCCGCTCTACCAACTGAGCTAAGCACCCCACCTGTTCTTCAGTTCAACGCGTCTTTCAACGCCTTGCCCGGACGAAACTTTGGCACTTTGGCGGCTTCTATTTTAATCTCAGCGCCCGTGCGGGGATTGCGGCCCACGCGGGCCTCACGGTGTCCCACCTCAAAGGTGCCAAAACCGACCAGGGACACCGAGTCACCTTTTTGCAAAGCGTCTTGGATGGCGCTCAAGGCCGACTCCAAGCAACGGGTGGCGGCGGCCTTGGAAATATCGGCCTGTTGGGCCATGTGGTCGATGAGATCAGATTTATTCACAAAAACTTCCTTATGGATGTGGGTCGCCAATGAGGCGCGCATGTTGCCCAGACCGTCCAATGCTTTGTGTCCTGGCCATGGCCTGCAAATCGGCTCTGGGCAAACCGTTCGAAGGCTTGCTGGACCACAAACCCAGCTGGTCTAAACCTGGCTTGGGGACTGGGGAGGGCGGATTCTAAGCACGTTTTTCATGCCTAGAAGCGTTGCCGAAAAAATATGCTTCAGTTGGGTACTTAAGCATTGTTCACGGCTTTGGCAATCGCCAAGCCGAGGTCACGGGTGCTGGCCGTGCCGCCCAAGTCAGGGGTGCGTGGCGCACCACTGCCGGGCTGCAAGACCGCTTCGATGGCCCGCAAGATGGCATCGTGCGCATCTTTGTGGCCCAAAAACTCCAGCATCATGGCACCGCACCAAATTTGCCCTATCGGGTTGGCAATTTGACGCCCGGCAATGTCGGGGGCCGAACCATGCACCGGTTCAAACAGCGATGGGTATCGCCGATCGGGGTCGAGGTTGGCGCTGGGGGCAATGCCAATCGTGCCAGTACAGGCCGGGCCCAAATCGCTCAAGATGTCACCAAACAAATTGCTGGCCACCACCACGTCAAAAAACTCGGGGCGCTGGACAAAATGGGCGGTCAAGATGTCAATGTGGAATTTGTCCCACGTCACGCCGGGGTAGGCCTTGGCCATTTCCAACACCCGCTCGTCCCAATACGGCATGGTGATGGCGATGCCATTGGATTTGGTCGCACTGGTCAGGTGTTTTTTGGGCCGCGACTGGGCCAGCTCGAAGGCAAACTTCAGCACCCGGTCCACGCCAATGCGCGACATGATGCTCTCTTGCATCACGATTTCACGCTCGGTTCCCGGGTACATGCGCCCGCCCACACTGGAGTACTCGCCTTCGGTGTTTTCGCGCACGATGTACATATCAATCTCGCCGGGCGCGCGGGCGCTGCCGTCTTTGCGCACCACGGGCGCGATGATGCCGGGCATCAAACGGGCTGGTCTGAGGTTGATGTATTGGTCAAACTCGCGGCGAAACAACAGCAAAGAGCCCCACAAAGAGACGTGATCGGCAATTTTTTCCGGCCAGCCCACGGCCCCGAAATAAATCGCATCGTGGCCGCCAATCAGGTCTTTCCAGTTATCGGGCAGCATTTTTCCGTGGCGTTCAAAGTAGTCCCAACTGGAAAAATCAAAATGGTCAAACTGCAAGCCAATGCCAAAGCGGCTGGCTGCGGCCTCTAAAACGCGCAAGCCCTCGGGCATGACTTCTTTGCCAATGCCGTCTCCGGCAATCACGGCGATGCGGTGGGTGGACATGTTGTATTTCCCTTTCTGTGGGGTGGGGCTTGGGTGCCCAAATGGTTTCAGGTTCGCTGGGTGGGCGCGGTGGCGGGGTATTTGACCACCAACATGACCCCGACCACCGTGCACACCGTGCCCAACACGGTCATGCCGGTGACCGGCTCGTCAAACAACAAATAGGCCATGAAGGCGGTGCTGGGTGGCACCAAATACATCAAACTCGTGACGGAGGCGGCAGCGCCGCGCTGGATCATCATGTAGAGCAAGGAACTCGCGCCCAGGGTCAAGGCCAGCACCGACCAGGCCAAGGCCCCCATCAAGGTGGGGTTCCAATCCATGGGCTCGGTCTCGAGCAAAGCCAAGGGCAAGGTGAGGGCCAAGGCGGCCAGCAATTGCACCGCGCTGGCGGTGCGCACATCGCACGGGGCCACATGGCTTTTTTGGTACAAGGTGCCGGTGGTGATGCACAGCAAAGAGGTCACGGTGAGCCCCAAGGTCCAGGCGCTGACCTCGGCGGTGAGTTGCAGTTTTTGCCAAACCACCAACACCAAACCCGTCAAACCCAGCGCCAGCCCCGCCCACTGGGCCCGCCCCACCCGACTGCCCCGGTGGGCCAACCACACCGCGGTGAGCACCGGCTGCAAGCCCACCACCAGCGCAGACAAACCGGCCCCCATGCCGGCCTTGACCGCCAGCCAAACGCCCCCCAAATAGCCGCCATGCATGAGCACACCGGTGATGGCCAGGTGCGTGACCTGCTCCCGGTCCTTGGGCCAAGCCACGCCAGACCATTGGATCCAGGCCAAAAAACAAGCGATGGAGAAAAAATAGCGCCAGGCCAAAAACCCCATGGGCGGGGCATGCGGCATGCCAAACCGCGCCAAGATGAAGCCCGTGCTCCAAATCAGCACAAACACAAAGGGCATGGATCGCACCCAGGCCTGGGTGGGCTGGTCTTGCATCAGTTGCCGTGCGCCCGGATGATGGGCAAGGCTTTTTTGAGGTAGTACATCATGGACCAGACGGTGAGCACCGCGGCCACCCAAATCAGCACCTGCCCCAAGGGCCGCGACTCGATCTGCCCGGCCAACACACCGTCATAAAACAAAAATGGGATGGCCACCATTTGCACCGTGGTCTTGACCTTGCCCAGCATGTGCACCGCCACGCTTTTGGAAGCCCCCATTTGCGCCATCCATTCGCGCAAGGAGGAAATGGCAATTTCACGGCCAATGATGATCAGGGCCACAAACACGTCCGCCCGGCCCAAATGCACCAGCACCAGCAAACACGCGCAGACCAAAAACTTGTCGGCCACCGGGTCGAGAAAAGCGCCAAAGGCCGAGGTTTGGTTGAGCTTGCGGGCCAAATAGCCGTCCAGCCAATCGGTCAGGGCAAACACCACAAACATGATGGTGGCCACCAGGTTGGCCACTTCCACCGACAAAGGCATGTAAAACACCAGCAATATCAAGGGGATCGCGACGATGCGCGTCCAGGTCATGATCATGGGCAGGGTGGAAAACATGGCTCAATCGTAAACAATGCTGGCCTTGCCCTGGTGGGCCTGGGCCATCCAACTGGCCAATGCCCCGTCGCTGGGGAAAAAGCGGGCGGCCTCCCCCAATTCAATGTCGGCATGGGCATGCTCGCGCAACACATGCAAGCGCACCGACAAAGCGCGCGAAAACTCGCCCTCATCGGTGACCACTTTTTGGGGCGGGTGTTCGCGCACCAAGCGATCGATATCGGGCTCGCTGCCATTGACCACCACCCGCAAATATTTGCCAAACCGGCAGCGCGCCTGGGGCAGGCCCCACACCTGTTGCACATTCAAGCGCAAGCCGCCGGAGAAGCGATCCGGTTGCACCTTGGCCATCACCACAATGAACTCGTCGTCGCGCACCCATTGGCGGCTGGCTTGGTACAGGGCATCGTCCATGCTGGCTTCCAGCACGGCCGATTTGTCGTCGAGCTTGAACAAGGCCACCTTGCCACGCTGACCGTTGATGGTCCGAAAGTCGCTCACGATGCCGCACAGCATTTGCGGCTCGCGGCTGTCGGCGACTTCATCCAAGCGGCGTTTGACAAATTGGCGCACCTCGGCTTGCACCTCGTCAAACAAATGCCCCGACAAAAAGAAACCCAGGGCCACTTTTTCTTCGCTCAAACGCTGCTTGACACCCCACGGGGTGACGGCCAGCAAATCGGGTTCACGGGTGCTCGAACCCAGGGCTTGCGAGTCGGCGCTGTCAAACAAACCGCCTTGGTGGGCATTGGCCTGCACACTGGCGGCAAATTCGAAAGCGCGGTCGATGCTGGCCACCAAGCTGGCGCGGTTGAGGTCCAAATCGTCAAAGGCACCGGCCTTGATCAAGGCCTCCACGCTGCGCTTGTTGACGCGGGTGCGGTCGATGCGCACGCAAAAATCAAACAAACTGGTGAAATCGCCACCGGCTTGGCGCGCGGCCACGATGGCTTCAATCGCTTGCTGACCCGTGCCCCGCACCGCCCCCAAGCCATAACGGATGACCGCATTGGAGACAGGCTCAAACCGATAACCGCCACGGTTGATGTGGGGCGGCTCAAAAGCCAATCCCATCTTGATGGCATCCTCAAACAACACCTTGAGTTTGTCGGTGTTGTCCATCTCCACCGTCATGTTGGCGCAGAAAAACTCCACCGTGTGGTGCACCTTGAGCCAGGCCGTGTGATAGGCCAACAGCGAGTAGGCCGCGGCATGTGACTTGTTAAAGCCGTACCCCGCAAAGCTTTCCATCAGGTCGAAGATCTCATTGGCCTTGGGTTCGGGGATGCCGTTTTTGGCCGCACCGTCGGCAAAAAT
>JACCDO010945464.1_pt1 | contig 11426 bp, 5 predicted proteins | sample 7446101 | NCBI WGS metagenome assembly JACCDO01 (sample SAMN15323440, study PRJNA562643) | freshwater metagenome | isolation source: river surface water | place: USA:Blue River Watershed | collected 2017-08-16
CGTTATCAAATGTAATATTAGTATAAACAAAATTATTAATAAAGTAATCTAATGGATTATCATAAAATGGATTATATCTAACAACTATTCTTCTATAAGGTATTTCTCTTATTATTTTATTTACAACAATTGATTGTTTTTGAACAACTACTTGACTTTCAGTTTCAGTTGTGCTCTGAACTTCACTGGACAATTCTTTTTGTATACTATTAATATTAAATACTAATTTTAATAATTCATTTAAGTTAGTTTGTAGTAATTGTGATTTTAAGTTCGTAATAATATTATCTTTAGAAAAGTCTTGTTCATCATAATGATAAGATACATAGTTTCTTAACCATGGTTTAGTTGTATATATATCTGTTTCAATACTAAATACATTATTGTTTAATTTTCTTATTACAGTATTTATATTTGGTTCTCCTGTAAACATTTCTAAATCAATTTCATAATAATTATTTGTAAAGAATTTACGAACATAATATTTAAGATATTGGTATAATAATAATAATTTATTTTGTTTATTTAATTCTTGCTCATTATTTTTAAATAATTCATATACTTCTATTGATTTTGTCATTGGTTTATTTATATTTATATAACCAATTTTAATAGAATGTCCCTTGTTCAATTTTCTCATTCTATATATAGCTTGTGATACATTAGTATAAATACTATTACTATTTACTAAAACTAATCCATTTAATATTGTAGGTTGTTTAAAATCAATACCAACTATATGTCTTTGACTATAATAATAAATGACTTCTTCTGTTTTATACATCTTATCTTCATAATTAATATGCTTTCCATTGTATATCATTTTAGTATCATCTGATAATAAATAAATAATTGTTTTCTTAACATTATATTTATTAAATATTTTATTAAATAGTATTTCAGCAATATTTTTATTTTCATAATCTTTAAGAAATGCACATTCATCAATTAAAACATTATATTTATTTTCAACAAAAGTATTTAACATATTATCTACATTATCAATTTGTAATATATCATTATGAGATGTTAATGCAGCCAGAACATTTTTACTTTCATCAGTGTCGACAATTATTTCAGTATTATACTTAAGTTTATTATTTAATGATGCATCTATATTCATATCAATATTAACAGTTCCCGAATATCCTACTTGCCATAATGATTCCATATTAATAATATCAATAAATGAACAATTTAAAACTAATTCTGATTTCTTTATTTTCTGACAAACCAGTGTTAAATATTTTATCATAATTTGTTTAGGTATTTCAGGACTATTTTCTATATTAATTAAATTAAATTTATATAAAAATGAATCTAACTCATTTTCATCTATATTATATAATTTCTTTAATTTATAAAATATTTGTTTGCTATTATTAAAGATTAATTTAATGTCCTTCTCTTCTAAAATATATTTTCTATATTTATCATTGTAAAAATATAAAATGGTTAATACAATAGTTAATAATATAGATGAGAATTTAGACCCTTCATTTGGACTGTCTTTTCTTAAATATGGAATACAATATCTATAATCATCTTTAATACTCATTCCATATGAAATTTTCTTTATATTATTAGTATCATTTAAAATACTGATAATTTCATTAATACCTCCAAATGGTTTAGGATTCTGAAAAAATCTCCCCCTGTGACGAATATCATGAGTAATTTTAAATATTTTTTCAACAACTTCTGGATTTATATCAATTGATAGTTCTATTAAATTAAAATTACTTTGAATAGGATTATACATATAATCAAATTCATCTATTAATATAGGTGCATTAGTAAAATCAGTTCTTTTTAAAAATCCTAATTTAATATCACTATCAGTCAATACCTTTGCCTCAATTTTAAAATAATAATTATATTCAATTAAAGTATTTTCAGTTTGTAGTTTTAAATGTTCAGGAACAACTAGATTAATATTAGTAAGTTGATTATAATAATATAACATGGTAATTAACATTGGAGTTATTATACTACTTTTACCTTTACCCATCATAAATTGATGAATTTCCCATTTATTAGTTGTTCTACGAATAAAATTATCATATATACTATCTATTTTATCCCATTGTTCAGCCTTTAATAAATTACCAAATATAATTTCAACCATACCAGATAAAATAGACACTTTTTTATTGGCGCGATATTGAAACATTTGGTTCATTTCTAATAATTCATGACATAAGATTGGTTCACATGTTTCCATTGCTTTTAATAATCTAGTTAAGGCTGATATATAAATATTAATTATCATAATATAACTACAATAATTATAATTATTATATAAGAATTCAAAATATTTATTATAATCATGATTTAATTTATATACAAGTTTATTTAATAAATATTTTAATACAGCTAAAAGGTGCTTAATCTTAGTCTTAAATTCATCTTTGGAAATAATAGAACATTCTAAATTACACTTAAAATCATCCTTCTTATATGGTGTAAGACTATTATTAGTATTTTGATTAATCCAATCAACTAAATTTATAAATGGAACTTTATCTCTTCCTAAAATTAAATTTATAATATCTGTTATACTTGTTTCAGTGTGGGCTAAATATTTATTTATATTTACCATATCATCTTCTTTATCTAAAGACATTATTGATAAAGTATCTAATCCCGGAAGATTATTTAATGTTATAATGGCTGGTTTATAAGAGATTGGGTCAAAATCCATATTTTTCATATATTCTCTATAAGGTGTAAATATACTATAAAATTTTTTCAAATATTTAATTTTTTCTGAATCAATATAGGCAGTTAAATAATTTGGTTTAATTTGAAAACTAACATAATAATTATTTTTTTCATTTAATATAATTTTATCAAGATTAGCCTGTTCATCAACTATTGATAGTATAGCAATACAATGAACTATATAATTATTATTATTTTTTTCAATAATATTTAATGTATATGGCGATGCATTGGCCATAAAAGGAAATACATTATTGTTTTCAATATTATCTAATAATGCAATATTGGAATTAATATATAATTCATCTTTTATAATATAAGTATCGTATGTGTTAGATTTTTCTATTCCAATAACTACTACAACATCATGTTGTATTATTGATTTTGTATTTTTAAAAATATTTTCCTTGATTATTAAAACTAAATATGTTCTCTCTTCATTAATATAACACTTATTTTCCTGTGCTAATATTTTAGCAAATAAGAAATACTCAGAGTTCTTATTTGGGTCATTACACTTAAAAATATTATTTATTTCAATAAAATCCGATGTTATGATTCGATTATTTATAATTAAATCCATTTTAGTTGTATTTGATTTAAAATAAGGACTATTTGTTTGAAAACTATATTTTGATAATATATATTTTATTTCGTTATAATTAATTGTTTCATTATTTTCAAATAGTGTTAATATATTTTTATACAAATATAAATAAATACCATAGTCTTTTAATTCATACATGTTCTTTTTATCATTATCATTACTATATAAAATAGATGCGTGGGCTGCTAAATGTTCATAGTCAATATTACCATATTTCATATTTGGCATATCCATATATTCTAGTTCACGTGGTAAATCTAAGAAAATATCAGTTAGTATAGTATTTAATGAATTAAATAATTTAGGTAAATGATTATATATAATATGTTCATTAGGATATTGAATTAATGATTTAAAATTAATAAAGATTTGTTTTAAAAATCTATATTTTTCATCATTATTTAAAAATACTGAATATAGATTAAATATATTTAGAAATGCATCAAATATATATAGTTTTTTAAATTCATCTATTTTGCTAGAATCTTGATAAGTAATATAATAATAATAATGATTTTGATATTTATGTTCATCATATATTATTTTAAATGTATATTCTAAGTTAATATCAAAATTTGTTTCATTTTTAAAATAATTAATAAAAAATCTATTTATATTAGAAATATCATTATCTAATAAATATGCAGAAATTTTATATTTTTCCTGAAAATCATTTTTAGTAAACAAATAATCAAAACATAATAATATATTATATTGTATAATATTTTCTTTATTGAAATACAGTGTGCTATTTTTTATATTTTCTTTATTTAATAATTCTTTACGAAATGTTTCATCTAATATATGATAATTATATGAAAATGTAATAAAACTATATATATTAAAACTATAATCATTATTATTATACTGTTCTTTAGTATGTATTTTATTAAAAATTCTAAAACATTTTCTATGTTCCATCGTATTATTAATATTTATATACATATTGTGTAAATATTTGTCTTTAGGTTCAATTTTACGTATATCTATTAAATATTTTAGAATTTTGGAACTGGGTTCAGAACTTTCATTCTTTATACCTATTAAATTATAATTAAACATAAAAAATAAATATAATTTACATATCCAATTAATTTCAGTTATATTAAAATTAAGTCTTGATTTAGTTTCTTTTAATATATATAAATATATTAAATTATTATTATCTACCTTAAAATCATTCATTGCTTCATAAAGTTTAGGATTAGGAAAATATAATTCATAAATTAAACCAATTAAAATTAATTCACCATATGTTCTAGAAATATCATAATATTTCGAATCTTTTAAATACATTCTAATCATTCTATGTATTTCTTTTGAAATACTATATTCATTTCTAGTATCACTACGAATGTCTTCTAATAATTTATTTAATTGAACCATTGGAATGGTAGATACATATATCTCTTTTGATCTAAAGTGTGGTCTTACTCCATAATAGATTATTGGTATTTTATTATCAAGTATATATTTATAATTGGCATAAATTATATTATTTGGGCTATATTTTTTGTCAGTTATAATTTTATCTTTCATTAATTGCATACATAGTTTACCTGTATTAATAAATTGGTCAGATAATTCACTTTCATACCTGCTAATAGTATTAAAAAACTTTAATAATTTTTTCTGAAATTTTAAACAAAAATCATAATAAATATCAAATATTAAATTTTGTGAATTAATATCATTTAATTTTATTAAATGATAGAGTATAGACATTAATAATGATTTAAACATACATGTTCCTGCTGATTGTGAAGTTATATATAATGTATATTCATTGCTATCATGAAACATATCAAAATTATTAAATCCTTTTTCTATATAGTTTATCTTCATTAATTCTGCTTCATACTGTTCCGGATTAGTAATTCTTAATCGTTCAGCTTCTTGTCTTAGTTCTGATATTTTATTTATTTTATTAGTCATAAAACTATTATAAAATACAAATGAATTTATTTTAAACATCCTATCATATTCCTCTAGCTTAGCTATTTTATCTGAAAATAATATATTTAATTGATTACATTTTCCTATAAAACTTGGTCTTGTAAATGTATGATTTAAATAATGAAATGTATATTCACTGTCGATTAATAAATTATCAAACATGTCCATATAGTATTCATATATGTTATTATAAGGTTTAATATAAAACACTTTCATATTATTATAAACATCATCTGTTAGATGAATATTCAATACTCTCTCACAATAATCACTTAATACACAAATACTATATAATAAATTAATATTTAAATTACGAATTGATGTTTTATTAAATCTTCTGAAAAAGAAAAAAGGTTTTAAAAATAATATAAATGATGTATATAAATCTGGTGTTAAATGTATTTTTTTTTCAAATAAGTCGTGAAACTTTTTATTATTAGTATCATATACTATTCTTGAATCTAATCCTTGACCTGTATTTATATGACAAACTTCTATATAGTCTGTATCTGGTATTATATTAAATACTAAACAGGTTGCATGGTCTACTGAACCTAATCCCATTATTAATGTTTTATAAGGGAGTCTTTTATTTAAAAAAGCATTTAATACTAACATATTATCTAATACTGTATGTGAGTATGAATTATAGTATAAGGGAACATCATAATTACCTGGTATATTTTGTATCATTTTATTAAAAATATCAGCTGTATATAAAAATTCATCTCTACTGCTACCAATATCTTTATTCAATATATTATCATCATCATAAATATTAAATATTGCTATTTTAATAGAATTTCTGTCATATGTTGTTGTATTATCTAGCTTAATTCCATTAATTGAAGTAAACATCATTATTAAATATCCTTTAAAATCGCGAAATAGTGGCTGTTGATTGTCTTCAAATAATGACAATAGCGGTATTATATCTTTGTGAGATATTTCAGCATTAATATTAAGATAAATATTACCATCTCCTCCAAAGTTGTAATATGTTAATTTATCAAAATCATATTCTAATGAATATCTAGGAACACAAGGTGGGATTAATATCTGAAAACCAGTATCTGAATATCCCCTTCTATAATTTTTAATATTAAAAAAAACCCACTCAGATTCTTGTGAATCAACTGAAGGTGGTAATGGTATACCATAATTTTGTGGTATTGGTATTGGTAGTATCGGTCTGTTCCCTAAAGGTGGATATGGTGGAGGTGCTTGTGATGGTGGTATTTTTGCTAAAGTTAATGGTGGTGGCGGTGGTGGAGTTGATGGTGGTGGCGGTGGTGGTGCTGATGGTGGTGGCGGATATAAGCTCATTATATATAATATATTATATTATATTATTTTATATATAATATAATAATAATGACAATGAAAACGAAAAAAGAATTAAGAGAGTTATTTAATACTGCTTTATGTTTAAATATATCTATAAATAATGAACCAAGAAGAAATCCAAGTAGGTCCAGATATGAACCATCTAGATTAATAAATGAATCTACTCCTCCTGCTAAAAGAATAGCTATATCTACACCAGATATATCTACACCAGATATATTCTCACCAGCAACTAAACAATTATTACAATCATTCTCACCGGCGACACAAGAACGATTAAAAAATGATTTAATTAAGGATGATGAAAAAATAAAAATGATAACTGGAACTTTAGAATTAGATGACCCTAATTATATTCATTTTAATAGTAATCCAAAAATTGGAACTGATTTAGAATTATGGGTATGTGTTAATATTAAATGTCCTGGGTGTAATAAAAAATTATATAAATATTCACATCCTGGTATGCCTGCTGTTGATGTTAGATGTATTAATTCTCTTCATTCTGATGGTCCTAAATATTATCAAATAAAAGCTACAGAATCTGGAAAACAATGGAATGGTTATGAATATTTTAGTCTTGAAAATAAATATATTTGCACTGGTTCATATAGATTTGGATATAATTGCCATATTATAACCCCAAATGACCCAGATAAAGATATATTAATTGGTTATATATGTTTGGCCTATAATAAATTAGATGATAATAATATTAAATTAGATACAAATAAATCATTTATATTAAAACCAAATTTATTATTCAAACCAACAAAAGAACAAGAATTACAAACATACTATTCATATTTAGATACAAGTAATCCAAAAATAACATTTCATCCTGAGATGTTTACAATAATTGAATTACAAGAAAATACTACTATAAATTTAAATATTATATATGATGCAAATAAATTAAACACTGATGAACCACCTCCAACTCTTGTATTTATGAAATATTTAATAATGAAGATGAAATATTTAGAATTAAAAAAGAAATTAAATAATAATTATTAATTGTGTTAGTCGCCATTCAAATTTGTTACAAACAAATTTGAATGTTCGCTAACAGTTTTGGGATTACAATTATTAATATTAATATTCTTTAACCACTAATGATACACAAGCTCCATTGCTTAGAGCTCCACCATTAGAATATGTAATTAAAACACTAATTAAATCTAATTCTGCTAAAGCTATATTTCCATTAACTTTTACTTTAAAGGAAACAGCTCCATTAGGTATAGTAGCTGTAAAAGATGTAGCTATACCATTAATATATAAAGTTGCTGAATAACTATTATTAGAAGATAATTCTCTAATATTAAATGCTAATGATGAAGTAGTGCAATTAAATGGTACTACTAATGTATTTCTTAAAGAATTATTACTACTATTACCTAATCCAATGAAATCATTATTACTAACTGATTCACTAGTAGCAAATGAAAAGATAGATGTATTTCCTTCAGGTCCTATAGGTCCAATAGGTCCTTGGTCTCCTTTGTCTCCTTTATCTCCTTCTGGTCCCATGGGTCCTCTTTCTCCTTGTGGCCCCATCATACCAGTTGGTCCTTGAGGTCCTTCATCGCCTTGGTCTCCTTTTGGTCCTCTTTCTCCTTGTAATCCAGTTGGCCCCATAGGTCCTTCTGGTCCTCTTTCACCTTGAGGTCCACGGTCTCCTTCAGGTCCACGTTCTCCTTGGTCTCCTTTGTCTCCTTGTTCACCCATTGGTCCCATTGGTCCCATTATGCCTTGTTCTCCTTGTGCTCCAGTATTACCTATAGGACCAACATCACCCCGTGGTCCTGCTGGACCAATAGGACCAGTATCGCCTTTACATCCTTTATCACCTTTATCTCCTTTATCTCCTTTAGGTCCCATATCTCCCTTACATCCTTTATCTCCCTTATCTCCAGCTGGCCCACAATCACCCTTATCTCCTTTACAACCTTTTTCTCCTTTGTCGCCTTTATCACCTTTGGGACCACAATCTCCTGGGATACCTTTGGGACCAACTGATCCTGGTTCACCTTTATCACCTCTGGCACCTGCATCACCTTTATCTCCTTTTTCTCCCTTATCTCCTTTCTCGCCTCTTTCTCCTTTGTCTCCTTTATCTCCCTTACTCCCACGTTCTCCCTTGTCTCCCTTTTCACCCTTCTCTCCTCTTTCTCCTTTAATTCCCTGGTCTCCCTTGTCTCCTTTATCTCCACAATCTCCTTTATCTCCTTTATCACCTTTGTCTCCTTTATCACCTTTATCTCCTTGGTCTCCAGTTAATCCAATTTCTCCTCTATCACCTTTTTCTCCTTTGTCTCCACAATCTCCCTTATCACCCTTCTCTCCTCTATCGCCTTTATTACCCATATCACCTTTAGAACCTGCATCACCTTTACAACCTCTATCACCTTTTTCACCACGTTCACCGGTATCTCCTTTATCACCCTTATCTCCTTTATCACCTTTTACATAAAAGATTTTAATCTTGCATTTTGAACATTTGCAATCATTATTTTTTGAACATGTTGATTTAGGTTTATACTTTTCTGTATCAGATTCAGAATCACTTGAGGAAGAACTTGAATATTTATAAGATTGTTTCTTTGATGTTTTTTTATGAGATTTAAATTTATATTCATCACTTGAATTATCACAATGAGACTTACGTGCCATCATATAATATTACTGATATTTTAAAAAACTTATATATTTATTTTAAAATTGTGTTATTTGAATATTTTAATTCGCAAAGCGAATATTAACAATTTTGGGATTATAATATACCCAATTATATGATGACTAATAATGAAGCACATATACCATTATTTAATGAGCCTCCATTTTCAAAAGTTATTTGTAAACTAATTAAATTTTGTGCATAAAGAGGTAAATTTCCCGCCTGTAGTATGCTAAAACTAGTAGAACCGTCTAATATAGTTGCACTTAATGCTGTTTGAACATCATTAATAAATAATGTAGCTTTGTATGATTTATTTTGAGCAAAATTTCTAATACTAAATGCTAACATTGATATAGTGCAATTAATAGGGACAATTATAGTATTACTTAAAAGAAAACTAGATGAAGAACCATTTCCAACATAATCATTATTATTAATTGTATTATTAGTAGTAAAATAAAATGTTAAATAAGATATACCAGTTGGGCCAATTGGACCTTGAAGTCCAGGTGGTCCAGGGACTCCTTGTGGTCCTTGTGGTCCAGGTAATCCAGGTTCTCCTTGAATACCTGCAGGTCCTGCTATACCTTGTGGTCCACTTGGTCCAGCTAAACCTTGAGGACCAGGTATTCCCTGAGGACCAGATGGACCAGTATCGCCTTTTGGTCCATTTGCACCTTGAGGTCCTGGAGGTCCTGGTAATCCTTGAGGCCCAGGTAATCCATATTGTCCAGGTAATCCTTGAGGTCCTGCTACTCCTTGAGGTCCAGGTGGTCCTGATTGTCCAGGTATTCCTTGTGGACCAGATGGACCTGCTGGACCAGATGGACCAGGTGGACCAGGAGGACCAGGTGGACCAGGAGGACCAGGTGGACCAGGTGGTCCACATTCTTCAGATGATGAATCATAGTGTTTTTTATGTGGCATTAAATTAACCTATAAATATTTATTTTAAAAAATCTATATATTTTTTTTGAACAAATAATTAAAAAACTTACCCAATTATATGGAAGAAAGATATTTAAAAATTATGTATAACTTATATCACTATCGAGATTTGCTCACTACATGGAAATTTAAAGAATATCCAAAATTGAAAAAATTTAATCCAAATAATATAAAATAAAATATATATAAATATAATGTATAAATTTATAACAGTAGCTCGTAATATGGATAGTGATACAACTCCAATGCCAATGTATATATATCAAGATGAACAAACAAATAAATATTATATAAGTAGAATGTTTCCAACAAAAGCAGTATTTCAAGGAACTAAATTAATAAATGAAAGCAAATTTTATGCAATTGATTATCCTCAAGAAATCCCTGAAGCTGATATTAAAAATGGAAGAACAATATATTGGAAATCAATATGGTCATTTAGAATATAAAAATTGTGTTATTTTAATTCGCTTTGCGAATATTAACAGTTTTAGGATTGCAATTATAAAGATATATCAATAGAAATATATTGATTATCATCTTGATTATTATCTTGATTATCATCTTGATAATTAACTGAATCTAATTTAGGTTTAATAATACTAAAAACTTCCTGTTCTTTAATATATTCATCATAATAATCTTTAGCAATATTTAGAACAAGAGCCGTAATATTTTCAATCATATTTGAATAAATTTGATTTCTTATTAATAATTCTTTATGAATATTAATACGTGATTTTTTTTTTATTTCTGAATTTATTATTTTATTTGTTATAATTAATATATTCATTTTATTATTAGTTAGTAATTCATATGCCATACAATTAACAAAATCTTCTTCATCTAATGAATTAGTAGGTTTACGATAAATTGGTGTTTTCCAAAAATCATTATTATTTAATAAATTAGATAGAAAATCCATAAATATATCTATATATTATTATATTATATATATTATATATAATAATAATGACTATATATGATTTTATAACTATTGGTGGTGGAATTTCTGGCTTGTATGCTAATTATAAATTATATAAAAAACATAAATGTTTATTACTTGAAAAAAACAATCATTTTGGGGGTAGAGCATTTGAGATGGATTTTCATGGTTCATTAATAAAATTAGGTGCTGGGATTATGGCAGACCATAATAAA
>JACCDO011371983.1_pt1 | contig 11423 bp, 9 predicted proteins | sample 7446101 | NCBI WGS metagenome assembly JACCDO01 (sample SAMN15323440, study PRJNA562643) | freshwater metagenome | isolation source: river surface water | place: USA:Blue River Watershed | collected 2017-08-16
GGTGGCAAACACGGCGCCCATGACGTACTGACCTTCCGCACCGATGTTCCAGACGTTCGATCGAAAGCACAAAGCCAGGCCCAAGGCAATCAACAACAAAGGCGTGGCCTTGACCACCAACTCGCCCAAGGCGTAACCGCTTCGAATCGGCTCCCAGAAAAACACCTGCAAGCCTTTGACCGGGTCTTTGCCCAAGGCCAAAAACAACATCACGCCCAAAATCACTGTCAGCACCAAAGCCAACAGCGGCGAGGCAATGCGCCAAAAACCGGAGGGTTCGGGACGGGCTTCTAATTTCCACATATCAATTCACCGCCTCTTCAGTTTCAGTCCACAAACCGCTCATCCAACTGCCGATTTTGGCCACCGTGGCTTGCTCGCGCGACAGCGATGGCGACATGCGCCCCTGCGCCATCACATGCATGCGGTCGCAGAGTTCGAACAATTCATCCAACTCTTCGCTGACGACCAGCACCGCGCAACCGGCGTCACGCAAGGCCACCAAAGCCGAGCGTATTTGCGCGGCCGCGCCCACATCCACACCCCATGTCGGCTGCGACACGATGAGCAACTTTGGCGCTGCGTCGATTTCCCGCCCGACAATGAATTTTTGCAAGTTACCGCCCGACAGCGATTGGGCTGCGGCTTGTGAGCCGCCCGCTTTCACCTGGTATTTGGCGATGATGGCTTGCGCTTGCGCTGCCAACGAAGACATGTCAATCCAACCTGCATCGCTGATTGCTTCAGAGCGGGTGAGCAAAAGGTTGTGCGCCAGACTCAAAGCCGGAACCGCACCGCGACCTAAGCGTTCATCCGGCACAAAATGCAAACCCAAAGCGCGTCGTTGCGCGGGGTCTTGGTCACCGACGGCTTGACCGGCCAAGCGAATGCTGTCTTTGGCGGCGCGCACATCTTCTCCACTGAGGGCATACAACAATTCGCGCTGACCGTTACCAGACACTCCGGCGATACCGACAATTTCCCCTTGGTGCACCTGCAAATCCACCGCCGACAAATGGGTGCCAAACGGATCAATACGCGGCAAACTGAGTTGCTTGACCTCGAGCACACGCTCACCGTGCGTGCGCTGGCTGTGAACCAAGGCAGGCGGCTCGCTGCCAATCATCATTTGGCTCAAAGACGCATTGGTTTGCTCGCGCGGGTCGCACTCGCCGGTGACTTTGCCCGCGCGCAGCACGGTGCAATGCGTACAAAGTGCGCGGATCTCGTGCAATTTATGGCTGATGTACAAAATGCTGCAGCCCTCTGCCACCAGTTGGCGCAGCACCGCAAACAGCTTGTCCACGGCTTGCGGTGTCAGCACCGACGTGGGTTCATCCAAAATCAGTAAACGCGGCTCGCACAACAGCGCGCGGATGATTTCAACCCTTTGCATTTCACCGACGCTCAAGGTGTGCACCGGACGCTCGGGCTCTAAGTCCAGTCCATAGGCGGCGGCTTTCTCGCGTATGCGTCTGCTCACCTCGGCAAGCGACAAAGATTTGTCCAACCCCAGCCAAACGTTTTGCGCCACGCTCAATGTGTCAAACAAGCTGAAGTGTTGAAACACCATGCTGATGCCCAAGGCTCTGGCTTGTTGCGGGTTGCGTATGTGGACTTGCTGGCCGTTGAACCTTATTTCGCCTTGGTCCGGCTGTACCGCACCGTAAATGATTTTCATCAAAGTGGATTTACCGGCGCCGTTTTCGCCAAGAATGGCGTGGATTTCGCCGGGTTTGACCTGCAGCGAAATCTGATCATTGGCCAGCACCGCCGGGTAGCGTTTGCTGATGCGGTTTAATTCGAGCAATGCGGTCTGGCTCATGGACGACTTCCCCTCCCTGATTCCAGTGCAACAATAGAACTTAAACAACTTGGCACAGTTTGCATGACATTTCCCAAACTTGAGTTGATTCACCGCCAGCAGTGGCAATCGCTTGCCAATGTACCACCGGCTCGCACCCTGCTGGACTTGCTGCGCGAAGACTTGCGAGCCACCGAAACCAAAGAAGGCTGCGCCAGCGGCGATTGCGGCGCTTGCACCGTGGTTTTGTCCCGCCCCGATGGCAGCCACTCGCACACCGTCAACAGTTGCATTCGCATGGCGCATTCCGCCCACGGCCTGCAAGTCACCACGGCAGCCGACTTGTCGGGCGACGGTCAGCTTCACCCGGTGCAACAAGCCATGGTGGATCACCATGCGTCGCAATGCGGGTTTTGCACCCCGGGCTTTGTCATGAGTTTGTATGACTTGTACCAACGCGCCGATGGACGCGCGGTCACCCGCGAAGAAGCCATGGAAGCCATTTCGGGCAACCTGTGCAGATGCACTGGCTACCGCCCCATATTGGATGCCGCTTGCGCCATGCACTTATACCCACGGCCCGCGGCTGTCAAACCTGTTGCCAAAAGAGCGGCAACTCGCGACAACACAAACCCGCATTACGCCCTGCCCGATTCACTGGCGCAGTTGCTGCCCTTGAGAGCGCGTTTTCCCCAGGCGCAATTGATGGCCGGCGGCACCGACGCCGGTTTGTGGGTCACACAACAGCACCGCCGCTTTGAGCAGGTGATTGACCTGACCCGGGTGCAAGAGATGCTGCGCATCGAACACTACCCGCATCACTTGGCCATTGGTGCTGCTGTCAGTTTGCATGACGCGTTCACCGCCTTGGCAAAGCAGCGCCCGACTATCCAACATTTCGCCGAGCGGTTTGCAGGACGGCCGGTGCGTCAGTCGGGCACGCTGGGCGGCAACATCGCCAACGGTTCGCCGATTGGCGACAGCATGCCCTTGTTGATGGCATTGGGTGCGCAAGTGGTGTTGATGGCCTGGCGCAAAGGCCGCATGGTCAGCCGACATTTCGCCCTAGAAGACTTTTACCTGGGCTACAAACGCACCGCCTTGGCTGCCGACGAAGTGCTGTGTTGGATCGTCGTGCCCCACCCGCTTCCCGGTGAATGGCTGGGCGTTTACAAAGTGTCCAAGCGTCTGGAAGACGATATTTCTGCGGTGTGTTTGGCCATGCAACTGCACATTGAACAAGACATAGTGAAGTCTGTGCGCATAGGTGCAGGCGGCGTGGCAGCCACTCCTGCACGGGCTGTGAAAACCGAAGCTGTGTTGCATGGCCGTGCATGGAATGAAGCCACTGTTGAAGTTGCGCAAGCAGAAATTGACAAAGAGTTTTCACCGATCAGCGATATGCGCGCCAGCGCTGCCTACCGCCAGTTGGTATTGCGACAGTTGCTGCAACGCGCCTGGCTGGAACAACAAGGCCACGGCATGGTTCAACTGGAAGATGCGTCATGAGCAGCTCGCCACGCCATGAAAGCGCACACCTGCATGTGCAAGGTTTGGCAACCTACATAGACGATTTGCCTTTGACCGAAGGCAGCTTGCATGCTGCGCCGATTTTGAGCACGGTGGCTAACGGACGCATTCTTTCTTTGGACTTGCGCGCCGTGTTGTCCAGCGACGGCGTGCGCGCAGTGGTGACGGCTGAGGACATCCCCGGCGACAAGTTGCTGTCATCGTTCACGCATGACGAACCGGTGTTTGCCAGCCAGCGCGTGGAACACATCGGGCAAGTCTTAGGTTTGGTGGTGGCTGACACGCATTTGCAAGCACGTGCCGCCGCGCAACTTGGCGTGTTGAAAGTTGAAGCAGAACAAGCCCAACTGAACGCAAGAGATGCGCAATCGAAAAACGCCACCGTGTTGCCGCGTGTGCATGTGGCGCGCGGAAATTCACAAGCGCAAATGCAATATGCGCCCCACCACATACAAGGCCAGTTGGAAATCGGCGGCCAGGAACACTATTACTTAGAAACGCAAATCGCTTACGCCATACCGCAAGACAACGGCGAGTGGTTGATACACAGCAGCACGCAGCACCCGGGCGAAATGCAGCATTGGGTGGCGCATGCTTTGCGCGTGCCCATGCACGCGGTACGCGTGGAGTGCCGGCGCATGGGCGGTGGCTTTGGCGGCAAAGAAACCCAGGCCGGTCAACTCGCGGTGTGGGCGGCGTTGGCTGCGCAAAAAACAGGTAAGCCGGTGAAGATGCGTTTGTCACGCGAAGACGATTTTTTGGTCACGGGCAAGCGCCATCCGTTCAGCCACGATTTCAAAGCTGGGTTTGACGACAACGGTTTGTTGCTGGCCTTGCAATCCACCCAATGGGCGCATTGCGGATTCAGCGCTGACCTGAGCGGCCCGGTCGCGGACCGCGCGGTGTTTCACACCGACAACGCGTATTTTTTATCTGACGTAGACATTGTTTCTCACCGCAGCAAACTCAACACGCAAAGCCACACTGCGTTTCGCGGATTCGGCGGCCCGCAAGGCATGATGCTGATTGAAACTGTCATGGGTGACATCGCGCGCCAATTGCAACTCGACCCCTTGGATGTGCGCTTGCGCAACCTCTATGGCGAAGCACCGCGCAACACCACGCCTTTTGGCATGACAGTGGAAGACAACATCCTGCCTGAGTTGATGACCCAGTTAGCGAACGACTGCAACTACCGTCAACGGCGCGCAGAGATTGCGCAATGGAACGCGCAAAACACCATCATCAAAAAAGGCTTGGCGCTCACGCCTGTGAAGTTCGGCATCAGCTTCACCGCCACGCAATTCAACCAGGCCGGTGCTTTGGTATCGGTCTACACCGACGGCAGTGTGCGCATCAACCACGGCGGCACCGAAATGGGACAGGGTTTGCACACCAAGGTCTGCGCCATCGTGGCTGATGTGTTGAGCATCCCATTCGAGCAAGTGCGCATCAGCAGCAGCGACACTGACAAAATTGCCAACGCCAGCGCCACCGCAGCATCCAGCGGCACAGACTTGAATGGCCGCGCCGCAGAGCGCGCCGCTTTGCAAGTCAAACATAACATCGCCGAGTGTTTGGCCAAAGCCGATGGCTGCACGCCAGAGCAAGTGGTGTTCAAGCAAGGCGGCATACACACACCCGCCAAGCAGCGCACATTTGTTGAAGCCGTGCAATTCGCTTACAGCCAACGGGTGCAGTTGTGGAGCGACGGTTTTTATGCCACGCCGAAAATCCATTACGACCGTCAAACCCTCTCCGGCAGACCGTTCTTTTATTTTGCGTATGGGGCCGCATGCAGCGAAGTCGCCATTGACACATTGACCGGTGAACACAAACTCTTGCGCGTAGACATACTGCATGATGTCGGTAAGTCCCTCAACCCCGAGATAGACAAAGGACAGATCGAAGGCGGGTTTGTGCAAGGCTTGGGATGGCTCACCACCGAAGAACTGGTGTGGAGCCATGACGGCAAACTGCAAACACGCGGGGCCAGCACCTACAAAATTCCGACAGCGGCTGACATACCCCGCCACTTCAATATCCAACTTTGGCACGAAGCCAACCGCGAAGACAACATAGGCGGCTCTAAAGCCGTGGGTGAACCGCCGTTCATGCTGGCCATGAGCGTGTATGAAGCCTTGCGGGACGCGGTCGGGCAAACCTTGGGGGGAAGTAAACCTGTGCAATTGAATACGCCGGTGACACCAGAGCGCGTTTTGATGGCTTTGCAAACGCCTGCTTCAACCACCGCCTAATGCGCGTGTCCTACAAATTTCGTCGACGACTAACCCTTTAGATTTTTCATGCCAGTCACTTCAGATTCACACGCTTACCGGGCTTCGCTGCTTTGGTTTCCTGACGCCGACAGCGATCAGATTCATTTCGAAGCTGATGGCTTGCTGGTCACCACGCGCGGTGCAGATGGTGTGTCGCGCATCAGCGCCATTGGCGACTACCGCGCATTGCAAGCCGCGCATGCGCATTTGCCTACGACCGATTGGCGCGGCCGCTGGATTGCGCCGGGGTTTGTAGACACGCATATCCATTACGCGCAAACCGATGTGATCGCCTCGCCTGCTGACGGCTTGCTGCCTTGGCTGAACAACTACACCTTCCCGCAAGAGATTCGCTTTGCCGACCCTGCGCATGCGGCTGCAGTGGCCGCGTTTTTCTTTGATGAATTGATGCGCCACGGTGTGACCACGGCACTGGCATTCGCCACCGCGCACTCCGCTTCAGTGGATGCTTTTTTCAACGAAGCACAACGCCGTCAATTGCGCATGATCAGCGGGCGCGTGCTGCAAGACAGACACAGCCCGGATGGTTTGCGCGACGAAAGCGCTGCGCAAAGCTTGTATGAAACCGAAGCCTTGATCAAGCGCTGGCACGGTGTGGACAGATTGGGCTATGCCATCACGCCGCGTTTTGCGCCGACCTCCAGCGAAGCTCAACTGCGCGGTGCGGGCGAATTGGCCGCAGCACATCCGGATGTGTGGGTGCAAACACATGTGGCCGAAAACGCGGATGAAATCAAATGGGTGGCTGAATTGTTTCCGCAGGCGCGCAGTTATTTGGGCGTGTACGAAGACATGGGTTTGCTGCGTCAACGATCGGTGTACGCGCATTGCCTGCACTTGGATGCGAACGACCGCGACCTGATGGCCGAGCGTGGTGCAGCGGCTTCGGTGTGCCCGACCAGCAATTTGTTTTTAGACAGCGGTTTCTTTGATTTTTCATTGGCGCAATCACACCAATTGCTGCACGCACTCGCCAGCGATGTGGGCGGCGGCACCAGCTTCAGTCCGTTTCACACCATGCACGCGGCTTACACCGTGGCGCGCCAAAGCCATGGGAAAACCGGTCGCTCGCTGAGCGCGCAACACCTGTGGTGGTTGCACACGGCAGGCGCGGCCAAGGCCTTGGATTTGAATGGTGTCATCGGTAACTTGAATGTCGGATGCGATGCCGATTTCATTGTGCTCAACCCACAGGCTACGCCTTTGCTGTCGCGCCGCATCGCAGCTGCAGACAGCTTGCAAGAACAGTTGTTCGCCATGGTGGTGCTGGGCGATGACAGGTTGGTGGAGCGGGTGGTGGTGAATGGCACGCTGGTCTGAGGCTCCTCAAACTTGGTGAGATGAGTACGTTGCTGCTGTATCTTTAACAGCTTCAAGCCCCGCCCAACGCCGCCCTCTCCTGCTCATTCAACACAGGCCCCTCAAGCGTCACGCTGTCTTGCTGCACTCGCCCATCGCGGAATTTTTCAATCACGGGTTTGAGTGCCGGGTCCACATGCGATTCATCAAAGCCGTTGAACAAAGTACCCGGCAATGAGCGCTTGACATCGCTGGTGCCCATGACCCAGTCGGCCAATGGAAACGTCAGGTTCATGTTTTTATGCATCATGATGCCCATGTTGTGATGGGCTGCATGGTGTCTGCGAATCGTGTTGATAAACGGCATGTGCCGCACAAAAGCGTTTTCCTGGATGTGGCAGCAATAGTGAAAAGTTTCATACAACACGTAATGGCCTATCACCGTCATGTAAGCGATATAGCCCGCGTTAGCGCCAAACGCATAAGCGCATACAAGCGCCACAGCACCGCCACCTATGCCCAGCACGGTAAGCACGCGCCACGGAAAAAACACAATCCGGAATTCGCGCACGCTGTCGATGGTGTAGTCGGTGTCAGTGAAATACTGGTGGTGCTGGCGGGTATGGCGGTCGTAAATAGCGCGCAGTGCAAACACATCGATCTGCCTATGCATCACATATTTGTGCATCGCCCATTCGCAGAAGTTGCCTGCAACCGCGACGGGCAGCACCATCAACCAAGCCCAAGTGGCGTGATCGAGTTGCCCGAAACAATACACCAGCAAACTGATGCCCACCGCATACATCACGCCCACATGCAGCAAGCCGTTGTAAAAAGGACTGATGTTGGCGCGGTAAGTTTCTCTGAAACGACGCTGCCGCTCGGTCATCGCCATGGGTCTGGAAAAACTGCTCATGCTTTTACCTTGCTTGTTTGTTGCCCATAGGCATTAATGTTCATCTTGCCGAATAATGCGCATGAGTTCAATCGGCGCATTCCCCTGCACTACAAGCCGATGGCTTGACCATCACCATTTAAAATGCATAATATACGTATCTATACATACTTTACAAACCATGGATACAGTCAGCGCCACCGAACTGGCACGCAACACCCGAGACCTGCTGGACAAAGTCACCAACAACGGTGAAACGATAGGTATTTCACGAAACAACGCCTTGATCGCTAGACTCAGCCCGCCGGTTCGCAGCAAAACAGCCACGCAAGTGCTCTCAGACATCAAGCTGCCCGCATGGAGTCCTGCCCAAGCCAATGAATGGCTGACGGACAGCAAGCATGATTTTGACAACGGCTTGGCAAACCCATGGGAGTGATTTGGGACAGTTGCCTGTGGGTTGCGCTGGCAGGCGGCCAATTGACCCAAGAAGCGCTAATCACAGCCAGCGGTGATGCAGCTGTTTTTACATCGGTCGTCTCATTGGGTGAACTCAGCTTTGGCGTTCACTCCTGTGCAGATCCTGGAGAACGTGCACGCCGTGCAGCTTTTTTTCGTCAAATTGAAGCCAGCCCGATGTTGGAAATTTCCAAACACACCGCTGAGTCCTTTGGCTTGCTGTGCGCATCTTTGAAACAAGCGGGCAGATCGCCGCGTCCAAGGTACAACGATTTGTGGATAGCCGCTCAAGCGATTGAAAACGACTGTGTGTTGTTGACGCTCAACGGCAAAGATTTTGCAAACATGCCGGGCTTGCAGTTAAAAATAATAAGCACTTTGACCTGATGAAACTACAAGACCAGCATCGCCCTGAAGTCATTCACATTGGTGTGCGTGGGGCCGCTGACCACCAAATCCCCCAAGGCTTCAAACAAACGGTAACTGTCATTGCGGTCTGCGAATGCGGCGGGCTTTAAGCCTGATTGTTCACAGCGCTGCAAACTGTCCGGCGTGACCAAGGCGCCAGCGTTGTCTTCAACGCCGTCTATGCCGTCGGTGTCAGCCGCCAATGCCCACACGCCCTCTTGTTCTTGTAAAGCCACGGCCAGCCCCAAGCAAAATTCACCGGCACGACCACCCTTGCCTTTGGGAAAACCTTCCACCGGTGGGCGCAATGTGACTGTGGTTTCACCGCCGCTCAAAATCACGCAAGGCTTTTGAAACGCGCCGTGTCCGCGAGCGGTTGCGCGGGCCAGTGCCGCATGCACTTTGGCTACTTCACGCGATTCGCCTTCGATTTCATCCGACAAGATGTAAGCATGTAAACCGGCTGCCCGCACAGCATCAGCCGCAGCTTGCAACGATTGCATAGGTGTCGCCATCATCTTCACTTGATGACCGGCGAAAACTGTGTCCCCGGGTTTAGGCGTTTCCAAGGCACCGCTTTGAAGCGTTTCGCGAACCTGCAACGGCACAGCAATGCCATACCTGTCCAGCAATGCCAACGCTTGATCGCAAGTGGTTTCGTCCGGCACGGTCGGGCCACTGGCAATCACCGCCGGGTCGTCACCCGGCACATCGCTGATGGTCAATGTCACTACTTTCGCCGGGTAACAAGCGGCGGTCAAGCGTCCGCCTTTGATGCGAGACAAATGTTTGCGCACCGTGTTCATCTCACCGATCGGTGCGCCACTCGCCAGCAACTCGCGGTTGATACGCTGTTTGTCGGCAAGCGTCAAACCGTTTGCAGGCAAAGTCAACAAAGCCGAGCCGCCGCCAGACACCAAGCAAATGACCAAATCATCTGCGGTCAATCCTTGCGTCAAAGCCAACATGCGTTCAGAGGCATCTATGCCCGCTTGGTCCGGCACGGGATGCGAGGCCTCCACTATGTCAATACGCTGCATCACACCTTGCGGCCGAGGCGGTGTGTGCTGATAGCGTGTGACGACAAGTCCTGACAAAGGCGCGTCGGCAGGCCACAATTTTTCCAACGCATGCGCCATGGCGCCTGCTGCTTTGCCTGCGCCCAAGACCAAGGTGCGCCCGCGCGGATGCGGCGGCAACAAGCCGGGCATGTTCAACAAAGGTTGGGCACGGGCGACCGCTGTGTCAAACAAATAGCGTAAAAATTCTTTGGGAAATTGGTGGGGGTCTGGATGCTTAGACATGGCGTACAAGGATAACGGATGGGCTCAAGTTATTCGGGTGACTGTCGATGCTATACCGACACCCCATGAAAGCCACGCATGCAAGCCTCAGACATTCCTAAATATTTGAAAGACCGCGCCAGCGACACCGAAGGCCTGTGGCTGATGGTCGCATCTGTCGTGTTTTTTCCTTTGGCATTGGCCTGGGCAGTGTGGAAATTGTTTAACAAGGGTGCAGACGCCTTCTTGTCACAAGCCTTGTACAACACCAAGCTGAAATACATGCAAGACGCGCGCATTGAAACGCAAAAACAAGCGCACAAGCAGCAAATGATGTTTGAATATCAACAATACATGGCTGAGCGCGAAAAACGCTTGCAGGCTTACGAGAAAAAAATCAAGGCCCAGGCGCCCCCGCCAGAAACCATTGCCCCACCGCCTGACGCTCCTGCTCAGTGATGCGTGTGGCGTTACTCATAGGCATTTGACGCAACACCACCACTTGTTGGTAAATATTTTGCGCGTTCACCCGTATGAGCTCGGGGCTGTCTAAGCGCAAATTTTTCATTTGCATTTTTTCACCATGGCAACTGACGCAGCGTTGGTTGACGATGGTTTGAATGTCATCAAAAGTGACCGCCGCTTGCTTCTCGGTAGATGCCGTGGTGCTGGCCGGCATCAGCGCCAACACCAAACCCAGTATCAAAGCCACACCCGCCAATGCATAAGGCCAGGGGTGCGCCGCACGACCCAAATGCCAGCTGTGTTTTTGCACAAAAAACTGTCGGATCAAGATGCCCGCGAGCATCATCAAAAACAAAATGGCCCAGCGTTGAGGATGGTTCACCAGCAGTCCTTCATGGTTGGCCAGCATGGCGAACAACACCGGCAAAGTGAAATAGGTGTTGTGCACGCTGCGTTGTTTACCGCGCAAGCCATAAACCGCGAGTGCGCTGGCGTCATAGGGTTGCCCTGAGGTCAGCGCTTTGACGACGATGCGTTGCCCGGGGATGATGCAGAAAAACACATTCGCACTCATGGTGGTGGCCAAGGTGGCACCCATCAACACGAAAGCGGCGCGCCCTGCATACAAGTGGTTGGCCAGCCAGCACAAAGCGGCCACAAACAACAACAAAACCAAGGCCAACCAACGCTCACCGTTTTGACGTTGCGCCAAGGTTTTGCATAAGCCGTCATAGACCAGCCAAAACCCCACCAAAAACGCGATGGCAGTCAAACCGGCTGCATGGGTGCTCCAAACATACACCGAAGGGTCGACCAAATACACATTTGCCTGCCATAAGTACAGCACGCAAAACAAACCGAAACCACTCAGCCAAGTGGCATAGCTTTCCCAGTAAAACCAATGCAGCGTACTGTTGATATGGCCGGGGGCACCGGTATATTTTTGCGGGTTGTAAAAACCGCCGCCGTGCACCGCCCAC
>JACCDO012196886.1_pt1 | contig 11423 bp, 13 predicted proteins | sample 7446101 | NCBI WGS metagenome assembly JACCDO01 (sample SAMN15323440, study PRJNA562643) | freshwater metagenome | isolation source: river surface water | place: USA:Blue River Watershed | collected 2017-08-16
CCCGAATAACAACTATTCTATATCGTTCGTTCAAGTATTTGATAGATATGCGCGCACAGAGAGGAAAACACACAACTGTCTATTATGGATATACGTTTGAAAGAAACGATAGAGGATCTATACGGGCGCCCCCAGAAATACGAAGAAATACAAATAATTTTCCTTTATTCCCCAGACCATTTACTCAATGCAATGAAGATTCGTTTTTAACCAACAGACATTTGTCTCAATATTATAATTTATATCGCAATAAGACTATAAAAAAAAATGAAGAATGGAAAACCAGACTTCGCGCAGCCATTCATAAAATGGATGAGTGGGCGAATAATGAACTTGAATCTAAAATACCCCCTGCAGGTGGAAAGCGAAAAACCCGTAAGAACAAGCGTAAGCACTAGTTTCCAAACCATAAAGTTGCTCGGAAGTTCTCTAATACCATACACGCCCATGTTTCCACAATCGACCGCAGCTCCGATTGTTTCGGTCCAACTAGAATATCGTTGAGTTCAATATACAGATCAGGTCTGTCTGCTGTACTCATATTAATGGTGCCATCGGGTTGTCTGGCAAAGGGCTGTCGTCTTGAGCGAACGTCGCCTACCGTCCAATTCATGATCGCAAAGGGCAATCCTGAATCTCGTTCCTCTTTGGCATGGGTCACCAATTTATTCCAAACCAGAGGTGAAAACAGGGTTTCCCGATCCCTTCCTGCAATAATGAGTTTGAGATTGTTGTAGAATTGACCTCCGCTAATATCATTGGAGATGTTCCAGAGTTGATTGCGTTCCATAGCTCGCTTCGATCGGAAAAAATTCACAATCCGAGCGGTTGGGTGAACTCCTTCCAAGCGACGTGTAATGGCTGCAGTCGCAAGTCTCGCAATGGGTGCATAGTCCCATTGGTCTTGGGTAAAGATATTTTCATACAACCGCTCAAACGGTACTTCAATCCGTTTTGTCTTGAGTGCTGTTTGTGTCTCTACATCGGTATAAATGTGCCTTGTTTCCAAAAGGATGGAGGGAGTTCCAAGATTCTGTTGGGCTAGGGTAGAAAATGTTGTCACGGGGCCTGATGCAGACGATTGGATTTGCCAGCCGCTTTGGTTCCAGGGCTGGGGTTTTACCTGTCCGTCACTTGATTCCACCAAGTCCTGCAACTTCCGCAAAAAACATCGAACTCGATAGGATTGTTGTGGTATACAAAGTGACAGAAATCCTCCATCGTCCTGGGATTGACAACCCCATAAGGGTAGTGGAAGGCGGAGTCGGCCAGGTGTTGCATTCCTCTGAATCTCCAAAGCGGACCCCGAATGAAGACCTGCCAGACGATTATCTAGAAATGCTGAGTTCAAAGTTCCCCGAGTCCGACTTGTTGCCCAAAGTGCATCGCCGCTGAATTCCTGCAACAGGATATTGTCTTGGAGAACTTGGATCTTCTCAAACAAAAAGAATCCGATTCCATTGGTGTACCCATAGGTCACTCCTGATGCATCCGTCACAACAGAAGTGGGATTCAGAAGGGCTTGCGGAGGAGGGAGCCACGAAGGAAGATCAATTAAGAGAGTGGGTTCTACAAAAACATCGCCTGCAATTTCTACTTGAAATTCAAAGCTTCTGCCAAAATCAGGTTGGTTCAAAGGAGGCAAGCGTCGGAGTTCCGAGATTTGCGGTGGTGTGGGCCCATAGCGATTGTCAAACAAGTTTTTGGCATCGGAATCATCTTGGATAAAATACACATCTTTGTTTCCTCGTGCTACTAATTCATAGAGGGCACCTTCAATGTTGTTAGAAACAGTTGCCATACTCTTTCTAACAAGATAGGTTTTAAAGTGACCTTCTTTACGGACTTAGAGGAAAAGCTTGAAACAGTTGGATAAAGGTAGAGTTATAAAATCCTGAAATGGGTGCGAGACATTGCCCTGTGTAGTTCTTGGCACCAAAGAGTCCGAGTTCATTCTGACAAGTTCCATTGGTGGACGTAAAGACATCCATTAGGAAGACCTGATCGGTTGCATAGATTTTGGTATCCCAAGAAGCACCTGCATAACTGGGTGCAAAGGAATTTCCAACACACGTATCATTGGCAGATACAACACTGAAAGGAAGACCACCATCGCTGCAGTCTGCAGTATCGTGCGCTACGATATTAAAGGTGGTATTTGAGCCAAGGCAATCGGAGGAATCAATGAGTTTTGTGTAATAGTCGTTGTGGAGCTGGCATTTGTTTGTGACAGTAAATGTCTCGTTCACGGAGAAATCAGTACAGGTGGGAGAATCCGATGCATTAAAGAGTTGAACTTGAAGCTTCTTGGGGGTGCAGCTCTGAAGATACAAAGCGTAGGCAGTTGAATACGTATTCCAGGTACAGACATCGGAGTAGGCTAGGACAGGGATAACAAGGGTTTGACAGGCAGAATCAGAGTAGACACCAAACAGAGCTGCATTGACAGCACCAAAAAGACTCAGAAGAGCAAGAACAAACATACCACTATTATAGATTCTATTACAAAGATTTAAGTCCTAGACAACAGGAACTAACTCTTCTTCTGTATCAGCGCGTTCCCTCTTGATGCAACAATCATACCACTTTTGCCTGCACTTTTGCCGATCCCGTTTGCAATCGGCACAATTGCGTCTACAATCACGCCGTGGGCGACAAGAGCAAGGAAAGAGTGCTGTAAGAAGAATGGATAGACCGCATCCTGAAAGACATAAGAGTAAGAGTATTCCTAACACACCGTCTGTTGTATCTCCGTATTCCATTGGTTGCTTGCCATTTCTCCTCGTTTTGGATAATTCAAATTTTATCCTTTCGTATTACCGCCTAACCTTAGGTGCAAGAAGCTTCATCATGATCTCTTTTCCAGGTTTGACAGGCAAGTCAAGCTCAGCTGTATTCACAATCCGAGAGAACCGAATGGTGCCAGCCCATTTGGGCCCTCCTTGAATCCATTCGTCTAGTTTTTGCTTGATTTCCAAATACCCAGCATCATTTGTAGGGATTCCATACTCTCTCATAACTGTCAAAAGTTTCACAGCATCCTTTACACGCTCTGCTTTGGATTTTAACGGAGTTCCATATTTGTCTACATAAGACTCACTAGAATTTCCTGACAAATCTGACATTCTACTGTGTCTTGAACTAAATCTTTAACTACAACCACAGACTGATGTACTGATACCCAATCCAGGATAGCCAGTCGAGCATGTACTGCAGTTCTTTTGACCTTGATAGAAAAGATCACGGTACTGATAGTCGGGGAAATTGAGTTTGCATGTCGTGGAAACACCGCAGCAATTACTTAAGACACAGCTGGGTTGTTGGGCGGCTAAGATTGCCTTGTAATTGGAAAAAATTGCCTTGCTTTGGATCTTGCGAATAATATCACTGGCGTCCATTTCTATTAGAACCTTAAGAAGTTTTCCTAACCACGAAAAGACATGTGTGGGATTTGGTTTAATCTAGGCCTGTTAATGCAGATTTATAAACCCAAGACCTGGGTTTCCACACTCTCTGCAAGAGGTCCGGAAGCTATGAGAATCATTTCCTTGAGCGGAGATATTACCATGGGATTTACTCGTCTTGCCATTAATGGGTGTAATGAGGATGGTATGCAACCGTTTGGAAAGCGGAATATAGTCTGGATGTGTAATGGAGAGATCTACAATTGGCGTCAACTTGCATACGAACATGGCTTTGTAGAACCTTCAGGAAGTGATTGTGAAGTGTTGGGTGATCTTTATGAGCGATACAAGGACAATCTTATTTCAATGTTCCGTTCATTAGATGGTGTGTTTGCAATTGTGATTGTGGATTTGGAGCGCAAGCGAGTCATTGTTGCCCGAGATCCGTATGGTGTACGTCCTCTTTTCATTGGCACAAAGTACCTTTATAAGCATGAGAATGGGAATACATTTACCATTGGTACATCTAATGTCTTTTTTGCGAGTGAAATTAAGAGTCTTCTTCACATCACCGATACAATTGTACCCTTTCCTCCGTCTACCTATCAAGTCTGGGATATTGAAACCAAAAAGATGCTAGTATCTGAACGATACCACACCATTCCTTGGCTGCAGAATCCTCTCTTCTCTCCTACCCATCCCAATGGGCTTGAGATGAGTTGTATGGCTCTGCGCTTTGCTCTGGAAGATGCCGTTCACAAGCGTATGATGACAGAGAGACCTGTTGCTGCTCTCTTAAGTGGTGGAATTGATAGCAGTTTAATTGCAGCTCTCGTCCAAAAGAATTTGCGACGCATTAATGGATCCAAGCTCAAGACCTTCTCCATTGGAATGCCTGGCTCTACAGATCTCCTGTATGCACGAAAGGTTGCTGACTGGATTCAGTCCGATCACACTGAGATTGTTTTGACACCGGATGATTTCTTCAAGGCCATTCCTCAAGTCATTTATTCCATTGAAACGTTTGATACGACGTCTGTGCGTGCTTCTGTTGGAAACTGGCTTGTGTGTAGAGAGATTGCGAAGCGATGTGATGCAAAGGTGATTTTTAACGGGGATGGTAGCGACGAGGTCTTTGGTTCCTATTTGTATTTCCAGAATGCACCTGACAATCGTTCGTTTGAAGAAGAGGTGAGTCGTCTGTTAGAAGATATCCATTTGTTTGATGTACTCCGATCGGATCGCTCCATTAGCAGCCATGGTCTGGAGCCCCGCACACCGTTTTTGGATAAACAATTTGTGAATGTGGCTCGTTCTATCGCAACCTATTGGCGGAGACCGATTCGTGGTCGCTTTGTTGAGAAATGGATTCTCCGCAAGGCCTTTGATGACAATGAGCTCTTACCACCGGATGTGTTGTGGAGACGCAAGGAAGCGTTTAGTGATGGTGTTAGCAGCCAAGAAAAATCCTGGTACCAAGAGATTCAAGAACGTGCATTGAAGATGGTTCCAGCGGATTGGCAGGAAAGAGCAGAGCGCACCTATACTCATCTCACACCAAGAACGCCCGAACAATTTTATTACCGATATATGTTTGAGGCTGACTTCGGAAAAAACGCAGTTCAGACGTGTGTGCCTTATTTTTGGATGCCGCGTTGGACGCCAGGTGCCACGGATCCGAGTGCACGTACGCTGTCGCTCTACCATGCGCCGAACTGATGAGGTTCCGTTTGGGGACTAGATTCGTTAGCAGGGAGAACAAGATCTCGTCGGATGGTTTCAAGACCTGAAATGTGAAGAGAGGCCGAGACGATCATTACAATGATTCCTGAGAAGTAGATTTCAGGAGTCATTGTAAGAAGACCCATAAGGAGGATCGCCACGCCTGTGAGGGTCGTTTGTTTACTGAGGTTGTAAAGAGAGTCCATACTGGGTGGGTAGATAGGCAGTCGTTCAATTTTCCTACAGGTTTTTGACAATTCGCGGCTCAAATAAAATTGCGATAAAGACAGCTGCAATCATTAACAAATACAATCCCAATTTGTGAAAGACAGATTCCTTAAACATCAATGTCATAAGGGATTCAGAGAGCCCCCAAACACCTACCCACCAAAGAATTGTCAACATTGAGAATCCTAACGATACATATCGCTCACCCAACGGAATGTGAGGAGTTTCCATCTACTAGAGGATGCTGTAAAATTTAATTCCTGCTGTCAACTTGACAGCAATCAACAAAATGGCACAATGTCTTGGACGAATTATGCGTGATGGGGACTCCCATCGTGGACGCTTTCAAAACAATCGTCGCTTCTACTTTGAATACAGGTGTCCGAAGACTGTTTCAAACACTGTACTTTGTCAGCGATGTGAGGAATGGAAGACACGAGGAAAGACACGAGATCAATACCGGGCTCATTATGGAGTTGTATCAGATCCTCTTCCTGAGGACTGTCATATCTTTGGATCAAAGTGGTATGAGTCTAAAGTAAAGGAGTATGGAAGTCCCAGTGACGCAGATATGGGAAAAGCGAAACAAGCTCAAACAGAAGCTAGAAAGGGAGTTGTAGTTGAAACCAAACAAGAAGTACCTGTAGTTCCAGCTGTCAAACCCGAAGCAAAGAAGCGTGGACGAAAGAAGGCTGCTGTAGAACCAGTTCCTCATCCTCTTCCTCCTCCCCCTCAACCTGAACCCAAACCGGACCCAAAACCGGATCCCAATCCCAATCCAAATCCGGATCCACCCAAGCCCAAATCTAAGAGACGACCCAAGGCGGTAGCCCAGCCACCACCGGTTGCAGAACCCAAAGTCCCCATCCAGGCTGTGGAAGAGGGTCCTCCACTCAAAGATCTTGAGGTTGTGAAGATTGTTGTACGATCCTTCTATCATAATGACACCAAGTATTACCTGGATCCCATTAAAAGCAAGTTGTATTCTGCGGCGAAGGACAAATATGTGGGACGTTGGAATCCTGAGGAAGAAACGATTGACACAGAATTTCCTGACAGTGACGCAGATTAACGTCTAAGTTTGCGTGTCTTTCGTTTCTTATTCTCCACACTTTCCCATCCCCAGTTCCAATTGTTGTTGTTATTTGATACGGCTTGGGCCGCTAAAAAGAGTTCAAACTCACGACGCATCTGTTCTTGGCGTCGTTGTTCGGCCAAAAGAGCTTGGACGGTTTGTTTTTGTTTTTGTTTGAGAATGTAGGATGGCTGGGAGGCGTTTACAACACGGCGCGTGACTTGTCTTTTTTTTGCAGGAGTCTTTGCAGCACCCATCTACGTAGGCTCTGTATTTGATTCCACAAGAGCCGCCCAACTGACAGGAAAGTGAGCGCGGAGAAGCTCATCCACTGCAGAGGCATATTCGCGAATCTCCTTCTGTGCCGTAGGGTCTAGACGAAGATTGCAGAGTCGTGCGTAGGCGGCAAGTGAGCCTGTTTCAATGAATTCTGTATACATAGACTGGGGAAGCACCATGCGTGCTACTTCAGGGGCCACTTTCAGAAAGAGAAGATCATTGTAGCATTCCATTGCAGATTGCGTGATTCCACGAAGAATGCCTGCAGCTCGTTGCGCTTCTTCAGGTGGAGTATCCTTGGACCCTTGCTTCTTGTTTGTATCCCGCTCTCGGAGCTGATCTTCAGATGGGATATAGCATTCAGGGGGTGAGTCTACGTAACGCCGTGAGACTTCATTGCGCGCAAATCCAACCGTGTGACGGAACCATTCACGCGCTACGAAGATTGGCATCTTGAGACGGAGGCGAATTTGGGGATGAAAGAAGGGTGAAATGTGATGATGCTTGGCAAGATAGCGCACAAGTTTTCCATCTTGGCTGGAAAATTCGTGCGATTCCTTTGCAAATGAGACTCGGGCGGCATTGACAACAGTGAGATCATTTCCAAAGATTTCAAGGACCTCTACAAAGCCGATTGAGTCAAGGACATGGACGAGTTGAGATTCAGACATTTCCTATCTATTTGTAGTCCACTGTGTGAAACTCAATTTTTTGTTGAGATTATTCTGTTATTTGTTTAAGATTCTCAAGAGGTGTATTTAACGGAACTTTCCAAGCTGTTTGATTCTTCACCCATGTGGCTCTCAATGCTTTAATTTTCTCTTTATAAGGAAACGTTGCGCCTGTTAGGTAATATCCATTGTTCTTTCGGGTTGCTCGTAAACCTTTCCCTAGATTTATACTATTGTTTGCCTCGGCAGCTTTTACACTTCTTGCCAAATATCGTCTAGCGCGGTTAGAGGCAGCGCCGTTGGATAACAGGTTACGAGATCCAAGTTCTCTTCTTAGTGCTGGAGCGGGTGCAGGTGCAGGTGCTGGTGCTGGTGCAGCCTCTAATGCTTCTCTTGCTTCTGCTTCTAATACTGCTCGTCTTGCTGCTTCTGTTGCGGCTTCCACTGCCGATACTGCTGCTTCTTCCTCTGAATCTAATTTATTCGCTGGTGCTGCTACTCCTACATTTGCAGCAGCAACAGCTGAGGAATTTCTAGCATTTTCGTTGGAGGCTGCTTTTTTGACTTTTTTTGTACTCTTTTTTGCGGCTTTCTTGGGTTTGTTGGATTCAGTTGAAGAAGGCCTTGAACTCGGAGATTGAAAAATATTACTTACATTCATTGTGTAGCCACTAAACGAAGGTGTTCGGAAAGGGAGAAGGCGCTCTTCGTTTTTGTAGGATCGTACAAGGGCTTCTGCAGAGGGCATTCTTTGTAGACCAAGAAGGGTCTTATACCGTTCATATTCTTCTGGAAAACGTTCTTTCAAATAGGCTGGTTGAGGTCCTTTCATTCCTCTTGGTAAGGCTTCAAGACCCTCCTTCAGACGCAGCTTTAATCCCTTAAAATGAGCGGAACGGGTGCCATTATTTTCTGAATCACACTTATAAAATTCTTTTATATATCCAACAACACGATTCATTTTATCCACAATGAGTTTCTTCGCACGAGGAAACCAAACTTCCTTATAATATTGTTCTTCGTGACCCAAATATTCTTTGGGATTTGTTGCAAAGCAATAGGCTTGCACTGGGTTTATAAACTCCATAACATTTCCTTTATAGACAGTTGTGAGTAGAGAGGATTGTGAAGAACCTCGTTTTCCTCTTTGATAGTGGAAATTAAATTCCAGAAATTGATCGATGACGTCTTCCTGGACGCTTATATTACAAAAATCTTTTGACTCTAGTGGTAATGTTATAAAGTGATTGCCTCCTTTGTTATAATTGCAAAAATTGTGTGCGTATTCATACTCTGTATGTAAAAAAGGATAATAAATAGGATCTCGTTGAAGAGATAAGATTTCCAGTAAAGCATGTGCCATTTTCACAGGTAAAACATGTTCGCAAACATCCTGATCTAACATAGGTGTTTCAAGATTAAAAACAGGTTTATTTTTGTCATCACGTAATGCATTGAGATGACCGATGGGAAACCCACAAAGCCAACAAATGCGATTCTTACCAGGTGGTCCAATTACAGTTCTGCATTGAAAGTCAACCGAGTGTGGCTCATATTTAGAACGGCTTCTACTTCCGTTGTTTGTTTTGTATTTTTTCACATAATGTTTGACAGCCTTTGACAAAAAGGAAGGAGTTCGTTCAAAGAGTTTTGGCTTGTATCCTTTTGCATTGTTATTTGGGGATGAATTATTTGTGGATTCATTTAAGAAATTACTGACCTCTGAAGATGTAGACGCAGAGTTTGAATTATTATTGTTTGCATTGTTGTTTGAATTCTTCTTTGCATTTCCGTTTGCGTTGTCCGCCATTCTACTTAACTATCAGGTTTAATTTCAGAATCCAATAGTCTTCATAAAGAAATGGCAACGGCGGAAGGTCCTGAGACTCCAGGGTGGGAAGCAGTTGAGGAAGTTCATCCCATGATTCTAGCCGTAACACAGGAATCCTTGGATATTGGTGTTGAAGTATATCATAAAAGATATCATTTTTAACAACAGGTACCGTTCCGAGTGCTAAACTTTCCCAAAATCGGAATGTATCGGGTCCTTCCCCCATCGCACATGTGTGATACGCACACTTTGCGACTCGTTGACAATAGTCCTGAAATCCTGTTTTTGGAAAACAGTAAGGCAACATCTCAGGATGCGAATGGAGAAAGGCAAAAAACTCATCACGAGGTTTGCATCCAATGTAGTGATTCAAAAACGAAATGCCAAGAGGAGACTCCTTTTCACAGGTCAGGGATGGGACTCTGTCGCTCATCCCAAGAGGAAGCAATGTTGCACGAGGATGGTATCCGAGCCAATTCTGAATCCAAAACTCAGTTCCCTCAAAAAAGGCAAACATTGCATCCATATGCATATTGGCAAGGCTAATATCTGAATCTGCAAAAATCATTAATTTGACAGGAAGGGGTTTCTTTTGTTGGATAAACAACAGGATGTCCGTCCATTGATCGAAGGTGTCAGGATAGACATACAATACCTTTGCTGTTGACAGTTTTTCCACAACCTCTTTGGGTGGATCTGTGTAAAACAGGCATTTGGATTGTAATGATTCGTCAAGATCCTTTTGTTTTTCTTTGCTGGTTAGAACATAGTCTACAAATGGATATAGACAGGTGTGACGGAAAAAAAGCATTCTAGACACTCTTCCTTGTGTATATTTAGGTCTTCTTTATTGCTGCGAGTGTTCCTCCTGCTCGGGTTGCGAGCTCATAGTTCGCATGACAGTGGCAATCTGGGTTTGTACCTGGTTAGCAAAGGGACTCAGGAAGGCTGGGGGCGAGCGAGTCAGGTGAGGTGTGGCAGGAGGCACATGTCGTGTATGGGAACGAAGCCCACGACTCATGGAAAGGAAGGCAGAATGCTGTGCCATTTCCACTGTCGTTGCTGCATCCAGGCGCCCGCTGGATTCAAGGGCCTTCTTTGCCGCTTCAAGGTCTTCCAGAAGCATAGGCTTAAGAGGATGATCGCGAATGCTGTCGCTGGATTGGATCTCCAGGATGAGGGCTTCAATCTCGGGGAGAAGTTTCTTCCCAGCCTGGGCCGCAACCTTCTTTAGAAGATCTGCTGCACGCTGACGGATCTCAGTAATGCGAATGGCCTTTGGTACAGCTGCCTCGGAGGAGAAGGCTACTGGCTCCACAATCCGATCAAAGCGATCCAGTGTACTCATATCCGTTCCCTTAATCCGAATCGGACCCTTGGATGGGTGATTCTTGAAGAGAATGCTGATCTCTGCATCTGCGTATACATCCCCCACATAGATCGTTGTCATTCCAGAGGGATCCTTCTCATATCGGTACGAAGTAATGGCTTCTGCACCAGGGGGCAGCTGAATTTCCACGCCTTGTGCGGATACACTGAGAAGGCCTCCCAGAATATCCCCAAAGACCGTGGCAACATCTTCAAGGTCCTTTACAACATTGTAGGCACCTCCACCCGTTGCTGCAAGCCGTGTCAGAAGGTCGGAGTTGTGATCTACACCATAGGCTACAGTTGTGAGTGTAACACCGGGTGACTCGGATTGAATTCGCTTCACGATTTCAACCAGTGCCTCGTCATGGATCACACCGATATTTGCAAAACCATCTGTGAGAAGAATAATGCCTTGCTTGCGCCCTGATGCCTGAGGCTCTGCGAGCTGTCGCACGTCTAGAAGACCTGCACTCATATTGGTGCTTCCATCTGCAACAAGACTCTCAACGCGGTACTGAAAGGCTTGCCGATCTTCGGGGCTGGGAGTCACCTGCGATAGGACTACCTTGGAAGCATCGGCAAAGGTTACAAGTGATACACGATCATCGGGGCCGAGAAGAGAGTTGAGAAGATTGATAGACCGCTTGACAGACTGGAGTTTATTCTGCTCTTCCATAGAGCCACTGGTATCACAGAGGAGCATCATGTGGACGGATTGGCGTGTTGAGCGGCTCGATCCTTTCAGAATCAGACCCGCCTTCTTGGAATCTGTGGTATTTTCACAGGATTCAATATAATAGGAATCTACGTTCATTATTGTCTACCAAACTGGATGGTAGACA
>JACCDO010054213.1_pt1 | contig 11419 bp, 13 predicted proteins | sample 7446101 | NCBI WGS metagenome assembly JACCDO01 (sample SAMN15323440, study PRJNA562643) | freshwater metagenome | isolation source: river surface water | place: USA:Blue River Watershed | collected 2017-08-16
AATTATTAATAGAAACTATTAAATGGAATAATAATATATACCTACAAGTTATATCAAAATAATTATGAATAGTCCTATAGAATGGAAGCTATATATATATATACATAAATAATTTAATTACTATATAACTTCACAATTTTTTTTTACTGTACGGTACGTACTACGCACATCCTATGTCGGCCCTGAAAATAGAAAGACGCGCACATATATACCATTTTTAAAGCTTACTAGTTTGATTTATAGTAAAAGAAGTGTTGTATAAAGATGAGATTGCTGACACTATTGCTATTAATCATATCAGTTAGCAGCTTCAGAATTCAAAGTAAATGGAATATTTGTAATAAATCAATAAAAATGTGTAATCCAACAAATGAAGATAAAATAGATGAATCGCTAATTGTATCAAAAGAAATAAATCGTTTTGAAAAGAAATTGATTGAATTACAAAATGAAATAGATAAAGTAAGACAAAATCGTAAAGAAGAAGAAGAAATTCTGGACAAATTAGATAAAGAATTTGGTAGTGAAATAGCAAGAATAAAGAAAGAATTTGCAAGAATAAAAGAAAGATCATACGAGGAATCAATGGAATTATCAAATAAAGCAAAAGTGGATGCATTAAAAGAGGTTTTACCTATTACAGATAATTATTTTAGAGCTAAAAAAGTTTTTGAACCAATAAATAATGATTCAGGTGAAGGAACTATATATGATACTTATGATAAAATATTTGCATCATTTACAAAAGTTATTGAAGAATTTGGTGTAACTAGAGTTGTTAGTATTGGACAACCATTTGATTATAACTTTATGGAAGCTATAATGCAACAACCATCAACAGAATATCCAGCAAATATTGTCTCTGTGGAATATCAAGTGGGCTATAAAATGGGTGATAAATGTATTCGACCAGCTATGGTTGTTGTTAGTTTAGGACCAGGTCCTTCGAATTAAATATATTCAATATTTAAATTTGATTCCGTCATATGGTACCAATCATCAAGTCAATCAAGTATGTTTAATATTCCATAACATTATCAGAAATGGTAAAAAATTATCAATAAAGTATATAAAAACAAATTGTAATTAGTAAATACATATTTTTCATTTTTATTATTCTAATAAATAGCCCGACATAAACACAGCAAAACCTATCAATAATCCACCAAATATAAGATTCTGTTTCTGTCCACCAGTTAAATTATTAGTACCAAAACCATATTTTAAATTTTCTTTGAATCCACTTAATGTTTCGGTTTCTTCAACAAAATATTTTTTACCAGCACCACATTGTGGGCATCGAAAACTCTCACCTATTTCTTCAAATGGTGTATTAGGTTCAATATTGCGTTTAGGATAACCATTTTTTATATCGTATACATATCCACATGCCTGGCATTCATATTTTCCTGTACCTAAATATATAATTAAATAAGGCAAAATGAAAAATAAATAATAAATAATGAAGTGATGAAAAATATCAGTAAACAATATATAAGTAAATGCTTCGAATAAGAACTTACTTCTAGTAACAAATACTTCTTGTGCTTTTTTTTCAGCTATTTCAGCCAATTTTTCTCTTTTATATTTATCTGCAGGAGATTCATTGTCTGGAACTATCATATTACTACCATCCTCACTTGCACTTGTAGGTGTATTACTAGATGAAGAACTATCCATTTGTAGTCTTATACTACTCTTTTTTAAGTGAAATTTGTTGAGCAATAAACCTGTGCATAATTGCAACAAAAGAAACGATAATAAAATGGTATATAGCATCATTTGTACTTTTACTCTCACTTTTTATAATGACTTACTCAGAAAATTATCTGAATCATCAGTTCCTATTTTGTAGGTCTCGGGCTTAAACCTATTAGACGAAATCTTTAAATTGAAATATATTGAGTTGAGTAGAAATATAAGAAATATAAAGCAATTGTTAAAATACATACACTATATTTTATGTAATGTCTCAAAGTTGACACAATATTACTAGTATCGCCAGGGGTCAGACCAAAGGTAAAAAAAATGGTATGAAAACAAAGTAATCAAAAGCATTATAGACGATAAAAAGCATGGGTTATATCTCTTACATGTTTGCATATATATATCTACTTTTCCTTGGGACAATAGTTGTAGTCACTGGATATCACAAAGGTCATAATTATAGGTCAAATCATTATTCCAATATATTACGTCGTAGTACTAGTCAAGATAATGTGGAGTTATCATTAGGTAAAAGTCTTGGTATTAAAGAATTCATAACAAATTATAATATAAATAATCGTATTGAAGGAGTATATGCTATTTCAGACGATAGTAATGCTGTAGTATATGTTGGTAGTAGTAGTACAGTTTACAAAGAAATAAAAGAATATTATGATCAGCACGGTATTCAAACTGTTAATTCAGTACGAATACAAACATTTGCTCAACCAAAACCTGAACTATTAGAATCGTATAAAAAAGAATTGATATCACAAACAAATCCATGGGGTAATCGTGCTGGTTCAGCATTTATGCTCAAAAATATACCAAATAATCTTGTTGAAACATTTAATGACGATCAAATTGATAACAAAAGTGTTACTGGTAATGATAATAGTGTCAATAATAAAGTTGACATTAATTCTTTGCGCGATAAAATTAAACAAAAACAAACGAAGAGTGATAATGACAATAATAATAATAATAATAAAAGTAATGATAATAATATGATTCAATCCCCTTTTGCTAGTACTAATATGAATACAAATACTGAAACATATTTAGATTTTACGAAAGAGAATATTGATAAGGTATTAGATGAAATAAGACCATATTTAATTCAAGATGGTGGTAATGTTGCAATAGTTGATATTGATAAAACAACTAGATCAATTACATTATCATTACAAGGTGCATGTGGATCATGTCCATCATCAACAACAACAATGAAAATGGGAATTGAAAGAGTATTAAAAGAAAATTTTTATGGTTTAGGTGAAATTAAAGCTGTAGATAATAATAATATTGTTCAAACAAATAATTTAACAGAAGAAATGGTTACATCATCATTAGATAAAATATTACCAGCAGTTCAAGGTATGGGTGGTTCTGTTGAAATTAACTCTATTGATTCAAATAATGGTATTATTACTATCACATATAAAGGACCAAGTAAATTAAAAAAAGGAATTGAACTTGTATTGAAAGATATTAAATTTGTTACTTCTGTTATTATTAATTGAAATTTTTTATTTATTATTAACATATCTTACTCTAAATGAAGTAGTTTTTAACTGGCAGTTCCGCTTTAGTGTTAGGGGACGGTTCCTAGCGGTGCACCACAAAATTTGAGTGAAAAGAAAAAGAAAAGAAAAAATGGGTCGTCGTCCAGCTCGTTGTTGCCGCTTTCAAAAGAACAAACCATACATCAAGTCTCGTTTCTGTCGTGGTGTTCCAGATGCCAAGATTAGAATCTATGACTGTGGTGCCAAGAGAACACCAGTTGATGTATTCCCATTTGTTGCTCATTTAGTATCAGATGAAAAGGAACAATTAACATCATGTGCATTAGAAGCTGCTCGTGTTGCATGCAACAAATACTTGATTAAAACTACTGGTAAAGAAGGTTATCATATTCGTACTCGTGCTCATCCATACCACGTTGTAAGACAAAATAAAATGTTGTCGTGCGCTGGTGCAGATCGTTTATCATCTGGTATGAGAGGATCATACGGTAAACCAATGGAAATGGCTGCAAGAATTAGTATTGGTGATCCAATTTTATCTGTACGTTCAAAGGATGCTAATGCCCCTCATGTTATTGAAGCATTAAGAAGAGCCAAATTCAAGTTTCCAGGAAGACAAAAGATTATGAAAAGTAATAAATGGGGTTTTACTAAATTTGAAAGAGAAACATACATGAAAGGTAAACTTCAAGGATGGATCAAGGATGATGGTGTTACTGTTAAGTATATTCCAGAACATGGTGTCTTGACTTCTACTAACTGTGTTGCTATTGAAAAGTAAATTTACAGTAAATTTATAGTGTATAGTTAGCTTATTTATTTACTTATTATTATGTATTTGAATAGTAAATTATACTTATTTTAGCATTTTAAAGTATTTCTTGTAGTACGAATTTGTCTGCCTGATTTTGTAGTAATATTTTCTTTAATTTCGTTATTTTCATCTGTTTCCATTTCATCATCATCATCACAGTCATTCTCCTCGTCATCATCATCATTGTCGTTACTATCAATCATTTTAACTGACTTACTACGACTTGTACTACCTTTTTTAGTTGGTACAGTGGTATTAGTATTGATTGCAATAATTAAATTAACATTGTATTGGGCATCAATACCATTAACTGAAGTATCAGCACCTTCTAGTAAATCTGCAAGTCCTGGTGCACTTGTATAAAAGTCGTTACCCTCTGAAGCATTATCACTAGAGTTATCAGATTTACTAATAAAAGTGTAACATAATTGACATATTTTTTCTAATATTTTCATACTAGCCTTCTCTAACGATGCACAGGTTTTCATTATAACAATGGACATATTATATAATGCTTTCATTATACTCATGTTTGAGCTGAACTCATTCAACCAACCGTAATCATTTAATTGTCCAATTATTTTAATATATTCTTTGATAATTAACTTGGAATTTTTACTTTTACTTCCTGATAATTTTAAAATTTCACGACCTAATGTAGATGTTACTCTCATGCATATTGAATGACGAACATTTGTAACATTTACTGTGTTGGAATTATTATTCATACTATCACATAAAATAAGTAAATGATTAATAACTTTATTCATAATACTAATATCAACGGAACTATCATCACGTACAAGCAATGCAATATCTCCAACTAATTCACCAGTTGATAAAATAGCTAATTGTTCACGACCTTCTCCTGTCATAAAAAATGATTGGAAAAATACACTTAATATTTGTTGTAAACGAACAAGTGAACCAAGTCCAGTTGCTTTCTCATTTTCTTCTTCTTCTTCATCATCATCATTATTACTATTTAAAAATTCTGGAACAAAGAAAAATTTTAATAAATTAGCAAATAATCTTGGATCTGTTAATCTGCCAGTAAATAATAATTTAGCTGTTGATTCAGCTGATATTCGTAACAAGGATGGTTCACTTGTGCAATCATGTAAACGTAATAATAAATGAGTTAATATAGCATCATTTGTGTAACGATCATTGTATACTATTGCCATATCAACAACTGCTTGTAATGCTTGACAGCGAACTAACGGATCTTCTAGATCTGTTTTAACAACTTGGATAATGATATCATGGTATAGATCACAGTAACTAGTTCAGGGAAAGTCATAAGTGAGTGAAAGAGTGTGAAATAGGTAAGTAAAAAGATATTTACCTGGTGGAATAAAGTGTCAATAATCCAATACAACGTATTGCTAAACCACGTAATTCAATAATAGGTTGTTGTAAATTTTCTAATAAATAATTTGATACGGATGCAAAAAGGTCTGTTGGGTTGGATTGTTTCTTTCCAGTAACTTTTTGGATTGCCCATTCAATAAGTAACATTGATCTTATAGATGTTAATATCTTAATTTCTTCCTCTTCTTCCTCTGTACTGCCATTAGTATGATGAATATTTTGTGAGATTTCAATAATTTTACCAACACAATCAATGACACTTAAGCCTGAACCACGCCACCAAGCAGATAAAACTGGTTCAATAAGCAACTCTGGTAAAAAAATATTATTCATCATCGTGCTACATACGTTCATTAATTGTTGATTACCAGTAATATCTGATGTATCAATGAATGCTGTCATTCTTAATAAATAACGAACAGTTAATTGATTCTGGACATTGTTATGTAAGTCACCAGTCTCATTTGCTTGGTTTAATAACTCACATAATTTTACTGTATCTAGGAGTGAATAAGTAAGTGAGTCAGTAGCTATGAGTGACAATATTTAATTTGTACCTGGTATTAATGTCTCTTTAACTTGTGCAGCAGCATGTGGTGCATAGTGAGCAAATGCATACTCACAACGTAGTAATGCCCACAATACTTCAGATGCTGATATTCCTTTAAAACCAGTATTCCAATCAGGACATTGTGTTGCAACAGCTTGTTTTAATGATGAAGTAATTTTTAATGTATCAGTTGTTTTATTATCAATTTCAGGATCTGAATTAGTACTTTTATCTACTTCAGCCATGATTGTAAGACCAACTAATTCTGCTTCTTCTTCATTATTTTGCAAATTAATTAATTGTAAAAGTTTATGTACTCGATTATCCAATGCAGTTCGATCAAGCCATTTCAATATCAATTCTCTAGTAGCTCTATTGACATCAGCATCACGATCATTTAATCCAAAACGTACAATAGTTGCTCGATATGTAGCTGTTAAATGTCTTACATCAACATCTTTAGCTAAATGATTAATAGCAGCTACTCTTACTTCTGTCTTAATATCTTTAACACGTTCAACTAATAATGGTAATGTGACTTTAGTAATAGAAATAAGTTCTGTTGCAGCAACACGCACATCCTTGTTTGTATCACTAGTCATTAAACGGCATATCTCTGACATAATTACATCGTTTTCATCATTAGGATTTTGTAATCGATGAGCAGCCTTAATTGCCCATAAACGAACATTAGGTGCTTTATCTTTCAATCTTGGTGTTAATGCAGTAATCATATTGTTCCATAAATCATCTGAAATTTCAGTTTCACTACTCATGTTCGCCAATATTTTTGCCAATAATTCACAAGAACGATATCTATATAAATAAATAAATAATGAGTAAGTAAGTAAGTAAAATAATTGGATATTTATCGTTGATCTACCTCACAACTTTATCATTTGCTGTGGAGCGTTTTAATAAATGATCCAATATTGCAACAACTAAAACATCGCCACTCGCTTCACTATGAATCGCTGTAGTAAATTCACATATAAATTTAATCACACGATCAATAGCAACCTCTTTTTTACCTAGGATGAGTGCATATTCTAGTGAGTATAACAGAGAAGGAGTGTATAAGAGAGAAAGTACCATGAATAAGTAATTTATCGATGATTCCATGTAACATAACATCTTGAACAACTTCTTTCTTTCCGTCGAGTTGAAATATTTGGAACAACTTCTTGTGTCCAGAACGATGCGCAGATGAACTCTGCTGGACTTCGGTAAATACGTCCAAGATTTTACTTTCCATTTTTCTCTTTTCTTTCTCTAAACCTACTTTTTTTTTCTTGTTTTCTTCGGTCAACGACTAGTTTTGTACCGGTGTCCTTATAACAGTTTTTAAATTAATGCTAAGATATATATGAGATTTATAGAAAGTATATTGTGATATCAGTGGCTTTTTATTTATATACATCAACAATCAGTAAGTAATACTAAGTAAAAATATATTTTTTACCTAACATTTTCTTATAAGTAAATTACTAACAAGCACGCTTTCACAATGTACTATCCAATACATTACTCTATATCCTTTTAACTTTATCCATCAAAATTCTAAGTGGAACCGGTTTTAGTGAGGAAAATTGGGAAAGAATCCGCGTTCAAATTGAAGCGCATCCTCAAAAGAGAAACCAGAGGCTAATCTTCATATTTGTATATTATTGCGACATATTACTCGCTGGTTGTGTGTCGGAGTCATGGGTGCTCATTTGTGGTATTTTGCTGTAATTTTTGTTCTGGTAATCTTGCCAGTTTATCCTTGGTAACATATATACTCATTTATTCAATTAATTACTCACGTACTAACTCTTGCTGCTCTGCTAAGGTCTAAGTTAAATACACCTAAACAAACGCACAATAAATTGTATAAATCTTTAAAAATAATGAGTATGATTGTACCTCGAAATCAACAAAAGCAGCTTTATATGACAAACAAAGATGTAAATGATGAGGAAAACAATGAAGATAATCATAATGAGGAGAATAACGACGAAGATTATGAAATATTTGAGAATACTCCTGATTTCACTACATTAGGACATAAGATTGTATCTACTACTAACGACAGGGTAGAAGTTTTGTTCATTAAACTTGTAATGTCGCGTTTGAAGGTAATTCCTTGCTTTTTTATAGTTAACTCTGATATTTACTCTATTACTCGTTCATTAAAAGGAAAAGTATTATACCAATAACAAAGTTATTGATTATAATTACCTAGAAGATAGATACAAATCATTATTTTATTACAGCACTATTGAAAGTGGTATCAATGATAATAACAAGAAAAATATTAATAATTTTTTCAACTTTATTAACGAACTCTTAATGATGTCAAGTATGAAAGTATCGTCGTATCAGCAAAGTGACATCAATCCATTAGTAACAGGACAGATTGAGCATGTTATTGAACCACGAAATATTGGTATGTCGTTAGTTAATGAAGTCGTTCAAGTATATAAGGTACCCATTCACTCACTTACTCACCCAACCCCTTATTCACTCGATTGTGATTAGGATTTAATTACATCATTACAATTAATAATTAAAGAGAATGCGGAGTGTGTGAAGTATGCTGCATTGTATGTTCAAGAAGGTGCTGCTATTGCAAATAAAGACAGAAAAAGTATATTTACTAGTTATGCAAGTACAGGCACCAATGGCGGTGTTACTAGTAAAAGTAATATTGACACATTTATAAGCACTTACAAGTTGCTCAACGTATTCATTACTAATTGTGCATTAGACAATATAAAAAACCAATTATTACTGAATAATATGCCAGTCATATGTAAATGGTTTGATGATTTCATACAAGATGTCGCGGCAGTTGATACTGTCAACTCGATAATATCTTCACGGGCACCAACACGAAGTACTCACTTACTTACTTATTTACTTACTTATTTACTTATACGTACTTATTTGCCAGGTAAAATCAATAAATATACTATTTACAATAAGCAATTAGTTGTATCCCCATTAGACGACATGTATGAGGAGGGAACCCCTCGTGATCTTGTTGAAAGACTAGTTTTGAATGGATTGCTTGCATTAGCAGATGAAAAAGCAAATAAATTATATAAGCAATCAAATGCAAATACTATTATAAAGAATATTTCACCTACTCGATTACTTCAAGAAAATGAGTACATTGGTGACACATCAATACCAAAAGTGAGTAAAGATCCAGATGAGGATGACGTGGATTTGTCTGCTTTAAATAATGAGAAAGAATTTAATTCACCAACAAAAAATAATATTAATAATAAAAATCAAAATCAAAATCAAATTAAAGAATTAGAAGTTGTTAATACAATGGGCCAATCGCTTGTTGATGGTAGAGCTGCATATGCAAGTGAAGTTCTTTCGATTATTGGTACGTCTATTCCCTCTCACACTTACTTACTTACTCATTCACTTACTAACTCATTCAGGTGGTATAAGTGATTCATTTAAATTAAAATTTAGTGATGAAATCCGAGTAATTGAGAATAAGGATGTATTATCGTCACTAAATTTACAAAATATTGCGGCATTATCACCATCAATTGAGGTAAATGCGTATAAATATCAAGTAGAAATCAACAAGAATAACACCGATAACACCACCATAAGTAATAGTAGAGTTACAAGTGGTGGAACTGCGGGAAGTGGTAGTGATAATGGTAGTAATGATATGGATTCATTATCAAGTGCAGGTATAACAAATAATGTTGGATGGAAAGCACATGAAGATAATAGTCAGACCAAAGCTGATCCTAGTGGAAACAGGAAAAAACCTTCCGTTGGTGTTATTGATCCACCAAATAATGAGAAACCACCTAAATTTACTGATCGAGACAGCGATGATAATGTTATCGAGGATACCAGAAATTATGTTGACTATGGTATCTTCTTCACCCCTCATTATTTCTCTCTTACTTATTTAATCACTTACATACTCACCTACCCACTCACTCACTTACTTACTTACTTACTTCGTTACAGGTGATATTGAACTTGGGTCTATTAATGACTTCAAGGACCTAGGACGTAATGCACGTATTCGTTTAATTGGTGATAAAATTGATGACGATGGTAGACGTGTGCTGTGTTTAGAAGTGTTGAGTGATTCCATATCACCACAGAATCCATTTAAACGATGGGTTATATACGAAGAGGCAATGATATTATTAGGTCCGTTACTCGCTTGTACTCACTCACTACTTCTTACTCACTTACTTACTCACTCACTAGGTGTTATAACTGAGACAGAAAATTTGAATAACAATGAAGACAATACGAATGACGATAACGATAAGGATATTTTTTCCTATTATTCTCAAGTTTCACAAATGTAGTTTTTGTTTTGTACCGTGTGTAACTAATGCGTCCCACTTCAGTACTAAGAAGGATCGATATTTTTTAAGTTTTGAAAACACAACAACTAGACAACTCCTATAAGCTCATTATTTCGGGACCCAAGCACAATTATCCCATTTCAGCGGGTGCACAGATTCGTCAAACTTATAACCTTTCGACATACCATTGGACGCCACATCGGTTGGGTATTCCGCCAATTGAACACTTGATAGTACCATGTGCGACCCATTGCGTCGTTTAAATTTGTGGATGAAGAGGTGTACTATGAAGCGTTTAACTTGCAAAATACCCAACCCATGTGGGGTCCAGATAATATGTCAAAAGGTAACGAATTTGACGAATCTTTCCCCACCCGCTGAAACGAGAAAATGGTGCTTAGGTCCCATAACGAGCTCAAAAGATTTATCTAGGTATATTGTGATTTTAAAGCTTAATAAAAAAAAAATTACTTCCTACACTTCGTGTCAAGTCGGAACTTCGGTGACACAAGGAGGAGGTGTGGACTTCGATTTTTTCAAAAATTGAATCTTCAAAGTGAAAGATCAATGTCTTGTCTTATACTTGAGGACTTATGGTGTCACCATAATGATAGTGCTGAATATGTTTCGTTTGATTTTTTATTAAAGCATTCAATCGATAATGACAGCGCCGTCACAGCTGTTGATGGTACCATGATCCCTGATGATGGACGATATACTGTTCTTATTCACTCCAATGTGTTGAGCTTTTACAAAGACAAGAGTATTATCCATGACATTGAATTTGATAATAATCTGCAAACAGTCACGCTGGATGATACCAGTCGTTTCATTCTGGTTCGATCATATTAATTTATTTCTCGTCTTACTTTGTCACTTATTTACTAATTTAGGTGGGAGATGACCATGGTTTCTTACATTTTGTATCAACTGTTGACGGGAATGTATTATTTTCTTATCAGATTTATCAAAATTGTAGTATTTCATTCAAATATTTAAAGTTTTTACCAATAAAATCAGAGGAATCACTAGCATTTGGAGCAATATTAAGTGATGGTACAATTATTTGTATTTCCAACTTGTTATTATTGAATCTAGAAAA
>JACCDO010526959.1_pt1 | contig 11418 bp, 11 predicted proteins | sample 7446101 | NCBI WGS metagenome assembly JACCDO01 (sample SAMN15323440, study PRJNA562643) | freshwater metagenome | isolation source: river surface water | place: USA:Blue River Watershed | collected 2017-08-16
ATCCGCATTACATTAAATGCATTAAACCAAACTCAATAAAGGCGCCTTTTACATTTGATCCAGTGATGGTCAATGAACAATTACGATATAGTGGTGCATTGGAAGTAGTTCGCATTCGTCGCGAAGGTTTTCCATCTCGCATGAAGATTAATAAATTTTATTCTGATTACGAGATACTAGGGAGAGCCAAAGGTTGGAAGTCGGCATCTCGTTGCACTGAAGCAGAGTTACGAGAATACACAATCAAGTTGCTTGAGGAGGCATTGACTCCAGATTTATATCAAATCGGCCACACAATATTATTCTTGAGAAGCTCGGTCATACATAAAATGCAAAAGCTTGTACTGGAATATGTTAACTCTAAGATAGTAATTGTACAATCTACCTATCGAAGGCATAATTGCCGTGACAAATTTAGACAAAAGCGTTTGAATTTAATCAATTTACAGAAGAATATACGTATGATAGTGAAACGCAAGATTTATGTTAGGTTGAGAGACGAAGAAAGGGCTCGGGTCAAAGCAATAGCCGATGCTTTGGCTGCATTGCAATTAAAGTCTTGTATTATGATTCAAAGCCATGCACGCAAGTTCATATCTGTCAAAAGGTATCGTCTCTTAAAATCTTGCATTAAAATACAATCGCATATTCGAAAATATATTTGCCATCGAAAATATCGAGTTGCTATATCTTGCATTCGAATACAGTCACTTATTCGTAAATATATTTATTTCCGTAGGTACGCGCGCACTAGAAAGCAGGTGATAAAGTTGGAGAGTGTATGGCGTGGTTATGCATCAAAGAAGCATTATAAAAAGTGTGTTACTAGTTTAGTTCGCACTCAAACCTATACTCGTATGGTTATAGCAAGACTAAAGTATCTCCGACTCCATAAGAAGGTTTGTCTGACACAATCTGTCATACGCCAACATCAGTCTCAGAGAAAGTACTTACACACACGCAGTTGTATTGTTAAACTTCAAGGAAGAATGCGTAAATTTATGAAAAAATTGAAATTTTCCCGTTCCGTAGATACGTATTTTAATACAATAATGTCAGGAGAAGTAGCCCAAATCCAGCAACTCAGTGCTGTTTATCCTCATTATAGCAAGATGTTGTGGAAGAAACGAAATTATTGCAGCGTTTATGAAGCCGCTTTGCAAAATACCGAAGTTAATGCAGTTAAGATACTAACCTTTTTCGATGTCCATTATTGGGATGTAGTAACCCCAAACATAGACGGAAACAATCTGCTCCATGTGTCTATCGAGCGATTAAACTACGCGGCTTTATTATATTTATGTACAAAATTAGATGATTACACTAATTTGAGAAGCATGAGAGTAGGAACGAGTAGTAGGAAATCGTTGGAGAAAACTGACGATGAAGACACTCGTAATGATGACGTTACAGAGAATAATACGACTGGGAACACTGCTGAAGAGGATAATTTTGATATAATTAAAGCTGGTTGGTTGAAAAAAAGTAGATCCGGATCTTATTGGAATACGAGATATTGTGTTTTGACTGAGCAAAGCCTCTTGTATTATAAGGCCTTTACCACCGACATCGATAATGCAACCCCTGAGTTTGAAATTAGTATTGAAGAGACAACTGTGAACTCAGTTCCTGGCAAAATTCCTAAATTTGAAATCACATCACCAAGTTTGGTGAAAAAAACATTTTTTGGTGGACTCAAGAAGGGTAGCATGCTTTTTGTTGCTAAAACAGATAAAGAGTTGCAAGAATGGTTACTACCTTACTTACTTACTCACTCACTCACTTACTCACTCACTCACTCACTCGCACTTACAGGTTACTGCACTTGAAAGCCTGGTCCGGTGTAGATACATTCCGTAAAGCTAGTACTATTAGATTTATTAATTATAATTTCAGAGAATTTTTATGCAATCAACGGAACAAACAAGGATGTACACCGCTGCATATATTAGCCCAAACTGCAAAATCCAAAGAATTAAATATAGAAGAAAGTAAACGAAGAGAAGTAATCATTCAAATATTGAGTTGGATCCTTGACTATGATTGCCCAATTGATGCCAAGAATGCGGCTAGCGATACGGCATTAAGTATTGCATTGAAGGAAAATAATCACGAGTTAGTAGAGTTATTACTACAGGTAACACTTACAACAACGCTCACTCACTTACACTTTCATTCACTCACTCGCTCATAGAGAAATGCTAATTATGAAGTGACCAACAGCACCGAAGCGTTGCTGTCATTAAATATTCCAAGTATAACGTCTCAATTAAAAAGAACCAATACCATTGCTGAATATAACCACATTCTTCCGTTGAAAAGATTTCCTGGTAAACGTTACTGTTATTTAAGCTGGAATATCAAGAGCCAAGTCGCACCTAAAGATAAGTTTAAATCTATTCCAAACGCTTGTATGACCATATCGGTGTATAATACCCGCAAGCAAGTTATTGAGACGTCGTATGTGATTGAGTAAGTGATTTTATATATACTCGTTCACTCATTCACTTACTATTACATGTTCCTCTAGGTCACCTAAATATCATGACGAGACACATATTTTATGGAGTTCAATGTGGCATATGCAAACACCATTAGAAAATATTGAACCAGGATCATTCATATTACTTGAGGTTGTAGTCATTTACTCACTCATTTATTTACACACTTACTCACTCACTTTCACAGGTTAAAAGTAACGACATGAAGGAAAGCAAGTTTTTTGGCTATTATCCAATCGATAAAGACACTATTAACTCCTGTGAGTATGCACTCGACATCTATAATAGTACTGTTAATTTGGATAACATAGTTGCCCACAAGCCTCCAGATAAGTCAGTAGTAGAGTATGCATTACAAATAGATTTTTTGATATTAAGAGAAAATAGAATTGAACCAATTGAGAAACTAATGTGTGAATATGATGCAACATCATCGATGAGTAGTAAGCGCAAATCAAGACAAGTATCAAAAAGAAAAGTATAATTATTTGCTGGTTGCAAGTATCCAGAAGAGATGTTATTAAACCTAAATAAATACATAACACATACAAATGTAGTCGAATAGCTTGAGTTCAGTAAATGTTTACTCGTCATTTAATTAATCAAATCTATAATGTTTATGCAAATCCTCTTGCACGTCCCACACACAGTCCATCCCTGCTGGGAAAGTCACAATATCACCAGCCTTCACAGTAACTGCATCACCAAAAACTGACTTGTTCTTCGGTGTAACAGTGACCAAACCCTTAATTAAATACGCCGTTTCTTGATCGGAATATGTCCAGTCGAATTTAGACTTGGGACAGCCCCAAGTAGACCATTGTGTGCATCCCATTGATTTTATTAAATCTGCAGATGCAGATCTTGCAATAATCTTGATATGTGAACCAACAGCTAGCGACATGAAACACAATAACCAAAGCATCTTTATGATGTCACGAGTCGCGAAATTTTTGTTGCGCAAAATTTTGATACCGGCTCCGCACGAGTAAAATTTCACTTATTTCTTATCATAACTACTAGCAATTCCATGCAAACCAGCTACAATTTGACTATTTTGCTCCTTGATATCTGTGGTAATATCAGGCACTAGGCCTTGATATGATTTCTCTTTAAACTTTTCTATACTAATAAAATTATGAATATTACTAACTGCATTTGAATGCCCTTTTACTACTGCTAACTTATTAATTTCTCCACTAACTTCATCATCACTACTACTATCATCATTTTTGTTGTACTCATGAATATTATTGATGGCAACGGCTATATCCAAATCTAATAATAGTTGTATATTCGTTTTATATCTATTACTGCCATTAATTGCCCATTCCCTAGCACCTAACCCTACTTCTAATTCCCATGGTGTTATAACTATAGTGAATGAGTAAATGATTTTGAGTGAGCAAATAAGTGAGTAAATGAGTACCTGGAACATGAAACGTTTTTGGTTTAATAATTTCTGTCTCATTTGATATCAAAACAAATATATCAATATCAGGGAAATTACACAGTTTTGACTCATTAATTCTACCCATAACTAAGAAATAATATGATTTACCAGCCGCATTAATCAACAATTTCAACCGATTTACAACATTTTTCATCAAATCACCTGTCAACCCCATAGATCCAACCAAAATACCAATAATTTTACTGTCTTTCACTTTAGCTATACCACCGTACCGCTCTCTATATTCTCTAGAGTCCTTTATTCCATCTATATATGATGCATCAAATGTTTTATGAATTGGGTCATAACAATGAACAGGATTATCATGTAAATATGCAGCGATACAAAATAATTGTCGTTGTTTCTCACCAATGTAAACGATAAGTCCATTATCTTGGTTTATAAACACTTCTGGGATCATTAAACCACCAAGACTTATACTGCCACTAGCAACACTAGAACTATTACTACCACTATCACCGCTATTACTACAAGAACATCGACTTTGACATGTAACAGGATCAGTTGATTTCGAGAAACTAGACTGAAATGAAGCAATATGTATGTCCTTAATCATGGGTAGTAGTTGCAGTTTAATATTTTCTATGGCATGATAATAACAAGCATCATAAATTAGTAATACACATTGATGATTCACTTTTGAACTGATTAAAACACTGTTTACATAATTTGTATTATAATAACTTGTAATTTTGTCTACACAATCAACAATATCAATAGGTTTATGCATAGTAACAGTAATAACATTTTCAGTATTTGATGGTACACCAATTAAATCATTGGCGAAATATACTGATAAATCACGATTAACATGCTGCGCTGAAACATCATCAATAGACGAACCATATGCCGAATCAGCAATTATATACAAATTAATTTCGTTACTTAATTCACCCTGTAGCTCCAATAATCTATTCTTCATATAACTATATATTTCTGTGCAATATACAACATTTTCATCAGGAAATTGCAAAGTAATGATTTTATAATTGCAACGAATAATCAAATCTACAGGATAAAAGTGAGATACTATCAAGCAAAAGAATCTAGTTAATCCTTACCGCATACGTTATCTAAGTCACCAAAGGCTGCCATGATTTCTTTTAGTAGTAGTGATTCTATGGAATCAATGACAATCACTGCGACTTGATTTTTCCGAGTTCCTATTTTTCCCGATGTGGCACTAATTAATCAAATAATTAATAACAAATAGAATACTTAAAATATTACATGATACAATCAGCAATAGTGCAGTTACTGTTAGTCATAATTCTCTCAATTTATTATTTTTAGTACACATAGAATACCTATCAATTATAGAGCGTCTACTTTAAAAAGCCACATAATCCATCTAATGCTGTAATAAAGTAATTTATTTATGATGATATTAACGAACGCGTGAGCATGGTATCTTAGCGGAACTGCATTTTCAGTCGCTGTCAGCATGAAAATTCAGAAAAAGAAAACGTGTTCGAAAAAAGTAAAACGTGTTCAAGACAAATAATGCTGAGACTTGGATCGACGCTATTGATGCTTTTCTGCACAATGTTCTTGTCGCTTTCCGCAAGCAGTTCAAACAGTATCAATGGTATTGATACCAAAGCTGTGCATCCTGGAGGTGGAAGCAATGGTATTGATACCAAAGCAGTACATCTAGGAGGTGGGTCTCGTGACGTCGAAGACATATTTATTAAACCAGTGACAGATTTAAAGTACTTATTTGAAAATAACAGGAAATGGCGCGAGACAATAAAAGCAGAGAATCCTAATTATTTTAAGGATTCAGCAGTTCGCCAAAATCCAAAATTTCTATTAATTGGATGCTCTGATAGTCGTGTATCTGCTCAAGAAATATTAGGATTAAAACTTGGCGAAGTATTTATTCATAGAAATATAGCAAATTTAGTTGTTAATGGCGACATGAATTTTCTTAGTGTATTACAATATGCAGTAGAAGTATTGGGTGTTGAAGATATAATTGTTTTGGGTCATTATAATTGTGGTGGTATCCGAGCTGCGGCAACATCCGAGCTTATAGATCATGGTTTAATGGGTCACTGGCTGCGTAATATTAAAGATGTAATATTTAACAATTTAGAAGAATTATCAACTTATGACGATGAACACGAAAAATTAGATCGTATCGTCGAATTAAATACAAGAGAACAATGCTTAAATCTATATAGAAATCCAATTGTGCAACAAATGCAACGTAAACACTCGAATTTCCCTAGGATACATGGTATGGTTTATGATATGAGAGATGGTTTATTGAAAGAACTTAAGGTTGATTTCAATGTTGAAATAGAGAAAAATAAGGAAATCTACGGTGTTATTGCAACCCATAATCAAAAAGCGTAATAAAACGTAGTTGTAAGTGAAGGGATATTTCGGGATTTTATATAATAATAATAATAATAATAATGATGATGATGATGATGATGACATTTTTGATACTTGAATGAATTTTGATATTTTTGATATATGTTACAATTGATTTTGTGCTATAATTATATATATTATTGGATGTCATTTTTCATTTATTCATTTTTTAGTATCTTTTTTGGCTGCTGGTTTAGTGGCTGGCTTGGCGACTGATTTGGCTGCTGGCTTGGCAACAGTCTTTGGTGCAGCAGCTTTAGTAGTAGGTGTAGATTTTGTGCATTTCTTCTCACATTTTTTATCACTTTTCTTATTCTTGCAATCACCTTTCTTATCTGCACAAGCTGGTTTACCAAAAAATGATGACAGTTTATCAACAATACCACCACGTAAACGAAGTACTAAATGAAGAGTAGAATCATCATCAATATCATAATCAGATAATGATTTCAATGAATCTAATTGTTTTCCATCAAATATAATTCTTTGCTGATCAGGTGCAATACCTTCTTTTTCCATGATTTTTGCTTTTAGACTTTCAACAGATTCATCAGGTTCACAATCAACAGAAATAGTTTTACCTTGTAATGTTTTAACAAAGACTTGCATACCACCACGTAATTTGAATAACTTATTCATTGAATTATCATAATTTTTTACCATAAATGCATTATGATGGAATACATTAGCTTGAACACTATATTAATAACGACATGTAAGGAATTGATGTAAAAGATATAAGTTGAAAAATAACGCGAGTAATTAGAAAGTGAATAAGTGACTTAGTACGTGCAATTAAGCACGAATAAGTTAGAAATTAAGCAAGTTAATGAAATAATCAAATGTAAAGCATTATTTGATAATTATGATTAAGAAAGCATAATTAAATGAGTAAGAAAGCATGAATAGTGTCTTGGAGTGCTCACCTAATGGCCACAAGGGCTACAACACAAATAAAAGTGGATACTAACATATGCTTTTCTTTTTCTGCTTCCTTCTTCGACGAGACGTCAACTAGGGCCGCGTGCCAGCAGGCAACAAATTTTAAAGAGTTAAAAGAGTTACAAAGAATGATTATTTGTACAGTATATAACTAATTTTTTAATCGATTTTTTTGGAACTATCAGCTGGCGCTTCATACATCTCAACTGTTCCACCACAATGTCTGCATATTGCTCTCCATACAGCTGCAAATCCACCTGGATATATCTTATTTTTTCTTATATTCATGTTGATAATAATAAAAAATAAAGTAGAAATACTAAAGTAGATGATTGCTTCCGTTGTAATTGCATCGTCAACAATATATACGACCCACATATGGTACGTGTAATTAACCAAACAAGTAAGGGATAGGATCAATAAATAACTATGGTGAGGTTCCAAACCATGAAATACTGTTAATAAATATGAAGGGATGATACTCCATAATAACAGCACAAATCGACTTACGTATGTATTAAATTTTGCACTTTCTTGTTCTTCTTTTATCAAACGTTCAGCCGATTTCTCTCCTTCATGCAAAATCCCATATTCAATATATTTTTTTTCATGAAGAATTTTTCCTTTACCAACATTTTTAACATTTTGTGCAACATTATTGATTGAACCAATACCAGATATTACAGATGGATCTGTAATTGTATAATAAACTCGAATATCACCCGCAGTGCAAGATGGAATCAAATCACCAAATTGATAATCTAATATAGAACCTTCCATAAATTGTCCAAATTTTTTAAGAAAGAATTCTGTTCCTGATTCAGCATAAGGTGAAAAGAAATAACCATTTCCTGCGTATATAAAATTATGATTTAAACGTGCATTCGAATCCAATGTTGTAGTTAATTTGGAGATAAAATCATAACGAGTACGATCCTTTACACCAACAAATTGCCACATAAAATCATACCATTTAGGATTACGTTGGGATGTTGCTGTCCATACAATAGGTCTACTATTAGATTTAATTGTTTCTAATAATGATTTATCTATTTTGGCATCATCAGAAATAACTACATCATTAGAATAGAATACATGACCGTTAGGATATGGATCTCGTTGAGGATTAAAGTGTGCTGCTGGTTGATTAAATAATAAAGAATTAGTTCTGTATGATCGCCACATTTTACTATATGAATATTGTCGAACACAGTTACATGAATAAGATTCTTTTTTACTTTCACCATTTTCACCACGAACATTACGATAACAAGTTTCACACTCATCATAAGCAGACTCTTGCCATTGACAGTATTCAGTATGTCTTTTAACTTGTAAACTATTATCAATAACTAAATTAAAATCAGAATCATATACTGTAGAACTAAAATTCTTTGCTACAAAATGAACAACATCATTTGTTCTACTGCTACTCGAGAGAGTAGTGATGCTGTTGCCAATATCATTGAATACTATATTGATAGTTTTATTGTTAAAGTCACTAGAATATAAATACGACAATACACCCCAAGATAATAAAGTAAAAATAACAACGCCTATGAAAGGTCCACACACACTTCCTTTCTTGTCACCAATGAAGACAGTACGTCCTCTTCTATAAGTTGGAATTTCCCTCATAGTTTTACTCAATATTACACAGGAAGTTTTACTCAATATTACCCGGGAAAAACTTCTTCAATCTTTTTGTTTCTATTTTTCTATAATTTTTTTTAGAAAAATTCCAGAATTGGAATACGCAGTCAAAATTATCTGTACGAATAGGATAACACTAACTTGTAACATAAGCAGACCGCAAGACCATAATGAAGCTACTTTTCATATTTCACTCGTCTATATCTTCATAATATATTTTTTTGTATATTCATAGCCCATAAGGTAGAAAAACATATGAATGTTGCATTAATTATGCAACTAATTAATGCAACAATATTAATATCAAAGGACTCTAAATAGTATTCATTTATGTTCATTTTTGAAACCGGTCCCGGAACAGTCGTCGCATACGGAGAAGAAGAAAAAAAAAACTCGCATCGCAAGACTTCGCGCCGATATAATGTTGAGTCTAATCTCTTTGTTGTTTCTACTTACACTATCTTGTATAAATGGGTTTAATTTAAATCAAAGAACGTCGTTTTCACCTTCAGTAGTATCAACAATGTCTGGTGCAAGGTCAATGACAATGATGCCTATTGGTGTACCAAAAGTTGCATATCGTATGCCAGGATCAAGAGGTGGTGAGTGGGTTGATATATTTAATCGTTTAACTAGAGAAAGAATAATATTTATGGGTTCAGAAATTGATGATGAATTAGCTAATCAAATTATTGGTGTATTATTATATTTGGATAATGAAAATCCAAATCAACCAATATATTTATATATAAATTGCCCCGGTGGTTCAGTAATATCCGGATTAGCAATCTATGATACAATTCAACATATTAGATCAGAAGTTGTTACAGTTAATTTAGGTTTAGCTGCATCAATGGCATCATTTTTACTATGTGCAGGTTCAAGAGGTAGAAGATTTGCATTACCACATTCAAGAGTTATGATTCATCAACCTATGGGTGGTGCACAAGGTCAAGCAGAGGATATTAGAGTTGAAGCATCCCAAATTATGAGAATAAGAAACAATATTGTCAAATTATATTCTATGATGACTGGTCAAACTACTGAACAAATTGTTATTGATCTTGATAGAGATAACTTTATGTCAGCAGAGGATGCATTAAAATATGGTTTAATAGATGAAATAGTTCAACCAAATGATGAAAAGTTAAAACAATTATCATTACCACCACCAAGTAGCGCACCACAATTATTTGGTGATGTTCCAAAAGATGCAGAAGATTATCAATTCGGTAAACTTAATGTACCTAAAGGAAGAGGCGGCAAACCTTCCTCTAATTCATATCGTAAATAAATAACTTAAAATTATGAATATTTTAAAAGCTTACAACTTTAATAAGTCTATGAATTAGTATGAGTGAATAATAATTCTTAAGCGTCTTAAATACCAGGAATAGATTTTGCGTTTCCACCATATACAAAAACTGTTGCAGAACCTTCAACTTTCTTTTCATTTTCACCAATGATTGATTTAATACCAATTTTATTGAAAAATGATACAATATTTTCTAGTGCCATTTCATATAGTTGAGTTGATTGTGGTGGTACTAGTGAATTAGCATTCAAACATGAACCCTTGGTCATAGATAGATCTTTTGTTGGAGTACCAGAACAAGCTGCAGCAGAGTATACACCTACATTTAGTGAGGTATCAGTATCTTTCAATATTGCTGAAGTATCGTCAGAGATGGTAGTGCATTGATTATCTACTGCAGCTAACATTAAATCAAAAGATTTACAGGCTGAATCACCAAAGTATGTACCAACAGCAGGCCAGTTATTTGTAACACTTTCACTTGAAGCAATTGATGCTGGGCAAGAGAAAGTACCACCATTATCACATCCTGCAGGTAAATCTGCTGGTGCAGGTACGCCGATACCCCCACAAGAGGATGATGAAGCATATACATTGATCTTCGTTGATACAGAGCTATCAGCATTAACAGTGCATGTTGAAATTTTGAAGCTGTTGAATGGGATAGTGATATTAAATGAAGGTGGTATCGTTGGAATAGCGATGCACTTATTAACTGGGACGTATAATTCTGCAGCTTTAGTTGTTGCTGAACAACTTGCTGTATCGGTGAAATAATTAGCTTGTAAGTAACTGGATGAGACATATCCCAGGATACACAACACACAAACTAATTTTACTAGCGTCGACATAATATTTGGATGTTTAATTGTTGTACACGGAAATCTTGATTGACGTGTTGAAGTGCCCAAAATGTTTGAAGGACCGGTCCCGAATAAAACCGCAAATGAAAGTGTATGCGACATCTTACATATCAGAAAGAAAGGATTATTCGAATTCAGAAGGAAGACGATTGTTAGCACATATAAACAGCTCAATTAACGAAAGCAACGATGCAGAGACAGCTTTTGTCGCCGGCCGGTCACAAGAATCCAGAGGCGGGAAAACTGACGAATCAAGCACTAATAATCTCGTGCAGTCGAGTAGGGAGG
>JACCDO011609180.1_pt1 | contig 11418 bp, 8 predicted proteins | sample 7446101 | NCBI WGS metagenome assembly JACCDO01 (sample SAMN15323440, study PRJNA562643) | freshwater metagenome | isolation source: river surface water | place: USA:Blue River Watershed | collected 2017-08-16
ACCTGCGCATACATTGTGAATATCCCGACTTCGTTTCCAAGTCCAACTGGAAATAACTCAACACTATTGTATAGATAAGATTTCTCGAGACTACTTTGGAAATAGAATAGATTGGAAGGTTGTGGTTCAAATGAAAGTACTTCAGCGCCAATTGCAGCCATAAGCAAGGAACAGTATCCTATGTTAGCGCCAATGTCAACGAAAAGCTTTTCCTTCATCGACATTTTTCTAGTGTCGTCAAGTAAAGATGGTAATATATCACATTCATCATATTTTCCATCACGTTCAATAATATTACTTACTAGATCATTAATTCTCAGGCACATATCGTACGAATTTCTAACTCTCGGCGGTTTTATTGTTTTCCAATTACATGCCTCCTTATTCAAGTTTATTATTCCGTCACTGAGAACCCAAGACTTAATATTATCATTATGAATTATTTGTCCCTTTCGTAATCCTGCGCTACTCAGACTTATTTTTGTACCACTCTGATTAAAGTGTGTGCAAAGTAAAACGACGACGACGACAATAAGAACAATCAATAGATTCTTGTTGGTTAGTAGCATTCCTGACAACGTACACTGGACGCACACTGGGCTCTTTCCACAGTGGAATCAGCACCAGTCAATGACGAGGAAATGTCCTTTTTTTTCAAAAGAGTCCAATGGACACAAGCGGCCTGTTTATATAGATATGGAATATTGGAAAAGTTAGAAATAGGATTTTTAATAGATATACTTATGAAAATATGACAATGTAACATTTACTTTTCTCTAATATACATAACAGCATTTATAGAATGATATAATTAATCGTCTAAGTCATGTGCAACACTAGTACTGGTTAAATTTTAGATATGTCTTTGTCTAAGAATGATATAACCTTTGATTGATATACAAAAAGCTGGAAATAGGCATTATTTTACAAGTTGAGTGATGTCGCCAACTCCTGCCTCACAAATATCAGATCGGAAGATGCCCAGTTGACTAGTTTAAACCCTTTTTTCTGAATAAACCATATAAACTCAAACTCGACAATTGGTTTACTACATTGTCTTTCTATTGCAATAACGTCAATTAAAACTAAATCCCAATTTATAGACTCTAGAACTTCATTTTCGCATCCCTCGCAATCAGCACTTAATAAATTTATGTGCATTTTATCTAAATGATCTTGAAGATATAAGCACTTTATTGGAACAACTGTTTTCTTCCACTCACCAGAAGCAACTTTATTCTCGATAACATCAGATGCTCCTGACTTCCTCAAATTAGTTTCAAGACCACTCCAACCTGGCCAAGATACTACCCAAAAATTTCTAATTTCACGTCTATCACATAGTGCGCCGTGTAATGCTTTACTTCGAGGTCTATTTTTAGCGATCTGTTTGAATTCTATGTCATTCGGTTCGACAAGAATTCCACTCCATCCCATCTTTTCAAAAGCATAGGTATTTGAATGAGTGATTCCATCTCGGGCTCCAAACTCTATGAAATATCCGGTTTTGTTAGATTGTAATAATCGGGAAAATACGTTGTCATATATCCATCTATCCTGTCCGTGTTGGGAATTAGAAATAAATTCAGAAGAACTTCCAGGTACTACCAAATTCTGAACTTTATTTGGGTCGCATCCATTCTCAAATAACTCAGCCATAGCTTTAAAGTTTGGTTCTAATAAGATACTTCTTTTTCCGTCTGATGCTGTACTAATATTTCTTGTAAAATTCTGCTGTAATAATAACATAAGCAACGAGGTACATGTCGCGATAAGTACCAAGTAATATTTTCCTAGATTATTCTTATAAAACTTTCCAAGATACTGCCAAAATAAACCAAGTTCGCTTCCATTAATCGGCATTGTTCGTTTCTATCTGCTAAGTCACTTCGGGTTCTGTATAAAAAAATATAGCTACCAAAAAAATAGTATTTAAAGGTATCGGAAATCCATCCTTTAAAAATCTAATTCCAAACTAAATTTGCCCTAGGCCGGGTCCGCGGTCAATGCTTTTGGATATAGTATTTACATACGATTTGTCTGAATAAAATTCTAAGTATAAACTTTAATTTGATTATATTGTTGGAGACGTGAAATCACACCATCAGTAAGTGATCAGTGATAGTTTTAGTTATGTTTTGTAAAATTTCATTCTTTTACTTCTTGCCTTTTATTAGTAATGATGATTATTACTACTTTCTGTGATCAAGATTAGAATCAAATCATTATGACCGGTCCAGCGCGGTTGGTCCGCTTTATTACCGCGATTGGGGGAAATGACTTTGGTTATAGCGTTGCATTATTGTTGATCGACGTTTGCATGTATCTATGCATCCTTTTCTCGGATATTCTTCAGCAAGTAATCGAGTTTATGAAATTTTAAAAGAAGCTTTATCAAAATAGTTCTGAAACGATGGCTGTAAAAAACAAACTTGTCGGCATTTTGATAATTTTTACCGTTGCATATTTAACGGTCATATATATAGCTGGCACGATAGATTATTTTAAAGTAATAATTCAACGCCAAATGTTCAAAACTCAATTGCCGAAGGAGTCTCACAACATATTTGAGGGATTGAACCTACAGATGCCAAATCGAAAAATAAATGGAGCCCATCCGAATTCTCTTTACAGGAAAAATGCGTGTCTGGTAAACGAGTCTATTGCTGATTGGCTTCCTTATCATGATGAATTGGCTATCCTTCTAACACCGCCAGATAAAATCGCGTCGTGGTACTTAAAAACTCCTCTGGAAACTTTTCACAGAAATTTGGTGTTGAAGCTTTTGGAGCCTTGGAAAGGTGGAATACCTAATAGTTTTGATTTTCATCATCATGTAGGTCCAGATGAACACATTTTTGTGCAATATGTCAATAAGAAGTTATATGTCAGCTCTCATCAGAGCTCGGATCCAGAAACTTTCCGCTTTCAGCGGCGGTCTCATGCATTGCATGCTATCTATGAAGTATTGCAAGACGAAATGTTACCCGTTGGTGATTTTGAAGCAACGATTAGTATCGATGATAATCCTTTTGAAAGCACCTTTGACAAGCACGTGGTATTCGGACTTGTGTCTGGCCATCCCATCGGAAGTATGCTTCCTTTATCTGAGATGGAGTGGGATTTCCCGTCGTATTCGGGATGGAATTCAACTCACAATGAGATAGCTCACTGGCGCGACAAATATCCGTGGAAAAATAGGGTAAATAAAGCTGTATTTCGAGGAGGTGTGCGTACATGCTTCCCAGAAGACGGAGATGAAGCAGCTATATCATCAAAAAATGTTCAAGCTTTACTGGAAAAGGGCTTGATTAAGTGCGGTCGAAATGCATTGATTTATGTTGCCAGGCACTGTGACCCTCATTTGTTCGATGTAGACTTTGAGTCAAAAAAAATTCCCTTGCAAGATCAAGAAAAATATAAATTGATTATTTACGCAGAGGGTCATATCGGCTGGGCGAATCGCTTAAAAATTTTATTGGGCATGAGAAACGTCATAATAAAGCAGGAAAACAAGGGGGGCATGGAGTGGTACACTTTCGGCCTCGAGCCGTGGGTGCACTACATCCCAGTTGACCACCTGTTCCTCTCTCTCCCGGAAGTTGTAAAGTGGGCGCTGAAACACGACGAGTTGATCTCGCAAATATCCGCGAACGCCGACAGGTACTTTGAAACGGTCCTGACGTCTAGCTCTATGAAGCTTCGACTGGGAATATTGCTGGAAGAGTTCTCGAAACTGTTCAAGTATAAAATCCAAGTGCGTGAAAACGCTTTCGAATTTACTCAGTATTTGAAGGGGAAACTTGCTATACGCGGTGATCTTTGGGAAGGGTGGGGGCGCTAACAGTTGCGCTCGGAACGGTGCGATTCCAGGCCGCATTGTTTCATCAACTGTGGCCTATTTCCAAAATCATATTTCAGCTGTAAGATATTTTCAAAGATTTTAAGAGACAATTTAGATTTATTATTAAGCATGTAACATACTTAATTTTCTCCTACAGAAATACTGGTTCTACCACGTTTGAATATTCTTAAAATTAGAGTGGGACATAAATTTTCGAGATTTTACATGCGTCTAAGAATTCGAAAACTGTGCAATTATACATATCTACATGAATGTTTCATAATGTATATATTCTTCTCAGTCATACTCAGTTGAGTCAGTCCGAGCCACGAGTTGTTACAGTAATGCATGAATGAAACACAAGGCACGGAATCCCATTTGCAACGTCTACCAGTGACAGCATAACTGGATCTCTCAAGTTATCCTTAAATAGGCGGCTCGATGCTGGTGTCTGACGAAACAATTTGATATTTTGGCCGGACAAGAACCGCTGCTACAACTACCGCTAAGATAGCTCATTGGCTCCGATGATGAGGCAATGGCGGTTATTCGGAGGGATACGCGTAGCCTAGATTTACCTGATTCCAGCTATGGAAGAAAGTTGTAGCAGTTTGTTGTTGTAAATAATGTCTTATTGTCCTACTCGCTCGCTAAAGATTCTGTCTCAATAGAGTATTCCGTGTTTATCATATATACATTGTGCATATAGCTACCTCTCTCTATTATTATTAACATCTACAGATTCATCTCATAGTCGTCGTTGTCGATCGAGTTGTACGAGTGACTGGTGTCGCTTCACTGTCTCGCGGGCAACGGCAAGTCGATGTCCTTCGCCACTACCTCGTACACTTCCTTCTTGTTTATTTTCCTGTTCAGCTCCGACCGAGCCATGTCCTTGTGACTATTGGTGAGGTTCGCTTTCGTCGCCAATATCGCCGTGTCGATACTCACTTGCTAACCCACGTTCAACCCAGGAATGTTGTACCCGTAGTTTGCCTTGCTATTCGGATTGCGGTTGATCCCAATGTCTTACGCAGGTGTGAACACCAGCTTCCGGTCGATCTGCGACAGCACAATGAAATTACCCTGCGTACCATTATTATGACTGTTGCTGGACGTAGCAGCAGCGCTCTTACTATTACAGATTACTGCTGGCTAGTGTATTCAAGGCTTCAGCGGCCTGCGCTATAGGGGTGTCGATATTCACCAACAGCTGCATGAAACAGGGTGTCATGCCGTTGGACACGACGCTACTTCACCAGATTTTGACTAATAATTTCCCCGCTAGACTTGGTTTCTTTGGTTAATCTATGAAATTCTACTTCATTAATTCCTGAAGCAAGTTTTAAAAAATACTTTTGTTGCACTTCATCGATTCAACGCTATTAATTTTCCTTTACCTTACCATTAATTAATGCTGACATCCTGAACTTTCATTACATATGTTGCCACAGTTGTCATCAAAATATTTATGAAAGCTGATTGAATCTATTAATTCCCATGTTCTAATTGAGCAAAAAGGGAAGACCGTTATCTTATTAACTGAACAGACTGACTCACTATGAACCCCTGTATTGGTAGGCATGTAAGTAGACCAAGTCCTGCGGTCTACATTTACATTATCCGGTATAGGAACAGCTGACCGGAACCATTTGAAAGTTCGTACGGACGGTGCTAAAATTAATCACTTGATGCAAGTATGTAACAATGCAGGTATGTAACGATGCAGGTATGTGCCGTCACTTACTTCGGCAAGCGTGTTAATTAGTTGCATCCTTGTGACAATAATAGTACTTAAGTAGTAATGAAACAAACAGTACATTAAAAAATGTAAATAGCATCGAGACTAAAAAGCAATGTTAGTGACGAGTGATAAAGTGAAATGTATTCTGATATATCTTCTTTAATAATTCCAATCCTAAGAAGCTTTGAAATTTTTGAGGCAGGACCTCCGCGAGATGCTTGGCAGCTGGAGACTCAAGGGAGTAGATTATAGGAGTTCTACCTTGTCGCTTGTGTCGCGGTGTTTGAGGGACACAAATAGGCTGTAGGTCGCTTCCAATCAACGTAGTCGCATGCGCAAACACGTATTCTTCCCAGCGCGGGTCACCAAAGGACCAAAGTGGTGGCGTCAACTTTGGTTCAGCTTGGGTCTGGTCTGCTTCGTCAGCCTACGTGCGTGCTATAAGTTTAAGTAATATTATCGCGTGACTGATCTAGGTAGTAGTAGTAGTAGTAGTAATAGCAATTCATTACTACAATGTAGTGATCCGCACATTATATTCGAGAGTCATGGCTCGAGAGAGCTACTGAAACCATTTTATGTTGCTAATGATGATGCAATGATCAAAATGTATCGTCAAATACAAGCTATCAGGAGTCAGAAACACTTTATCGCTGTTCTGTTACATAACAGTCAGCACTTATTCGACCACTGGTATGTCGAGTTCATCCGGTTCATTGAGTTGATAGGAGACAACAATTACTCCAATGTGTTTGTTTCGATTCATGAAAGTGGTAGCACTGACAACACTCCTACACTCCTGATGGATCTGAAAGAGCGTCTAGTGCGAATGGATGTCTCTGTTGACATCGAGACATCCTTGCAGCCCGACCCGCACCAACAAAGCGATGGTTACCTTCAGTCCGAGCGCATTGAGAAGTTGGTATATCTCCGCAACAGAGCTCTGCGCAGGCTGACTCAGAGCGAGGTCAGCTATGACAACGTGGTTTACGTGAACGACGTGTTCTTTTGCGCCACCGATCTGCTGATGCTTGTGGTATCAAGTCTTAGTAATGACGCAGATGTTACTTGTAGTGTTGATATTTACACGAAGTATAAAAAGAACAAAAAGAATTCTCAGAGTAATTTATTATATGGTTTCTATGATATTTGGGTTGCAAAGGATATCAACGGTCAGAGGTTCAATAATTTTGATCCGATGATACAAAGAGAGTTCGACCGTGAGCACTGGAGGAGTGGCCGCGCATTTCAAGTATTCTCTTGTTGGAATGGTGTGGTTGTCATCAAAGCGGACATATTCCAGCGTAAGAACGTGCGGTTTCGCGCAGCGCGCAGACCGTTGGAATGTGCCGTCTCCGAGTGCGAGGTTTTTGCCCGGGACTTGTGGGCGATGGGGCGCTATAGGATCATCATGGAGCCGAAGGTGGTCGTGACGTACAACCAAGATCACTTCGTGTCACTCATGAAGCACATTAAGAAGGGGTTTATAACGACGAAGTCCAACTGGGTAGAGGACATTGTGCGCACGATGGAGCACCGCGTGCAGTACCAGACTACTCCTCCTACCTATGTCGAGTGTTGTTCCCTCAGAGAAAAGAGGAAATTTGTAGTTTGGAATGACTGTTTCATGGAGCACCACTGGTCCCTCGCCTACGAGTTACTCGGCAAACCATGGGATGAGTCAGCAACTGTAACAGTAGCTGCGCCACCCCGCAATATAGTAACAATAAACGATGCATACTCTCACTTCCGCAATCGCATAGGCTGCAACGTCTCGCGCAGCTTAACCAGTAACCAGATCCCTCAAGTAATCCATCAAATAGGCAGCTCACATCTGTTGTCTGATATGACGTTTTTCCAGCTCAGGTGCATGATATCGTGGTGGGACCAGAACCGCTGCTACGACTACCGCTACATCGGCTCCGACGAGGGGGCGCTGGCGGTGATCAGGAGTGATGCGCGCAGCCGAGATTTGACTGCGGCTGATTTCAGCAATGGAGGAGAGATCGCCGACTATGCGAGGTATGTGTTTATGTACCAGCAGGGAGGCGTGTACGCCGCCGTGGATGCGTATGCGATTGCGCCGATAGATAGTGTGATCAAGCCCTCGGACACACACGTAGTAGGACACGAAGAGTATTTCCTGTCTCAAGAGCTAGCGGGTAATACAGTATATACAAAGCGATCCTCGTTGTCGCCGCACTTGTTCGCGTCGTTGCCCAAAAGCGATGTCCTTCGCCAGCTCATTAACGTGGTACATCGCAACTTACGGAGGAGTCCTGCAGATGTATACGACCAAATGTATGCTACGAGAGTGGGATCACCAATCCAGCTGGAGACAGCACTCAAAACCGGGTCGGGGCCATTCACTGACGCATTTATCAATTCAAGGCAGGTTCGTCAAGTGCTTCTTAATGGAATAGAACCGTTTAGTAGCCATCTACACGACAAAGACTCCAACGGAATAATGGTGAAATCCGTGATATCAAGTGACTCCCTAACTGTTGCGATCCATTATAGTTCTGCGTCGTGGGTTGACTCTTGTCCGCGGGTGAAACACAAAAGAGTAACTCAATTCGACTATTTCACGTCGGGTAGCGCTCTGGTTCAGGGCCAGTGGATCGCGTCGTATGACAAAGTTATTCCCGACAACGTGAAGCCGTTGTGGCAGTCGTCGGTTACTGCTGCAGCGAGTAAGCAAGTGAGAAATAGCAAACATTTCCATTTGGTGGTTCTGCCAACCGGGTTCGGAGTGTACACGGGTCGGGGTCCGCATGACAAAGACAGGCAGCAAGTCTATAGTGTTACTTTTGGTCCATCTCTAAGCCTTTTTAACGCAGGTAAGACACTTACGTACTTGGCAATGCACGCCGATGGATATTTGCAATTAAACATCGTCGACAGAGCCAACTGCTCTCCAATGTCACTTTTGGAACCTGGTCGCATCAAAAGATTCATTTTTACAAAATGGAATTCAGCGAAACCGTCTAAATCGGTGATAGGAGAGGAGACGGAGTTCATAGCTATACTTCGCAGCGACGGGCGGCTCGCTGTGTATAAGGGATCGTCGCCGAGCGACTTACAATAGGTTCGAGAAGTCAAAATGATGTACAGATAGTTAGTTAGGTTAGTTCGTCCGCTGTAGAGGTTGTATTGATGTAAATATTGACTTATTATCCTACTCGCTCACTAAGAGTATTCCGTTTTTATCCTATATACAATGTGCAGATAACTATCTCTATATTATTGTTAACATCTACAGATTCATCTCATAGTCGTCGTCGTCAATGGAGTTGTATGAGTGACTGGTGTCGCTTCTCTGTCTCGCGGGCAACGGCAAATCGATGTCCTTCGTCACTACCTCGTACACTTCCTTCTTGTTTATTTTCCTGTTCAGCTCCGACCGAGCCATGTCCTTGCGACTGTTGGTGAGGTTCGCTTTCGTCGCCAATATCGCCGTGTCGATACTCACTTGCTGGCCCACGTTCAACCCAGGAATATTGTACCCGTAGTTCGCCTTGCTATTCGGATTGCGGTTGATGCCTATGTCGTACGCAGGTGTGAATACCAGCTTCCGGTCGATCTGCGACAGTACACTGAAATTACCCTCCGTATTATTATTATGACTGTTGCTGGACGTAGTAACAGCGCTCTTACCATGACTACTACTACTGCTACTGGCTAGTGTATGCAATGCTTCTGCGGCTTGTGCTTCGTTCGACTCCGTCGCCTGGCCTCCAGTCATGTCGATCGCTTTAGGGGTGTCGATATTCACCAACAGCTGCATGAAGTAGGGTGTCATGCCGTTGGATACGTCGAAATGTCTGCCGTGTTTGTCTACAAACTCTACTTTACCCGATTTCCGGACTAATAATTTCCCTGCAAGGCCTGGTGTCTCTGGCGCCTCAGACTTGTCACTGTTACCTGCACCATCACTCTTGGGTTTACTTGTTTTGCGAATAGCAATATCCGTTGGTAATTGAACTAAAAATAATTTCTCTTCATCTTTCGACGGAACTATTGGTGCTAGCAAGTCTGCTTCTCTTTTCGTGATACTTCGTGGTCCTAATGGCAGCGAGACTGGTGCTGCGGTGTCATAAGATACAGGAGGCCATGTCTCGTGGTTATCTACATTTGATTGCTGTTCCACTTGTGCACTACTATCGCGACCACCTTCGTACTCATCGTCAATATCACTTGATTCGTAATTCTCGTCGTAGTGTCGGTCAATAAACTTCTCCTTTGACTCATGCAGACTATTTCTTGACCTGGTGCTATCGATTTCCATCGGAACTGATGACTGAGAAGAAGTAGCAAGATTATTGCTAGCACTATTACTACTAATTCCTCTATTATTATTGTTACTATTACTACTACTATTATTATTTGCACTTTTTCCATCCTTGCCACCACCTCCACCACCACCACCACCACTACTACTCTGAGGTGGTCCACTTTTACTGCTCTTTACCTTATCCAAACCTGTAGAATTCCCAGTGAAAAATGACTCACCCGACGGCGCAACATATCTCTTGCGTTCACCTCCATTATTTGCCCTTGAATCACCGCGACGATCGTGTTTCGTTCGAGCAGGTGCAATCGGGACAACCTCCTCAACTGGTTCTTCTTCAACTTTCTCCTTTTTTACTGGCACTTTAGGCAGAAAGCGGCGAGTACTCATATTTGCTTGAATCGCTTATTACTGCTGACTGACTCTTGCTAATAATTCTGTTAATAATTCCTCTTTTGTGTGTGTCCTTTTTTCATGTGATTGATCGAAAATGGCGATCATGCGGCCGTCAAATAAATGATGATTTACATACTCAATAAACTGAATACAATTGAGAGTAATTAGTGTAGACATCACAATTTTTTATTTATAATCTAATTAGTGTGGCCTGCACGCGGCTGCACAATATCTCCTGTATCAATCAATATCGACCCGAAATCAAGAAACCAACTCTATTTTAAGACCAGAAGCAGCAAATTAATACTCATTTCTCCCTAATAAAGTGTGTAGATACTTATCAGTTGGTTCCACCAAGCAGGGCCGTAATTTTTTCAAAGATGCCATGACTGCGAGAGAAAATTAAGTTAGCGGGTTCGTTGTGAGCATAAAGTTCAGGAAAGCACTCCGTTGTACCTGTCGTGTGGGTTACTAATAGAATAATAGCGTACAGTACTTAGAGTCATGCATCCATGGGTGCTCCTGTTATTTATTCTGCAGGTATGAGACATATTACAACTTTTTATGTTTATATTTATAACATGCTTCTTGTAGGTATTACTCGTAACATTAGCCCAAAATCCTAGTGAAACACCAACGGTGGTACCAACTGAAACACCGACAATAACGCCAACCTCGATACCAACTGTAACGCCAACATTTTCACCATCATATGTTCCCACAATAACGCCAACCTCGATACCAACTGTAACGCCAACGTTTTCACCATCATTTGTTCCCACAATAACGCCAACAGTTGTTCCAACAAACGTGCCAACAGTAAAACCAACACCTGCACCTACTGGTCAACCATCAGCACAACCGTCTAGTCAACCAAGTAGACAACCTTCCTCTCAACCTTCATTACAACCATCCTCACAACCATCAGCACAACCATCAGCACAACCGTCTAGTCAGCCAAGTAGACGGCCAAGTAGTCAACCATCATCTCAACCAAGTAGACGGCCAAGTAGGCAACCAACAACACAACCAAGTAGTCAACCAAGTAGTCAACCATCCTCCCATCCTTCATCTCAACCTACATCAAAGCCATCAGCACAGCCATCTAGTCAGCCAAGTAGACGGCCAAGTAGTCAACCTTCA
>JACCDO010726586.1_pt1 | contig 11417 bp, 5 predicted proteins | sample 7446101 | NCBI WGS metagenome assembly JACCDO01 (sample SAMN15323440, study PRJNA562643) | freshwater metagenome | isolation source: river surface water | place: USA:Blue River Watershed | collected 2017-08-16
GCGCCCGGGTGATCTTCGAGCAGTTGCCCGAGGATGTGCCCGGCTACGGCCGCCTCGCGGAACGCCGCGCGCAGTTTCAGGCCGCGCTGGCGGCCGCGAAATCGGCCGGTGTCACCGTGGCGGCCGAAGTGACCGCCGCGCTCGCACCGCACGCGCGCCGCGAGGCGTTCGCCGAGGCCGGCTTGAACTTCGTCCGCCGCGCAACGCCGGAAGGCCATGACTACTTCGTGGTCAACCTCACTGCGCGCCCGCACCGCGGCTGGACGCCGATCGCGGACGCCGGGAGCCTGCGCGTGATGAACCCCCTCGACGGCAGGACGGGCCTTGCGCCCGCACGGAGCGCGGCGGCCGGCAGTCGGGAGTTCCTGCTCCACCTCGAGCCGGGTGAGTCGCTGATCCTGCGCGCCACGCGGGTCGCCGCGCCGGAGGAAAAACCATGGCTCGTGCATGATCCGGCGGGCCCGGCGGTGGCGCTGAACGGCACGTGGAAGGTGGAGTTCGCGGAAGGAGGACCTGAGCTGCCGGCCGCCTTCACGACGAACGAGCTGAAGTCGTGGACCACGTTGGGCGGCGAAGCGGCGCAACGTTTCGGCGGCACGGCGCGGTACACGCTGGAGTTCGAGGCACCCGCGCTCGCGGCCGACGACTGGCGGCTGGACCTGGGCGACGTGCGCGAAAGCGCGCGCGTGAGCCTGAACGGCCGGCCGGCAGGCACGGCTTGGAGCATGCCCTTCCGCCTGCCGGTCGGCGCGCTGCTGCGCCCCGGCCGCAACCGCCTTGAGATCGAGGTGACGAACCTCGCCGCCAACCGCATCCGCGACCTCGACCGTCGGAAGGTGGACTGGAAGGTGATGCGCGAGATCAATTTCGTGAACATCAACTACAAGCCCTTCGACGCGGCGGGCTGGCCGCTCGCGCCCTCGGGCCTGCTCGGACCCGTGACGATCACTCCCCTCCGCGCGACCCGCCCGTAGCCGACGCGAAGAGGGGAAGAACTCCCGAGCAGCCGCTTTACACGCGGCGGGAAGGGCGCGAGTTTGCCCCCTCATGGCCACGCCACCGTTCCACTATCAGGATCCGTTCCCGCTGGGGCCCGACGCGACCGAGTACCGGCTGCTCTCCAAGGAAGGCATAGGCACAACGACCTTCGAGGGCCGCGAAATCCTCAAGATCGCCCCCGAGGCCCTCGCCTTCCTCGCGCAGCATGCGTTCCACGATATCTCGTTCTACCTGCGCCCCGAACACCTGCGGCAGGTCGCCGCCATCCTCGACGACCCCGAGGCCTCGGCCAACGACCGCTACGTCGCCCTCACCCTGCTGAAGAACGCCGAGATCGCGGCCGAGGGCATCCTGCCCATGTGCCAGGACACCGGCACCGCCGCCATCGTGGCCAAGAAGGGCCAGGAGGTATGGACTGGCGCCAACGACGCCGAGTGGCTTTCGCGCGGCGTGCACGAATGCTACACGCGGGAGAACCTCCGCTACTCGCAGACCGCGCCGCTCGACATGTGGCGCGAGGTGAACACCGGCACCAACCTGCCCGCGCAGATCGACCTCCACGCGGCCGAGGGCGCGAAGTATGAGTTCCTCTTCGTCGCCAAGGGCGGCGGCTCCGCGAACAAGATGTACCTGTTCCAGGAGACCAAGGCCCTGCTCAACCCGAAGAGCTTCGAGAAGTTCGTCTCCGACAAACTCCCGCTCCTCGGCACCTCGGCCTGCCCACCCTACCATCTCGTGTTCGTCGTCGGCGGCACCAGCGCCGAGTCCTGCATGAAGGTCCTCAAGCTCGCCTCCGCCCGCTACCTCGACGCCCTCCCCGTCACGGGCAACGAGCACGGCCGCGCGTTCCGCGACCTCGCGATGGAGGAGAAGGTCCTCCAGATCGCGCGCGCCACCGGCATCGGCGCGCAGTTCGGCGGCAAGTACTTCGCCCTCGACGTCCGCGTCGTGCGTCTCCCCCGCCACGGCGCCAGCTGCCCCGTCGCCATGGGCGTATCCTGCAGCGCCGACCGCAACGCCCGCGCCAAGATCACGCGCGACGGCATCTTCCTCGAAAAACTCGAGACCAGCCCGGGCCGCTTCATCCCCGCCGCCAGTCGGCTGTGGAAGGACGACTCCATCGTGCGCATCGACCTCAATCGCCCGATGCGCGAGATCCTCGCCGAACTTTCCCGGCATCCGGTCACCACCCGCGTCTCCCTCACCGGACCGCTCATCGTCGCCCGCGACATTGCCCACGCGAAACTCAAGGAGCGCCTCGACGCCGGCCAAGGTCTCCCGCAGTACCTGAAGGACCATCCGGTCTACTACGCGGGCCCCGCCAAGACGCCCACCGGGTACGCTTCGGGATCCTTCGGCCCCACGACCGCGGGCCGCATGGACAGCTACGTCGACCTTTTCCAGGCGAATGGCGGCTCCCTCGTGATGCTCGCCAAGGGTAACCGCGGCCCCGCGGTCACGCAGGCCTGCAAGAAGCACGGCGGCTTCTACCTGGGCAGCATCGGCGGCCCCGCCGCCATCCTCGCCAAGGAAAACATCCGCAAGGTCGAGCTACTCGAATACCCCGAGCTCGGCATGGAGGCCGTCTGGCGCATCGAGGTGGAGGACTTCCCCGCGTTCATCCTCGTCGACGACAAGGGCAACGACTTCTTCGTGAACGGCTGCGGCGCCTGCCTTCCGGCGAAGGCCTGACGAAGGAGAGCGCGACGGCCCGCGCCCTCCAGCCGTCAGGCTCCCATCACCGTCACCACGACCTCGCGCGCATGCGGGGCGTGGCGGTGTTCCCACAGGAAGATGCCCTGCCACGTGCCAAGCAACAGACGCCCGCCACCGACCGGCACCGTCTCTGCCGTGCGCGTCAGGGCCATCTTGACGTGCGAAGGCATGTCGTCGGGGCCCTCAGCCGTGTGGGTGAAATCGGGGTCATCCGCGGGCACCAGCCGGTCCAGCCAGCGCTCAAGATCTCGCCGCGCCGACGGGTCGGCGTTCTCCATGATCACCAGTGAGCAACTGGTGTGACGGCAGAACACGCTCGCGAGCCCGGTCCTTACTCCGCTGCGCGCCACTTCGGCCGCCACTGGTTCCGTGATCTCAAGAAGCCCGGCGCCACGCGTCGGCACGCGAAGGATCGCCTGATGGATGGCCATTGCGCGGGACCGCCGGGAGCGGGATCGGCCGGGCGGCCGCTCAGAACTTCACGTTCACCGCGGCGCCCACGGCGCCCACGCGGCGGATCTGCTCGTAAAGCTGTTCCTCGGAAAGGCGGGTCGCCGCGCGCTCGGTGGTGCGCATCGCGTTCTCGACGGAAGCCATGGAAACCATCGCCGTCAGAATGCGCGATCCGCGGCGATCGGCCGGCGGCGTCATCTGCCGCAACGGCTCGACGGCAACCCGCGAGGCGGGAGCACGCGCTTCGAGTCTGGTGGCTCCCCCCAGCAAAGCACCGGAGGACAGCGGCTCGGACTGCGCCATCAGCAGCGATGACTGCGCCTCGAGGGAGAGCGGTACGGACGAAACGAACAACGGCCGGTCGGCCTCTCGCTCGGCCGACGCAAAGGTGGCGGCAGAGGCGCTCGGGTCAGGCGCGGTTTCCGCGGACTCGGCCGGGACGCCCGCCACCGGAGCGGCGGGGATCGCCGCGACGAACGATGGCGCCGAAGCTGACAACGGGGCGTCGACCTGGGCTACGGACGGAGTCTCGGGACCGACCACCGACGACTGGGCCATCTGCGCGACCACGGCGGATGAAGGGACGTCGGCCGGCGCGGAAACGCGATCAGAGCCCGACCGGAGCCCGAGATAGGCGACGCCCAAGGCGACGGCCGCGCCGAGCGGAAGAGGGTGGCGACGAAGCCCCGCCACGATGCTGCCAAGAGACCAGCCCTGCCACCACGGCCGCTTTTCCACGAGCGCCGCGAGCTGCTTTGCACGGAGTTGACGGTCGAAGTCGGCCCAGAAGACCTCGGGCGGCCGCTCCGCGCGCTTGAGGCGCAGCAGGTCCTCGAGGGAGACCGGGCGTTTGCCGTCGCGGTTCATCGGCGGATGTACGGCTGCAATTCCGCCTGCAGCTGCTGCTTCGCGTAGTGGAGCCGGGAACGCACGGTGCCCACCGAACATTCCATGATGTCGGCGATCTCCTGGTGGCTGAGGCCCTCAATTTCGAACAAAGTCACCACGGTACGATGCTTGATAGACAGTTTTTGCAGCGCATCGTTCAATTTTTCCTGAAGTTCACGGACGAACGATTCGCGATCGGCTCCCGTCGTATCCGTAAGCGCATCAATGATTTCCTTTGAAACCGGCTCGTCGGAATCGATCCGCTCCAGACTGAAGAACGACCGAAGGCGCGCCTTCCGGAGGTGGCTGAGGGTGGAATTGACCGCGATCCGGTAGAGCCACGTGAAGAACGAGGACTGGCCCTGGAAGCGTTGGATGGACTGAAACGCCTTGATGAACGTGTCCTGCGTGAGGTCAGCGGCGTCCTCGCGATTGGAACAGAGGTTGTAGACGATGCCGAACACGCGCTCGCGGTAGCGCAGGATCAATTGGTCAAAGGCCGCGACGTCACCGGCGTGGACGCGCCGCACGATCGCCATGTCGGCATCGGCCTCCTGGAGGCGCTCCGGCGTCGCCACCAGCGCCTTTCCCATGACTTTGGCCGCGTCAGTCACATCGATAACGAACGTCGCGCCCCACGACGGCGCAAACGGAAAAACCACTCGCGCACGCAACGGGGTCAGGGCGTTCGATGTTTCCAAGCCGGTCCCAAACCAGGATTGTCACAACGAACGCCCCGACCCCATTGGGACGGGTCGAGGGGCGGGGGCTCAGCGCCGGAGCGAAGCAACTTGCGCGCGCAGCACGTCGCCGAGTTCGGCCAAGCGCGCGGCGCCCGGCACGGCCGACCAGGGTCGCAACGCTGCATCCGCCTGCGCCAGTTCAGTCTCGATCTCCTTGGCCACCGCCGTGAAGACGTCCATTTCCGACATCTGCTTCAACCGGAGCTCCAGCCGGGCCGGCGCGCGGCCGCCGATTTCCTCACCCAAGGCAAGGGCTTCGGTCGCGGGCAGGCGCTCCATCAGCTGGAGCAAAGGAAGCGTGAGCTTCCCGCTCGCGAGGTCGGTGCCGAGGGTCTTGCCGATCCTGCCCTCCTCACCGAAGAAATCCGCCAGGTCGTCGTAGATCTGGTACGCGATTCCAAGGTGCCGGCCGAAACGCGCGGCCGCCTCCACGTAACCATCGGCGAACCCCGCGAGCCGCGCGCCGAGGTGGCAGGAGACGCGGAAAAGCTCCGCCGTCTTCAGGTCGATGATCCGTTGGTAGTCGGCGCGCGTCACCGCCAGTGAGCCGCGGCGCAGGGTCTGCACGATCTCGCCGGCGCACACACGCCGGATCGCCTCGGACACCGCCGCGCAGACCTCGTTGGTCGGGTATTGGGTCGCGAGACGCAGCGCGTGGGCAAACAACGCGTCTCCGAGCAGCACCGCCGCCGCCGGCCCGTACTCGCGCATCGCGGTCGGGCGGTTCCGTCGAAGGTCGGCGGAATCCATGATGTCGTCGTGCACGAGGCTCGCCAAATGGACCAACTCCACGACCGCCGCGGCCCGCACGAGGTCAGCCGGCGCCGCCGCCCCGTCGCGCCAGCCGCTCAGGAAGACGAGTGCCGGCCGGATGCGCTTACCCGAGGTATCGACGCAATACTCCACCATCGGCCGGATTTCCGGCTCGAACTGTTCCAACTGCGCACGCAGCAGCCGGTCGAGCTCCGCCATCGAAGGCCCGAGCAACCTGAAGACTCCCGCGAAGGCGTGCGACCGCGTAGGGGCGATGGAGGGCGCGGCAACGGACTCTGGTCGGAAGCTGCACATGGAGAACTAGGAAGGTAAGCGACTGAAATAAAATGACCAATCAGAACCGAACTTCCGCGAAATCACGGATTATTCGCCTCCGATGCCCCCCGACCTTCGGTTACCCAGTTCCTTCGTTCCGTCAGGGAACCTCGTACACCTCGACGAGCGCGATGCCCGTCGTCGTACCGGGGCCCGTCACCTGCGCGCTGTAAGTTCCGGGCGGTAGGTTCAGGAGAAGCGCGGCGTCGCGGCTGCCGGCCGTGAGCGGGAAGGCCCCCACCCTCACGGCGGCGTCTGCCACCAGCGCGGCGTCGTTACCGCTCTCCCAATTGTCGTTCTCGCGCACCACGGTGTCGGCACCGCGCACGAGCCGCAGCTGCGGATCGGCCAGCGTGCCGGCCACGTTGAAGGGAGCACGACCGAGGGTCGGACCCACCGCGCGCACCAGCACCTTCTTGGCGGTGTTGCCGCTCACCACGAAGCCGGCGATCAGCTGGCCTTGTCCGGCGCCGACCAATCCGCGCGTCGCCACGTTCACCAGCTTCTGCGGGGTGAAGGGCTGCGCGGCATCCACGTCGTAAAGTTCCACCAAGGCGACGCCGGTGCCACCGCCCGCGCCGGAAACCTGCGCGGTGTAGGCACCCGGGGGGAGCGTAGCGACGACCGCCGCATCGCGCGAAGCCGCGTCAAAGGCAAAGGCCCCCACCTGCCCCGCCGCCGTGATCAGCGGCACCGTGCCACCCCAATTGTCGTTCTCGGCGACGAGCGAACCGCCCCCGAAAATCTGCAACTGGGGATCGGTCAACACGCCGGTCACGCCGAACGCCGACAAGGAGGGCCCGGCCGCCCGCACAAGGACGCGCTTGGGCGTGTCGCCCGCCACGACAAAGCCGGCGATCAGGACGTTCGCCCCGGTGCCGACCTGTCCGCGCGTCGAGAGGTTGCGCAGCGCACCGTCGCTGAAGGCCGCGCCTGAGCACAGGGCCGCCGAAACTGACCCGCCCGGCCCGCCCGTCAGCGTGCCCGTGAGGAATCCCGTGGCCGGGTCGATGCGGCCGACGAGCCGCGTGCCCGCCGCCGTGGCGACCGTGAACGAACCGCGCGCGTCGACGGTCGTCGCCCCGGCGTCGCGGAATGTGCCGTCGGCCACATAGGCCGCCACCAAACCATCCGCGCCCACGATGACCGCGAGCACGCTGTCGGGCCGTCCATTGATGCCGCCGGTGTAGAGGCCGGCCGGCACGACCGGAGTCGAGCCGATCGCGGCCGCGCCGATGAAGGTGAGCCGCCCGGCATCGAGCGTACCCGTGGCACCGGTGTCGGAAAGCGAGCCGTTGACCAGCAATCGCCCGGCGGCGTCGGTGAGCGCAAAACCGCCGGCTGAGTCGATCGGCACACCGGATTGGAAGTACACGCGACCCGTCGGCGCGCTGGAGTAGGCGATGATCGTGGCGTGCGTGCCGCGCGCGGAGATCGCCGCAAAGCGTCCACTCTCGACGCCGCCGGCGTAGCTGCCGGCGTAGACGGTATCGGCGCCCTTCGCCCCCGGCGCCACCGCCAGCACGTAAGTTTCGGTCGAAAGCGCACTCGCGCCGGAATTATCGAGGACGAGCGCCGTGATGCGGTAAACGCCTTCGGCCGCCGGGGTCCACGCGGCGGCGTAGGGCGCCGTCGTGTCCGCCGCGCCCAGCGCGACGCCGTTCGCGAAGAACTGCACGCTCGCCACGGTGCCGTCGGCGTCGGACGCCGTCGCGGTGAGATTGGTGACGGTGCCGACACGGGCGACCGAACCCGTGCCCGGGGCGGTCACGGCCACGGTCGGTACTCGGTTCGCGATCACCGTCACCGTCATTGGCGTGGAAAGCGTCACGTTGCCGGAATTATCGGTCGCCTGCGCGGCCACCACGTAGGAACCGGCGGCGCCGGGCACCCACGCGACCGCGAAAGGCGCGGTGGTCGCGGTACCCACCACGTTGCCGTTGGCCAGGTAGGAAACCGTCGCCACGGTGCCGTCGGGATCCGAGGCCACCGCGGACAGGTTGACCGTCGCCCCGCTATTCACGCTGGCACCCGCCGGCGGGCTCGAAAGCGCGACGGTGGGCGGCCGGTTACCGTCGACCCGCACGGTCAGAGTGGCCGCGGTGGAAGAGGAAAGGCCCGCGCTGTCGGTCGCGACCGCGAGCAGGCTGTAGGTGCCCGCCGCGAGGGGCGTCCAGGTCGCCGCGTAAGGCGAGGCGGTGTCGGGCGCGCCAAGGCTGGCGCCGTTCACGAAGAATTGGACCTGCGCGATCGGGCCGTTGCCGCCGGCAGGCGAAGCCGTGAACGCGACGGGGTTGCCCGCGACGAAGACCGCCCCCGCGGCCGGATTGGTGATCGTCACGGCGGGAGCGGCGACGGCCGAGACCGCGATCGCGACAGAGGAAGTGACGGCCACGTTGCCCGCGTCGTCGGTGGCCTGCGCGGTGATCGCGTAATTGCCGGCCAGCGGCGGGCGCCACGTTACGGTGTAAGGGGCCGCGGCGGCGGAACCGATCGAGAGGCCGTTGGCGAAGAACTGCACCGCTGTGACCTTGCCGTCGGCGTCGTTGGCCGCGGCACCGACGAGGACGGTGTTGCCCAACGCGTAGGCGCCGGCGACCGGACTCGTGAGGGCGACGGTCGGAGCGGCGTTGGCGCCGATCGTCACGTTGACCGCGGCGCTGGTGGTGATGTTGCCATTGTTGTCGGTCGCCTGCGCGGTGATCGCGAAGGCGCCGGCGGCAACGGGTGTCCACGGAGCCGAATAAGGAGCGGCGACATCGGGCGCGCCGAGCGGCAGACCGTTCACCAGGAACTGCACGGCGGTGACGGTGCCGTCGACGTCGGCGGCATCGGCCGTGAGCGTGAGCGCGGTGCCGACGACGAAGGCGCTGCCGTTGGCGGGGTTGGAGACCGCGACCGTGGGCGCGGCCGAGGATGCGACGGTCAGCGCGACGACGCCGGAATCGGTGACGTTCCCGAGGTTGTCGGTCGCGCGTGCGCTGAGGACGTACCCGCCGGTCGCGGCGGGCGTCCACGTGGCCGTGTACGGAAAGGCGGTATCGGTCGCGAGCGCGACGCCGTTCACGAAGAACTGCACGCCGGTGATGAAACCGCTGGTGGAGGTGGCGGTGGCGCGGAGCGTGACGGGCGCGTTGACGCCCACGGTCGCGTTGTTCGCCGGGGCGTCGAGAGCGACGCTCGGCGCGGTGCCCCCGCTCACGATGACGGAAAGCGGGGCGCTGGTGGAGACGTTGCCGCCGTTGTCGGTCGCCCGCGCGGTGAGCACGTAAGTACCGGTCGCGCTGGGAGTGAAAGAGACGGAGTACGGATACGTGGCGTCGACCCCGAGCGAAGCGCCGTTGGCGAGGAACTCGACCTGAGCGATCGTGCCGTCGGCGTCGGTGGCGGCGGCGTTGACCTGGACGGGGACCCCGACGGGCAACGAGGCTCCGGCGGCGGGACTGGTGAGAGATACGGCGGGCGACCCGGCGCTGACGGCGGCGATCGTCACGCTCACCGCCGGACTCGGCGTGCGGTTACCCTGCGAGTCGGTGGCGACCGCGGTGAGCACCACGGTGCCGACGCCGGCGGGGGTCCAGGAGAAGCTGTACGGGAAACTCGCGTCGGAGCCGACGGAGACCCCGTTGGCGAAGAGTTCGACCGAAGCGATCGTGCCGGTGTTGGCCGAGGCGCTCACGACGACGGTCTGGGCGGCGCCCGCCGAAACCGTGGCGCCGTTGGTCGGAGTCGCGATCCCGACGCCGGGGGCGGTGCCCGCCGAGACGGTAACGACGTTGGCGACCGAAGTGGCCGAGGCGCCGTTGCTGCCCGTCGCGGTGGCGGTGAGCGAGTAGCTCCCGGGCGAGGTCGGCTTCCATTCGACGGTGAAGGGATAAACGCCGGCGGTGCCGACCGCGGTGCCGTTCGCCTGATAAGACACACTGGTGATCGAACCGCCGGCCAGGCTGGCGTTCGGCACAAGCGTCTGAGCTACGTTCACGGACAAGGTGGAACCGTTGGCCGGGGAAACGAGGGTCACCACGGGCAACGTCGGCCCGCCCCCGCCACCACCGCCGCCGGGGGCGGTCACGGTCACGGAAACCGAGGCCGAAGTCGCCTGTGTGCCGACGCTGTCGGTGGCGACCGCGGTGAGCGTGAAGTTACCCGCGGCCGGCGGCGTCCAAGCCACGGAGTAAGGCGCGGTGGTGTCGGCCGCGCCCTGCGCCGCGCCGTTCACGTAGAACTGCACGTTCGCGATGGTCGCGCCCGGATTCGAGGCCGAGGCGCTGGCGGTGATCGTGGTGGCGACGCCGGACGTGAGGGCCGAGGAGGCCGTGGGGCTGGTGATCCCGACCGACGGCGCCGCGTTGATCGTGACGCGCACGTTGGAGGAGACCCCGATGTTGCCGAAGCTGTCGGTGACGAGCGCACTCAACGTGTAGGAGCCGACCGCGGTGGGCGTCCATACCGCCGAGTACGGGAAGACCGTGCTCGTGCCGAGGCTGGCGCCGTTGACGAAGAATTGGACGCTCGAGACCACACCGAGCGTCGTGGTGGCGCTGGCGGAGACGCGGATGGCGGTGTTGACCAGCAGCGCGGACCCATCGCCCGGGCTGGTGATGCTGACGGAAGGCGGCGTCGCGGGCGTGACCGAGGCGCTGATGCGGCGATCGAAAAGGAAGACGTCGCGCACACCGTTGGAATCGAGCGGCAGGAGGTTCGTCGCGCCGTAGGCGAAACCGCCGGTATTCTCGGCATCGGACGGGAACGCGACGAAGCGCCCGTTGGCGCTGATGACCGGGTAGATGTTGGAGGCGGCCGTGCTCGGCGCGCCCAGGATGCCGTTGGTCTGGTAGCCAAAGGGGTTCACGCTGACCATCTGGGTTGCGACGTTCCCCGGGACGTCGAACGCACCCGCCCCACTCGCCTGCCGGTCGCGCACGAAGACATCCAGAGCGTTGTTGGAATCCTGCGCCTGACCCTGCCCGTTGGTGTCGCCCGCGGTGAGATTATTGGCGAGCGAAGCAAAGGCGACGTAGCGGCCGTCGGCGCTGATCGTGGGGTTAATGCTGCCGAGCTGGGCGGCGGGAACATTCGGGTCGGAGGCCTGCGCCCCCGCCGAGGAAACGCTCACCCGCGTGACCACCGGCGCGGCGACGGCCGCGGCGCCGTCGTAGACGAAGATGTCCGAGACATTATTCGAGTCACCCAGAACGAGGTTGCTCGCGACCGAGGCGAAGACGATCCAGCGGCCGTCGGCGCTCAGCGCGGGCGTCTGGCTCGCACCGTTGGCCTGCGCACCCGTGCCGTTGACTACGCTGACGAGGCGCGTCGTGCCGAGCCCGGCACCCGTGCGCGGGCGGAGGAAGACGTCGCGACCCGCGAATAGGTCGACCGCGACGAGGTTCGTGGCGTCCGAGGTCCAGGCGATCGTGGAACCGTCGGCGCTCAGCGCGGCTTGGATCGAGTGATTGTCGCCCTCGGCGCCCGCGGGCGTCGTGTCGACCAGCACGGTCGACGTGTTGCCCGGGGTGTCGAAGGTGCCGC
>JACCDO011633893.1_pt1 | contig 11417 bp, 10 predicted proteins | sample 7446101 | NCBI WGS metagenome assembly JACCDO01 (sample SAMN15323440, study PRJNA562643) | freshwater metagenome | isolation source: river surface water | place: USA:Blue River Watershed | collected 2017-08-16
TATCTAATGGAACAAATGGGGAAGCCGGAAAAATATACCTTAAAAGCAGGTTATAAGTTTGAGGTAAAAGGCAAGGGGGTTAAAGTCCATTTTTACAAATACACTGGGTTATATTTTTATACATTAACTCAAAATGGTTGGTCATCTTGGTGTTATTTTCTTAATCAAGAAACTTGTCACCAATCAATAAACAAGTTAAAAACTATGTTTGGTGCAAAACCAATTAAATTTACCAAAAATAAAAAACACAATATTGAATTGAGTCCTACCGGGTCTTGTTTTTTTAATTGTGCATTATGCGATTCAACTTTATTTATAAGAAATCAAGTATGGGAATTAGATGGAAGATGGTTAGATTGTGAAACTCAAGGAATTAATTTACAAACTGACCGACAATGTGAATTCTCATGGAGAGAACCACCATATAATGTGGAAAAACATGAATTTGATATGGATAATGTCATTAAATCCGTTGAAGAATTTCGTGTTAAAATGATTAGGGATTTAATTGGTAGTTTTAATTGTGATCTTTGTGGTAATAACCATTGTTACGATGATATTTACTTTTGCAGACAGTGCGAGGTTGTGCGTAACCACACCATGTGCAAAGAATTAGCTGTGGAATCTGGTGATGAAGAGTCAGACGATGAAGAAGAAAAACCAGAACCACCTGATGTTTATAATTTATGTCGGGGCTGTTATACCCAAGATAATATACAAGCACATGCGGACACATGTAAAGATTATTGCGGGTTTTATTTAAAACCAACTGTTATCTAATTTATAAACGGGTATCAATTTATTTGTTTAACTAAAATAATTTATATCTTAGTTAAATATATAATGGAAAAAGAATCAAATAAATCCAAACCCTTAAAATGCCTAAGTAATTCGGATAAAAAGGCTTATGTTATTCCAACAAACAAATGGTTACAACCAATTAAACCACTTATAACAAATTCATCTGATGCACAACAAATTTTAGCACGAATGGTTGATAAAGAAGATATTTTAGTTAGAGTTACTTTAAATTCAAATAATAAGCTTGGAATTATTAATAAGCAGTTACAATCTATTCCTAATTTTCCTTTAGTTTATTGTACTATTGAATGTAATGAATCTACTGATATACTTGATACAGATTATATTATTAATGGAAAACCTGCAAAAGGGTTTTGTAATGGTAAATCATCTGATGGTTATGTTACCTTAGAAGTAATGAAATATTATAAAGCAAATAAATTAGACAAACTATTAAAACAAAAAATATCATTGGATGCAATGAAAAATTTATTAAATCAAGCCTTGTGTGCTCAATTACTTGCTTTTCAAGCTTATGGATTTGTACATAATGATATTAATATAAATAATTTTATTATTGAGGAACAACAAACAATGTTTGAATACAAATACGATTTTGGTAATAATATTGGATTTAAATCTGTTAATGGTAAAATTAATTTTAAAGTTTATGTGATTGATTTTGGTCAAGCTGAGTTATTAAATCCTGAGCTAAGATCACAATACATTCCTGATTATTGGATTAATTCTATTTATCAAAGTGCGCCAAAACTTACAAATCCAAAATATTATATAAAAAAAGCCGATACATTACCAAATAGTTTATTTGAAACCATAAAAGAATTTTTAAACTTGTGTCCAAATTATAGTGAAAACTTGGATAAAATTAATAAGATACAAGTTCAACAAAACCAAATACTTGATTACTATAATTATTATTTTAACAAAAGTTACTCAACAATGAGTAGACATACTAATGATTTTAAAAAATTCGTAAACAGAACAACACATGATTCAATTGCTATATGTAATGAATATTATCAGGTTTTATTTGGTGAACCATTAACTACAATAGATTTTGCCAAATACGAATAGCCTTTACAATGCGTATATGTTTTTTTGGAACTATAATTATTTAAACAAATATTATGTTATTATACAAATGGTATCGGAAAAAAATTCAAAAATAACTATTACATTGGATGCTTCCAATTGGAAAACACCCAAAGATTTTTATGCAGATTATTGTGCTAGCACTAACGCACCCAAATGGTTTGGTAATAATTTAGATGCACTTGAAGATTCTCTTCGAGGTGGAATCTGTGAGCTTACACCTAAAAAAATCATTATTTGCAACCTAAGTAAAAAACGAGTACAAATTGTTGGGGAAAAATTTTTCACAACAGTTAATTCAATTTGCTTAGATAACTCGGTTGAAGTGGAAATTTACTCCAGCTAATTGGCATTAAAAATTGGATTTAAAGGCAAGTTTACTATTAAAACCAATGAGTGATTCCCTTGATAACAAGTTACAAAGCTACATTGGACAAGTTTACAACGAAGATACTGTTAAACAAATAAATAGCAAATTCGCACCTTGGACTGTTAGTTTATGTCCAGAAAATGAATTTTATTTAGAATATTATTGTGAAAATCAAATCAGGTGCGTTGTTTTCAATGGCAAAATTACCAAATTGTGCTTTGGTTAGGTTTATATTTAAAGCCTTAGTCTCTATAATAACTAATGAGTGAAAGAAGAGACCGTTTATTAAGTTACATTGGGCGTGAGTATACCGACGAAGTTGTTGCACAAATGCAAACTGAATTTGCTCCTTACCGGGTTAGTTTGTGTTCTGCAAATAGATTTTATTTAGAAAACTATTGGGTAAATCAAATTAGATGTGTTGTTGCCGATGGTAAAATAACTAATTTAAAATTTGGTTAAAATAAAAAATTGATATATAAAACATTTATTTTTTTATATATTATATTTAATGTCTGATATAATTTATTACATTTGTGGTGAATCAACATTTAGCAAAAAACTAAATGTACAGGGAGTTAAAATTGGTTCGACGAGAAACATTTACTCACGTGTAAAAACATATCAAACGGGCTACCCAGATATTGTACCATTAATATGCTATTATAAAATTAACGCTAACTGTTATGATGTTGATAATAAAATAAAATGCAAATTCAATGACATTAGATTAAACACTTTAGGTTCAACCGGAGGAACAGAATTTTATAGTTCAAATATATTAACAGAAGAAGCTTTAGAAAGTTTTTTTGAAGCTAACAATATTCAATGGGAAAAACTTTATCCGGATTCTATATTGGCACAAAAATGTGCCGACCCTATTACATACGATGATATAATAAATGTAAATCACGATTTTATTCAAAAACAAGAAGCAGATAGAATTAACAACCAATACAAAATAACACTTAAGTCATGGCAAAAAGACTTGGTTACCCAATGGGACCAATTTATTGATTCCAATGAAAAAGCAGGATTAATTATTGCACCAACTGGTTGTGGTAAATCTTTTATGATGAATTACCTATCTATTTTTCATTGGATTTGTAAGACAAATAATGACGTCATAATTATGACAAAGCGAAAAGAAATATTAGATTTGGATTTTATCGCACATGGAAATCACATGATATCACTATCTGGAAAAAAAATTAAAATTGTCAACTTAATTGATTCGGGTGATTATGAGGATTTTGTAAAAAGCTCTTTGGACACCAATTATATTTATATTATTAATACTGATAAATTCATAATGTCTCCAAAATTTTCCGGGTTTAAAAAATATTCTTGGGGTAACATAAAGTTACTTATAATGGATGAATGCCATTGGGCTGGTGCTGATAAACTTAGCGAGTTTTTACTATGGGCTAAAACCAATATACTTGATAAAATAGTTGGATTTTCTGCTACACCAGTTAGATACCATTTGACAAACCAAACAAATTCAAAAAAAATTTATTCATCAAATGCAAACCCAAATGAATACAATGTAATTTATTCACGCAGTTATATTGATTCAATTAATGAAAAAGATAGAACTGAAACAAAATGGTTATTAATACCAGTTACAACAAGTGACCTAAACACAGTTACATATAAAAATTCAGAACCTGAAGGGGATACCAATACTGAATCAAAAATAATTGTTGAACATGTTTTAAACACATCTGGTTTTAAAAAATTTACTAGTTGGTTAAATGTGTTTATTGTCAATTCAAACAACAAAAAAGGTATTTTATGGTTTCCCAATACTGCAAACTTAAAGGCATATTGGAAATTTGTTTGTGCGGAAAAATCACAATATTCAAATATTAACCAGATTGAATTTTTTCCAACTTATAGCAAAAAAGATGATTTGGATGTTTCTGCAAATCTTGTAAATTTTAAAAAGAAAAAAACTCATGGAATACTATTGGCTGTTTTTCGCGCGACCGAAGGATTTGATGATATTACAATTGATTTTGGATTTAATTTGTTCATTACCAATAACGTTAATCCACTACTGGACCAACAAAAAGAAGGCCGTGTGTCTCGGTGTTTCCCCGGTAAGTCAGTTGGTTATTTTGGTTTCCTGTACAATCAGGCTGAACAAGATTATGCGGAAGTTTTAGTAAAGCGATTAGGTAACTGGATTAATTATATTAAATCATTTGAAAATGAAAATGAGATTGCAAATAAAACTAAAAAACCCAAACCATCAAACTATACCACTAACCAATATATTGATTTGATTTTAGATAGTGCGAATATAAAGTGCATTGATTACACCAGCATCAAAAATAAAATTTTTAATTACTGTGAAAACTTTACTGGTTCTGTCGGTGATATTAAACGAATAATTCAAAAAGAAAATAAAGCTAGATTAATTATTGGATCTGAACCAATTGATACCAAATCCCGGTATACCCAGTTTGCACAAAATCTTGAAGCCTGGCCAAAAGTATCTGATATTAAAGTAAATAATTTGGTAGAATTGTTTAGACCTGATTTTGATGTTTGGATTAAACAGTTTTACACATGGGATGAATTAAAACAATTTTGCTCAACCAATTTAATAGGAACAATAGATGAGTTTATTGGTAAAACAAGCACAGATGTTAAAGTTCCATCATACGAGTATATAACATCTGGAATATATAATACTAGTAAAAAATATATGGATATTAATGAAATTCTATACGATAACGAAGACAATGATATGTATGTCTAAAATATTTTAAAATTTAGTCTAAAAATTTTAAAACGCATAATAATTATTTTAAAATAATATTTAAAAAATTGATTTCTAATTATAATATATATAATGTCAGTAAATCCAATGGATAAATTTGAAAGCGCAATTAACCAAATTAGAGATATTCTTCGCAAAGAAGGAATCACTGGTATGGACTCAATTAAACACTGTTTATTATTTATGTTTATGAAGTACTTAGATAATGAATCTTGTAAACTAATGGATATTGATGAAAAATACTCATGGGACAATATTATGGGACTTGATGATGAAAATAAAATTAAAGAAAAAGTTTATGTAAAAGGAAAGGATTGTCTTGTAATATTACTTAAAAAGAAAAACATTTTTAATGTTGATTTTAAATTAGCGTCAAATGCAAATCTTTTAACAATTTTAAATAAATTAGAACAAATAGATATACAAAAACTTGCTCTTAAAACAGATATTGTTGGAATCATCTATGAATTGCATCTTAAGAGTGGTACTTCACAGGCTATGCGCGATCTTGGCCAATATTTCACAAATCGACAAGTCATCGAGTATATGGTTAAATTAACTAATCCAACAATTAAAAATAAAAAAACTGGAGAAATTGAAAAAATCCTTGACCCTAGTATGGGCACTGGTGGGTTCTTAACAATGGCTATCAAACACTTAAATAAAACCCATGCCAATATCAATTGGGCTAAAAATAAATCCAATATATACGGTTTTGATATTGATGATAATGTTACCCAAATGTCTTTGCTAAATGCATTTATTGAAACAGGTCAATTATTTGACAGAACCATTTGCAAACATGATACTTTACATGCGGATTATATGATTGATAAGGAAAAAACATTAATTGACAAAGTTGATGTAATTCTTGCAAATGAACCTTTTGGTTTGAAAAACATTACTCATGCAGAATGTTGTGAACGTATTAAGGAATTAAAAATTCGAGGAACAAAAGCAGAACCGTTGTTTTTACAATTAATGATGTTATCACTTGATGAGGGTGGACGAGCTGCGGTGGTGGTTCCAGATGGAGTGTTATTTAATGATTCAAATTTACATTCTGGAACAAGAAAATACTTAGTTGAAAATCTTAACTTGAAAAAAGTAGTTAGTTTGAATGGTGATTTTTTCTTAAATACCGGAGTTAAATCTTCAATTATATATTTTGTAAATGATGGTATAACTAACCAAGTTGAATTTTCTGAACTGGTTTTTAGTGCTGGCGAAGTAAAAGAAAATTCTATTTGCAAAGTTGGAATTAAGGATATCGTTAAATCAGATTACAGTCTATTTGTTAACAAATACAATGCGACCGAAGAAAAGAAAATTGATGGTATCAAATATATGAAATTAGGTGATTTATGTGAACTTAAAAACGGAAAAAACATAACAAAAACACAACTAATTGAAGGGCCTTATCCGGTATTAGGTGGAGGTCAAAATCCAATGGGATATCATAATGAATATAATATAAATGAAAATGAAATACTAATATCAAAAGATGGCGAATATGCTGGTTTTGTTTCATTTTCAAAACAAAAAACTTTCCTAACAGGACATGGTATTCAATTAATAATAACAAACAAAAAGATTATTAATAAATATATGTTTTACTATTTAAAAAAAATACAAGAAGAAATTTATAATTGTCAAAAAGGTTCTGCACAGCCTGGACTTAATAAAGAAATGTTTTTGGATTTTCAAATCCCGGTCCCATCAATTGAAAAACAAAATGAGATAGTTGACGCGCTCGATGTAACATATGGACAAATTGAACGAAACAACGAATCAATTAAAGCATATGAAACCATGAAAAAGAACTGGGTATGGGCTAACACTCATCACGACTGCGAGGTTAAAAAGCTTGGGGAATTATGTGAAATGAAAAGCGGTAAATTAACATCAAAAGATATTTGTGAAACTGGAAAAATACCATTTTATAATGGTACAGCATATCCTAATTTTAAATCTGACAAAGAAAGTTTTAATAATAATAATGATTATATACTTTTAATTAAAGATGGCGGAGCGGGTCCAAATAAATACGGTGATAATATTGGACTTGGAAAAGTATTTTTAGTAAAAAATAAAACTGCATGTACAACAAGTGTAATATCTCTTGTTAATAATAGTGATAATAACATTAAATATTTGTATTATTATTTGGAAAAAAATAAAAATGAATTAATGGATTTAGCAAAATATGGCGTTGGGCTTGGACATATATCTCAAACACATATATCAGAATTTAAAATTAAAATCCCATCAAAAGAAGTCCAAGAAAAGATTATCAAGCACTGTGAATATCTTGATGAACAAATTTCTCGGTTAAAACAAGAAAACGAAACTTTAAAATCATTTAACGTTATTGAAATGGTGCTACTTGGTGAAGCGGAAAAAGCTGAAAAATCCAATTCATTAGATAAATTAGAAGAAACTTCAGATGATGATTCCGATAATTTAGCCAATTCCGATGATCAAGAAAGTTCTGATGAAGAAGAATTTGATGAAATTGAAATTAAAGGTAAAACTTATATTCTTGAAGGAACCAAGGTATTTGTTAAAACAAAGGCAGGAACTAAAGGAGAATTATCTGGTACTTATGCAAACGGTAAATATACCGCACTTGCTAAAGCCACCACAACAAGCAAACCTAAATCCAAAGATGTTGAAATCGAAGTTTAATTATTAAAATTTAAATTAATAAGGAGTTCTAAATGTTTTAACTCTTCATAAATATTTTTAAATCTTGATAAACATATTTCATTATTAGCTAAATATAATTTTTTACTAAATATATTTATTTTTCTTCGGCTAGAATTTTGACCAAAGAACATTATTACAGCTTGTCTTAAATCTTTATTTATTCTTATACAAGCATTTTTAATTTTAATATCAATTAATTTTGTAATTGATTCTAAAAAATCTTCAGTAAATTCATAATTAAAATTTGCCCAACCAATTTGTTCTTCTATTTGTTTATTAAAATTTTCAATAAACACTTGAATTTTTTCTTTTATTGCTTCTACTGTATCTTCTTTATTTGCTTTTGAATTATAATAGGTTATTTCATAACCACGTAACATTGATGGTATTAAATTTGAATTTTTATTTGTAACATTTTCATCACAAAGCAAAATAATATTCGATCTTAAATTCCCCCGCATGAAACAACCAAGTTCAAGCATAACATTTGGATTTGGTAAACCAACTAACTTTAAAGGATCTGATGATTCGGTTTTTACTGACTTAGTTACACAATCTAAAATAAGATCAGGAGTTATATCACAAACCATAAATACAGCATCTGAAACATGACTTAAAATTTTATTTGTTAGTTCTGATTCATTTTCATTTGTAGTATCAACATCAATAATTTCTAGTGCTTCATCCGAGGATATTAGTTCATAAAGCTCCCTTGAAAATTTTCCATTATTTGAATAAGAATAAAATACTGACATAATTTAATTAATTAAAATAATTCTATAAATAAAAATAAGTTATTAAAACAAAATTTTATTAATAATATCCATTCTGGACTTATCATTTGTAAAATCCACAATAATTTTTTGCCCCGTACTTCTTCGTCCCCAAATGTAAATACCTTTATAAATTGCAACCGGATCCCCACACAACTTGAAAAACTCATAACCTGATTTACTAACACAGTACCATTCGTATACTTGCTGTAGTTCAGGATTATCAACTGCTTCCCAATAAGCTTGGGAAGTATCATAATCATCTAGATTTGGGGTTTCCCAGTAATTTTCCAAATCTTCTGGACTAATTTTGCATTCGCGAAATAACTCGGGTACTAATTCATTAATATTTGATATAACATTGGACTCAATCCAGTTTACAATCGCTAATTGTTTATTTGTTTCAACAGTTTTTTCAGATAGTTCCATTGGAAATTATTAAATTAACTTGACAAATAAACTAATAATCAATTTTTACTTTTATTACTTTTACAAAGTTTACGCATCAAATCCATTTTACGTTTATCGCTGGTAAAATCCCCAACTATACTTTCCCCGTTAGTTGTTCGTCCCCAAATATATATTCCTTTGTATTCGGCAACTGGATCCCCACAAAATCTAAATAACCCAAAACCTTTTTTAGTAACTGAGTACCACCTGTATACTTGTTTAGCTACATGTTCCAATTCTGCTTGTTCAACTGCTTTGTCATAATCTTCTTGTGTTTCGTAATCCCAAGAGCAAGGAATTTTATACCAACCGGTAAAATCATTTGGACTGAGTTTTTTTTCAGCAAATAACTCTCCAACAAGCCCATCAATTTCTGATACAATTGAATCTTGAACATTACTGGCAATAACTGATGTAATTATATTGTCTTCATTTAACTCAAAATATTTGTCCACTACTTTTTCCACCTTTTCATTCGTTAAATTTTTATACATGTCCATTGGAAATATTAAAGTTGAAGTTATAAAGAAAATGAATTATCAATATTTTTTAAATATTAATAGTTAATACTGTTTTGTTTTTTAGTTCTATTTCCATACAAACCTTTATATTATTAGCTTTTGCTTGTATAAAAATTTCATTAATACATTTATTACTATCACATCCTTGAACACTTATACCTAAATTTTTAATAAAATTAAATCCTTCATCTGTTTTTTTAATCGTTTTAATATTTAAAGTTGATTCTTTAATAATTGTTACTCCATTATTTATTAATTTATAAACTTCACTTAAAATTTTTTTAAATTTAAGCTGGTCTTGTTCAATATTGTTAATTAAACAGGAAGTAATTTTTCCATGAGAAAAATTATGATTTTTTAATTGGTCAACGTTATTTATTACAATATTTTTTTTATTAACTAACAATTTATCACCATTTGATTGAGTAACAATGTGATATTTTGATTCATCAATAACTATTTTTTTAAGCAAAATATCACCATTTTCATTTTGAACACGTTCATATGTTTCCATTAAGTTATTAATAAATTAAACAATTTGATTAATTATCAATTTTTTATTTGGCTTTGGTAATATTAATAACCAAACCTGTACCGTTGGCTAGTTGGATTTTCATGTGCACAGACAAATTATTTGCTTTTGCTTGGATAAAAATTTCTCTAACAAAGTTTTTTCTAAGTTCATTCACACGCACACTTATACCTAAATCTTTAATAAAAGTAAAACCTTCATCAACTTTCCTAACTGTTTTTATTTCTAAAATTGATTCCTTAATTATTCTTGCACCATCTGCAATTTGTTTGTATAGGGTTCTAATTGAGTTGGACCAAGTTGTTTTCTCAATTGGATTGTCTTCAATTACACAGGATAAAACTTTCGCCCCAGTTAAATTATGGTATTTAAGTTGGTTTATATCAGATATTTCAACAAGTTTTTTGGGCACTTCTGTTGGTTTGGATTGATTGGCTTTGTTGGCCTGACTAACCTGACTAATTTCTGGTGGTGGAACTTCTAATGGGATATATGGACCTAAGTTTTTATTAAAACCTTCAGATTGGTTTCCTAGTTTTTTAACTACCAAACTTCCATCTGACTCGCGCACACATTCATACATATCCATTAGTTGTAAATAGATATGTATCGAACGATTTACCCATTCAATTTTTTATTAGTTTAATGTGAGTGATAAATAATAAAAATTGAAAATATGAACGGCTCAATATATTTTAATTATTAACTTAATTCAATGAGCTATTTATATTTACTGCAGACCCGGGAGTCAATTAAATTAAATAAACCAATATATAAAATAGGCCAAACCAAACAAGAAGGTTTGAAACGATTTGCACAGTATCCAACAGGTTCCGAATTAATATTACATGTTAAGTGTGACAATTGTGTTGAAAAAGAAAAAACCATTATAAACTTATTTAAAATAAAATTTAAACAAGTAACTGAATACGGTAAAGAATATTTTATGGGTGACGTAGAACAAATGAAATTATATGTGTTTTTAATTGCGAACACTTATGATATTAACACAATTAGTGAACATGTTAGCCAAATAACAAAATTATTTACTGTACCAGATGACCAACCCAAAAGTAAAATTGCAGAAATATTAATAAACAATGGCATAATTAACAACAGAAGAACTGATGATATATCGCAGACAAACCAAACTTTAAATTTAACAAAAAATAATTCATCATCAGATAATGTCCAAGAAATATTTCCAGTTAATGAAACCATAGAACCAATTAACTTTGTTTGCGAAATTTGCAATATGAGCTACAAAACACAAAATGGTCTATTAAAACATAACAGACTAAACCATAAAAATAATAACGAACCTAAAAAATACTCTTGTGAATATTGCGAAAAACAA
>JACCDO010743423.1_pt1 | contig 11415 bp, 13 predicted proteins | sample 7446101 | NCBI WGS metagenome assembly JACCDO01 (sample SAMN15323440, study PRJNA562643) | freshwater metagenome | isolation source: river surface water | place: USA:Blue River Watershed | collected 2017-08-16
ATTATAATATCGTAAAATGGATGCACAATCTTTACCAATAGTTTCGTATGGGAAAAAATATCGAGGACAACCAATTACTACGTTGTTAAATGACACTGACTATTTAGAATGGTGTAAGAAACAACCTGATTTTGAAAAAAAAGACCCAATTGTTTATAACATTTGTGTTAATCAAACTATAACTACAAATAATCAAAACTCGAAAACACCTGAACACAATAAATTACAAAATTTGTTTTTGAAGAAAGTAAATCGTGAACAACTATGGAATTATATTACTAAAAATCGCACGTTTAATAATCATAAACACTTGAAATTAAATACATCTAATGTAGAGTTCGAAGGGATATTTAATTGGGATTGTATTGCTGATTTTAATTTCGATGCTCAATGTCTTAATAGTCGCAGTTGTTGTTCCAATGAATTTGATAGTTTTCATCAATATGTATTTTGTGAAATTAAACCATTATTAGGTGATGATTATCCGTGTGTATTAAGAAAAATGAAAATTCAAATTGAATTAACTAATAATATAATAAAAAATCAAAATCGTTTTCCATCCTCATTTTCAGGAATATATTTATTAGTTATAAAACAATTTGATTCAAATATAACAACAAAAAAAGAATTAATACAAATATTTAAACAAGCAAATATTAAAATAGTTTTTATAGATGAGTTATTTGATAATTTACCAGGTCAACCAAAAGAAGAACAAGTAGAACAACTAAAAATCACAAATCAATCAAGTCAACAAGAATCATTAAAATTAGAAGAAGATAATAAATTATTGCGCGAATCGCTTTTACGAGCAGAAGAAAAAATTACACAATTAGAGGAAGAGATAATTTCATTAAAATCTCAAAAACAACCCAAATCTATTAAGGATTATTTTGGTAAGAAATAATGCGTTTAAATTTCAACAATTACATTTTTATCCTTTTTTTTTTGATACGCTCTTTTGTTATATTCACTTTTTTTATCCTTTGGTATATTTTTATCATAATTTGTTTTTTCTTTATATTCCTTTACTTTTGTCTTTATTTCATCCTTGTGTTTTTCATAAAATTTTTTACATCTGTCAGGAGATGTATATTTTTTTAAATGTTCCTTAGTGTTTTCTAATTCAGTGTTAATCCTTTTATTTTCCTCTTTTAAAAAGAGTATTTCCTGTGTTAAATCTTCTATACTCATATTGATATAATACCATAGTATAATTTTAATATATTTTATAAGATAATTTAAAAAGAATTTATTATTATATATAATCATAATAAAATGGGGGTTCCTAAAATGTTTACATATATAGTCCAAAACTACTCAAAAGTTTTAAAAAAATTATCAAATAATACAATTCCAGTAAACAATCTTTACTTGGATTGTAATTCTATTATATACGATGCTGTTCACAATATCGATTTCACAAAACTAGTTATATCTGATATCGACACAATTATCAATTCTGTTTGCGGTAAAATCGATGAATATATTTTCCAATTAAAACCAAGTAATATTGTTTATATTGCGTTTGATGGTGTCGCTCCTGTTGCCAAATTGGAGCAACAGAGATCACGACGATACAAATCTTTGTATCAAAATAATATATCCAAGTCCATATTTAAGGATGCAAAACCGGATCCGTGGAATACGACCGCCATTACACCAGGTACCAGTTTCATGAAAAAACTAAATGAAAATATCAGGAAAAAATACAATGAACCCAAGAAATACAATATTGACAGTTTTGTTTTGTCGCCAAGTGATAAACCAGGCGAGGGTGAGCATAAACTATTTGAGTTTATACGTCAGTTTCCAGAACTACATAAAGACAAAAATACGGTTATTTATGGACTAGATGCCGACCTTATTATGCTTTCAATCAATCATTTACCTGTTTCTGAAAACATATATTTATTCAGAGAAACTCCGCATTTTATCAAATCGATTAATTCTGAATTGGAACCTGACGAGTCATACATTATAGATATTCCTGAATTGGCAAAAATCATCACATTGGATATGAATAACGGATTAGAGCAGAAAGTCAATCGCGTATATGATTATATATTCCTTTGCTTCTTTCTAGGTAACGATTTTATGCCGCATTTTCCGTCGGTTAATATTAGAACCGGTGGTGTCGACAAAATGTTGAACGCATATAAGGCAACAATTGGAAACACTAATGAAATTTTGACAGACGGTAAAAAAATATACTGGAACAATGTTAGAAAATTGGTGCAGTATTTGGCAAATTTAGAGGAGGATAATATTAAAATGGAAACCAAAATGAGGGATAGAAGGGAGAAACAAGAAATGCCAGATATTACTCCGGATGAAAAATTTAAGAAATTTGATTCGATACCTCAATATGAGCGATCATTAGAAAAATTCATTAATCCTTTTAAATCGAATTGGCAGCAGAGATATTATAAATGTTTGTTCGATGTGAATATTGATGAGACAAGAAAAAAGCAAATATGTACTAATTATTTGGAAGGTCTCGAGTGGACGATGAAGTATTATACTACAGGTTGTCCTGATTGGAGATGGTGTTATAATTATAATTATCCACCATTGTTTTCAGATTTGCTTCATTATATTCCCGTATTTGATGCCGAGTTTGTTCCAAATAAGACCGCAAAACCAGTATCAGAATTGGTACAATTAGCGTACGTATTACCAAAGCAGAGTCTTCATCTTTTGCCTGAAAAATTATACGACAACTTGAATAAAGATCATAATGATTGGTATAAAGCAGACTGTAATTTCGTATGGGCGTATTCTAGGTATTTTTGGGAATCACATGTGCAACTCCCACATATTGATATTGACGAACTAGAAAAATATGTAAATGAGAATAAATAATTATAGTTTTAGACCATTTACTTATAGTAAAATAATATAAATGTAATTATTTATATTATTATTAATGAAGTGGGTTTATATATTAAAGTGTGAAGATGATTATCATTATGTTGGTGAAACTTCAAGATTATGTAATAGATTTTGGCAACATAATGAAGGTTGTGGTGGATTAAATACATCTACTTATAGACCGGAATGTATTGTAGCAATATATAAAGTAAATACATTAGGTAAATTTTTTGAATATAATGAATATGTGAATAAAATAATAGATGGTATTTGGCATGAAAAATATAAAGGATATAAATTAAGAGATTTTAATGCTGAATGTAAAGAGTACCAATATTATGATAATTTATATGCTGAAAATAATATTGCAGAATGTTTAATGATACATAATAAGGATAAATGGCATAAAATTAGAGGTGGTAAATACACACGATTTGATATTGAATATAAATATCCGGATAATGATTACATAAAGGATTTACCTTTATGTAAATGTGGATTACCTTGTGATATTAGAAAAAATGAAGATAAAAAATATTTATTTTTTAGATGTGCTAAAAAAAATATGTGGGATAGTTTCAAGGAAGAGTTTGGTATAGTTGAAGAACCTTGTAATTTTTTTATGGAATACTCAAAAGATAAAAAATTTAGATTAGAAGAAACAACCAAATTTGAAGATAGAAGTAAAATTCTAAAAGAATTATTCAAAAAATCGTTTTGGTTAAAAAATATACCAGAATATAATAATATTGAACCAGAAGTTTGTATAGGTGGATGTAATAAAGGTTATATTTATAATAAAATATCGTATAGTTATAAAGAAAGAAATTTATGTTATGATTGTTTTATTGATAAAAATGAAGAATTGTCAAAAAAATATAATATTATAAGTGAAGGTAAATGTTTATTAAGGTTAAAATAATAACTCTTTTGCTTATTATTAATTAATAATAGGTCTTATAATTTTATTTAATTTATATTTACAACTATTACCTAGATAAGTACATTCGACTAATACTTTATCATTTATTTTTAATATAGAGTTTTCATTCCAATAAAATATGCTTTCAATACCAATTATATTATAAGTTTTCATCTTAAATTGTTTAAACTGTTCTGGATCATTTATACGAACAACATAGACAATATTATTTTCTTTATACAATAAATTAGTTATATATCCAACTAGTTCATATTTATATTCTGTATAAAAATCTTCACAATAATTTATTAAATAATTAACAGTGTTTTTTACTTCATCATTAATAATAATATCATTAATTACGTCATTAACTATATTATTAACTTCGCTTTCAATTATATCATCTTTATTATTGTCGATAAATACATCATCGTCAAAATTTGCGAATTCATTAATATTATTATCTATAATAATGGCTTGTACAAAATCTGAAAATTCATTAGAGTCTTTTTTAACTAATTTATTTTGATTATTTGGTGAAATCTCTAATTTATTATTTTGAACAGATGATAATAGATTTTCAGAACTTTCTGACTCAGAAATATATTTGTAACTTTTATTGAAAAAATTTAGTTTAAAATTCATAATATATAATAAAATTTATAAAATAAGTTCTTTAAGTTGTTTTGGCAATTTATTATATAAAATGCAATATTTTTCAAAATTCAAAGACTTTTTTGGAAAATCGATTTTTGGACATTTATTTTTGTCCATTTTTGAAAAATGAAAATACTTTTCGAAAATTAAAAATAGTGAAAATCTGAAAAATTGCTGAGACCATAAAAAAAATTAGCGTCTGGTCACTGAAAAAAGTTTTTTAATTTTGTGACGATAATTTTTTTTTAAATTATTAATTAATAAAATTTTAATTTAGGAATAATTTCTTTATTCATTATATATGCTAATTAATGCTAATAAAAAAACGCCAAAAACGCCATCTTCTTTTGAATGTAATTTGTGTTACTTTAAATGCTCTAAACAATGCGATTATAATAGACATATAATGACACCAAAACATATAAATGCTAACCAATTGCTAATAAATGCTAATAATTTTACGCCAAAAAACGCCGATATATTTGAATGCGATAAATGCTGTAAAAATTTTAAACACGCGTCAAGTTTATCAAGACATAGAAAAAATTGTTCAAATATAGAAAAATCTGATTATCAAGATAATAATCAAAATAACAATCAAGATATTGAGAAAAAGGATGAAATAATAAACTTTCTCATGAAAGAAAATCAGGATTTCAAAAACTTAATTCTAGAAATTATAAAGAAGGATACGATAACAAATAATAACAATAATAATATTATAAATACAAATTCTCATAACAAAACATTCAATTTGAATTTCTTTTTAAACGAAACCTGTAAGGATGCGATGAATATAATGGATTTTGTAGATTCTCTCAAAATACAACTTTCAGACTTGGAAAATGTTGGTAATCTTGGTTATGTAGATGGTATATCAAAAATAATAGTTCAGAACCTAAATTTGCTTGATGAAACCAAAAGACCAGTTCATTGTACTGATTCAAAGAGAGAAGTTTTATATGTAAAAGATGAAGATAAATGGGAAAAAGAAAATGAAAATAAGGAAAAAATAAGGAAAATGATAAAACATGTAACACATAAAAATTCGAAACTATTAAAGGATTTTAAATTAAAATATCCAGGTTGTGAAAAAAGTGAATCAAAGTATTCAAATAAATATGATAAACTGATTATTGAAGCTATGGGTGGTAAAGGCGATAATGATTTAGAAAAAGAGGATAAAATAATTCGAAATATTGCAAAAAAAGTAACAATAGACAAAAACCCCGAGTAAGTTATTTTACAATAATATTAAATATACAATATTATTATAAATGTCAAAAAAAGTAGTCAGTGAAATCCCGAATAGGGACGCTTTTTTTCACTTATTAAAGCATAATCCTGGTCTTATAATAATAAAATTAGGTGCTGAATGGTGCGGACCATGTAAACAAATCAAAAATGTTGTACACGCTTTTTACGCATCATCACCTCCTGAAGTCGTCTGTGCCGACATTGATGTAGATCAGTCATTTGATTTTTATTCATTTTTAAAGAGTAAGAAGATGGTTAATGGAATCCCAGTTTTACTATGTTATAAAAAAGGTAATGCAACATATATCCCAGATGACGCTGTTACCGGGTCAGACGCAAATAGTTTACACTTATTTTTCAAACGATGTGGCGCACATTTAACAACGGCGTTGAAAGCAAATCCTGTTTAAGTATATTAGAATTATATTCTATTATACCGCTTAAATAAAAACTAATATTTACCTGCTTATAAATAAAAATATAATAGTATAATATATGAAATCATTTTCTAATTTATTTATACTTTTTTTTATTCTTATTGTTTTGGGTTTCCTATATAGAAGATTTGAAGATAAACGTATTCGCGAAGAAACTAGTGAAAACTACAAAGCAATCCAGAATTATTTATTGGATGATGTAACTTTAGCCAAGAGTAAAAAACCGATTTTGTGGATTCACATTCCATATGAGTATAACTCGAGAAATTGGTTATCATTCGGGTCGCGCAGTTCATTTAACTTAAATCAACCCTATTTGTATTTAACGGTTAAAAGTATTATACAACAATGTGACAACTCCTTCACAATTTGTATCTTTGACGATAATGCGTTTCAGAGATTAATCCCTGGTTGGAATATTAATATGAATAACATATCGGATCCTATATTAGCCAATATGCGAACATTGGGTTTTATGAGATTATTATACATTTATGGTGGAATGATGTGCCCTATTTCATTTTTATGTATGAAAGACCTTATGGGACTTTATAATAAAGGAACACGAGGCAATAAGATGTTTTTATGTGAGACTACTGATCGCAATATAACATCAACTGAGTTTGATTATTATCCATCCGTTTCGTTTTGTGGTGCGCCAAAAGAGTGCGAAACTGTTAGAATGTTATGTGATTTTATTCAACGTACAATGTCTCGTGATTTTACTGCTGAAAACAAATTCTTAGGCAACTTTGATAGATGGTGCCAAAAACGCATTAAAGATAGAGAAATCAACATGATAGATGGTATTGACATAGGCACAAAAACAATCGATGAAAAACCAATAATAATTGATGATTTAATGTCGAATCAATATTTGAATTTGTATAAGGGAACCTATGGTATTTTAATACCGGCAGACGAAATTTTGAAACGCAATAATTATGAATGGTTTGCAAGAATGTCTGCCAAACAGGTTATGGAGTCGAATACCATTATTGGCAACTATTTGTTGTTGGCGAACACGCCGGACGCACAGGGAGGTATATTGGAACCTTTGGAACCAAGGATTAATAAGGAAATTGAAAACAAGTTTGTTGGGTTTTGGAAAGTACCATCTGGTGCTCCTGTATATATGTTAAAACCCAATTTCCTTGGTGACAACCTTATTAAAGAAAAATACCCAGGTCGTTAAATATTTTTGTAATAAAATAAAAATATATAACAAGTTATTTATAAATGATAAAACTCAAATTTGATAATTATAACCGAACTTTTTACACGCATTTTGTAGTAAATTTTAGACATTTCAGTTGCCGATTTTTTTATAAAAATTGTATGCGGTTAGATCTTCAATTTCATTAATATCATATATTTTAAAATTTTCATTAACATTTTCATTAACATTGTCATCTTTTATTATATCTCCTCTTTGTCGTGTTCGAATATATTTAAATTCAGGCAATGTTTTACATTTGTAATGATTTAACTGAATAACATCAAAATCAATATTATTATTAAATGGACCATTAATAATAGTCTTATTTGTTGATTTTGTATATCCACTTGAAAACACAACACTATGACATTCGTTAAAATATAAAAAATTATCTTTTTTAAATAGAGTTTTTATATGACAATTACCATTTTTTTCACACATAGTAAAGCGAATAGTATTTGGTTCGTTGGTTTTTTCCGTTCTTCCAGATGAACCAAAAAATCTCCAATTCATACCTATTCCTTGACAATCGCCTACTATATATTCATTGATAAAATCACAAATATTATTATGTTTTTTCAAAACAATATATTCGTCAATATCTATATGAGTTACGTGGGTTATATTAGTTTTGAATAAATAATTCTGTATAAAATTATCTAATGCTATATATTGAACTCCTTTATTATAATTATTAAACGGTAAATGTATAACCTTTATATTACTTTTATATTTATCAAGCATTGTTTCATACGTAGGTATATCTTCATTATCATAAATGTAAATATATTTGAAACCTAATGCTAAATGATATTTTACAAATTCTTCAATATAATCATGTTCTTTTTTTGCTATACATACAATTACAGGATACATATATATATATATAAAATATATAATAAATAATAAAATAATATTTAAAACTGACTTAAATATTATTACAGAATATAACTAATAATATGGACACCACTACAGTAACCGATTGTTTAGTTTTGAAGATTGAGGAGCGTGACGTTGTCACCAAAGACTTGGACACCACAGTTTACATAATTTACGACAAAAAAGAGCATAATTATGTAGTCAGAGGAAAGCGATGTCCACTAAAACACTGTGATTCTTGTACATATTCATTTATATGCAAGGATCGAAGTGATTTAGCAGATTTCCTAAGTTTTGTCATTTGTAGAAAAAATTTATGGACATATGTCTTGTATAATTACGATAATTTGCCATATGATTCAAATGAAATAACATATGAGTTTTTAAAGGAATACGAGTCAAATGTGTATGAGTTGTCAGGATATAATAATACAAAATATAGTAGAAAATCTTTATTTCTAACATTAAGAATGTTGCGTAATGTGTTTAATTATTATAATTAATTTCAAATAATTATGTATAATTATGAACGAAACAATGTCATTGGTCTTAGCAACAACTATTTTAGCACTTGGTGGTCTAGGTTTGTATATGTATAAGCAGTCAGATGATTTTAAAGATGATATAAATGATGATTACAGTTCAGAGTCAGAGTCTGAATCTGGATCTGATTTAGATTCTCAATTGGATTATGATGATAAATATTTGAATGATGACTTTATAGATTATGAACCTAAATCAGTAAAACGTGGAAAAACAAAAAGAAATAAAACAAGCAATGGAACTAAGAAGAAAAGATATTAAACACTTAGTTATAAATATCTAAAAATAAACATAGTAAACAATATTATATTTTGATTTATCATATTTAATTTGAGATGTATATGTAATATTATTGAAATTACATATTTGTCGTAAAACTGTTGTAAAACTATTGTAAGTCAGTTTTTTTTCTAAATATTTCTTTTTTGAAATATGATAACAGGGATTACATTCAGTTAAAAATTTTGGAATACTTTCTTGAAAAATGCCACGTTTAAATGCTTCATTATTTAAAATATAATATTTTTCATTTTTTGCACAAATAGAATTTAATAAGTTAAAAAGCAATTCATTTGGTACATTTTTCTTAAATATTTGATTGGACATAGATAGTTATATAATATAGTTTTTATATTTTTATAGTTTTAGAAATAAAAACACAACTATAATATCCCAATCAAATTATTTGTAAACAACGCTAATTCAATTTCATCTTCATGAATGTTATGAAAAATAGTAATATATTTACAAATAATTGGAATAACATTATATTTTTCAGTTTCATCTAAAATGCTTGTATTTTTAATAAATAAGAAATAATTATCTAGTATATCCATCACAGAATAACCTTTGTCGTAAATTTCATAAATAAGTTGTATGGCTTCATTGAGTTTTTTATTCTTAATAAGATTTGTATATTCTTCAAATGTAATAAAACTGATATTAGAGCATAGTTTTACTGCTAATTCAATAGTAATATGTTGATTAACCAATTTGAATTTTTCCATATAATTGATTAATATTTTAACAGTTTTATTGGAAATATTAACAATAAATTCCTCCGCTTCGGTATCCATACTAATGTTCTCTCTATTTTTGATTTTATGAATGATTTTAAACAGGTTTTCCTTTTGTAATGGTTTTATTTTGATAATCGTCAAACGCGACTGAATACTCTCGATTACTTTTTGAATATTACTACAAGAAGATATAAAATGTACGTTGTGACTAAATTTGTCAATACAATTGCGAAACACTTGTTGACTCTGCTCATTGATGAGGTCAATATCATCTAATACAATAAACTTTTTCTTGCCTTTAATAATAGAACAAGTTTGACAAAAGGTTTTCACATCATTTCTGTAATAATTGATTCCTTGTTCTTTAAGGTTATTAATATACATAATATTTTCTTCGTATTCTTTTGGATCTCGACCAGTGTAATATTCTCGTATTAAACAATTTAATAGTGAAGTTTTGCCGGAAGCGATATCGCCAATTAAAAGTATATTAAGGTTATCCATTAAGATCAATGTTTTCAAAATATTAATGATTTCATTTTCGACGCCAAAATCATCAAATAATAGTGGTTGGTATTTATTAACAAATAGTTTATCGGAAGTTTCCATAATTATAATACGTAAATAATTATTTAAGTATATCTTTGGTAATATTATTAAAATGTCTGATAATTTTTATAAAGTTTTAGGAGTTGATGAGAAAGCTTCAAAGGAGGAAATAAAAAAATCATATAGAACATTGCAAATGAAATATCATCCAGATAAAAATAATAATAGTCAAGATGCTATAAATATGACACAAAAATTAAATGAAGCGTATGAAACTTTAGGAGATGATGAAAAGAGAGAAGAGTATGATATGACCAGAAATAATCCATTTTTAAAAGGTGGTTCTAACATGGATGTTCCAATGGATGATATTATAAATATGATGTTTGGAGGGATGGGAATACCAGGAATAAGAGTTGGTGGATTTCCTGGAATGAATATGGGAGGTATGGGAGGAATGGGAGGAATGAATATGGGAGGAATGGGAGGATTTCCAGGAATGCCTCCAGGAACCAAAATCCATTTTTTCCAGGGTGGAAATCCTATGAATTTTCAACAATTACAAAAACCGCAATCAATTACTAAAAATATAGTAATCAAGTTGTCGCAGGTATTAACTGGTGCGACAATACCTTTAGAAATTGAGCGATGGTTAATGGAAAATGGAATAAAGGTATTTGAGACTGAAACAATATATGTTACAGTGCCCAAAGGTGTTGATGATGGTGAGATGATTTTATTAAAAGATAAGGGAAATATAATTAATGAAAATTGCAAAGGTGATATAAAGATTTTTGTAAAAATTGAAAATGATTCAATATTTAAGAGAGTAGGATTAGATTTAATATTGGAGAAAAAAATTACATTGAAGGAAGCGTTATGTGGTTTCTCATTTGAACTTACTTATATTAATGGTAAAAGTTACACACTAAATAATAACGCAGGTAATATAATTCCTCATGGTTTCCGAAAAATAATACCTAATATGGGTTTAGAGCGCGATCAACATAAGGGAGGTATGATTATAGAGTTTAATGTACAATTTCCTGAAAAATTGAG